>FUFK010037769.1_pt1 | contig 311075 bp, 301 predicted proteins | sample 1021851 | NCBI WGS metagenome assembly FUFK01 (sample SAMEA51879418, study PRJEB19060) | metagenome | reverse complement strand
AGGTCCCAAGGGTATGGCTGTTCGCCATTTAAAGTGGTACGCGAGCTGGGTTTAGAACGTCGTGAGACAGTTCGGTCCCTATCTGCCGTGCGCGTTGGATATTTGAGAGGAGTTGCTCCTAGTACGAGAGGACCGGAGTGAACGAACCTCTGGTGTTCGGGTTGTCACGCCAGTGGCATTGCCCGGTAGCCATGTTCGGAAAGGATAACCGCTGAAAGCAACTAAGTGGGAAGCCTACCTCAAGATGAGATATCCCTGAACCTTCGGGTTCCTGAAGAGCCGTTCAAGACTAGGACGTTGATAGGCAGGGTGTGTAAGTGCTGTAAGGCATTGAGCTAACCTGTACTAATTGCTCGTGAGGCTTAACTTAATACTTTATATTAATAAAGTTTAATAACGCTAAAATTAAACAAAGGATCTACAATACGAAACTAGAATTTTGCCCGATGACATTAGCAAGTGTGTCCCACCTGACTCCATCCCGAACTCAGAAGTGAAACCACTTAGCGCCGATGGTAGTGTGGTGCGTCCATGCGAGAGTAGGACATCGTCGGGCTTCTAGTTAAGCTTCTAAAGTACCCAATGCTGTAGCGAATTCTCTATTTTCAGGAAAGATCACCTCTAATTCTGAAAACTCGATCCATTTTGTAAGAATTTCTTTGTATAAAGAATAATTGGTAGATCTTCCTACAACAACTATTTTATTTAATTTAGCTGCCAGAGCTGTAGTGGCAGCTAGCCTTGCAATATTTGTTGCTACAAGATAAATGATTGATCTACAAATATCTTCTTTTTCTAATTTATCCATCATGTCTAAATTTCCAAGATGAACAGCAATACTATCTTCAGGTAAATTTCCTATAGGTCCAGATATCACATCCTTTAAAGTATAGTCTCCAATTTGGCTCCCTTTTTTAGAAAGATCATCAATTTCATCTGGATCATCAATTTGAGCTGCAATCTTGCATAACCCTCTGATTGTGCCGCCGCCTAGACCGGTTCCTCCAAGATGAGTAGCAGTTTCATTTTCATAAGCGACACATGCAGTTCCTGATCCACAGCTCAAGACTAAAAAATTTGAATCTAGTTTAGATATTTTCTTTGCTCCGAATCCAATGCAATCTATTTCATTTTTCTTTACTATCTTTTGACCATCAAAATTATCAGGAAGATCTAAATGTTTTCCTCCCGTAACTGAGATACTTTTGATTTTCGAATCTTCTTGGATGTTTTTTATGATGTTATTTAAAGATAAATGGATGTTTTTTTCACTTCTTAGAGATTTATAAGAAAAATTATTGTTGGAACAAATAACAACATCAGAATTAGTTATTCCAAAATCAATTCCTACATCGATATTATTCATTTTGAATGAACTATTTTTTAAATAAAATAGATTCCATCACTTTGAAAAAGCACAATTATCCAAAGTGATGAAAAAATTAACTCTTTAGAGATTAATGATTGTGAAACATTTCCTTAATCACTTCAGCTTGCTCTTCTGCTTGAGTTTCTATCTCATCAGATGATTCTAAAGGTTTAGAAATTTCGGCCCAATCAATTTCAAAGTCACTTGGGGCAACTTCATATTCTAATAAGCCCAACTCATCATAAAGAGGGCGAACAGATTCTGTTAAGAGGCCAATCTTCTTTAAATTTGGCATAACTCTATTAAACAATAGACCCCTAAAGTCATCGTTAACACCGGATTTTAGAATCGCTTCTCTTGCTTCTTGTTCTGAGTAACCGAAGAATTTCTTACCTAATTCATAATTTTGAATTCTGTCTCTCATGATTACGCATGCTTCATAGGCAAATCTAGCTCGGTCTTCAATCTCATCTTCAGATAAAGTCTTATTAAAATCTTCTAAGTAATTTATACCAAAGGTTACGTGTCTTGCCTCATCACGAATTACATAATGAGTTAAATCTCTAAGCAACGGACAACTTGTGCTCATCTTGGTTGATTGAAAAGCTGCAAGAGCTAAACCTTCAATGATTATTTGCATTGCAATAAATTTAAGATCCCATCTCGGGTCTGTTAGACCTTTATCCAAAAGGGCTTTAAGGCTTGGTGAAATCGGGTAAGACATGCCCATTACATCTTGTAAATACCTATTGAATACTTCTACATGTCTGGCTTCATCAAAACATTGAGAGGCGGCATATAATTTTGCTTGATATGTAGGTGCACAAGATACAAGTTGAGAAGCAACCAAAAGAGCCCCTTGCTCTCCATGTAAGAATTGGCTTAAGCCCCAAGCAGAAGCGTGCCAGCTGACTTCCCTTTTTTCATCTTCTGACATGTCGTTATATTCAGGATAGACATTCCCCAAATCATCAAACTCAGGTTTTACAGGAAGATCACCACGTTTTATATGATTAGACCAATCAAGATCTATTGATCCGTTCCAATTAAGCTCTTTTCCTAATTCGTATAGCCTTTTGATTCTGTTATCAGCAACAGTGTAATCCCAGTTATAAGATCCAGTTAGTGGGGTGTTGAAGATTTCTCTAACATCTTCAACATGCTCTGAAGTCATACGATCTTCTAAATCATCAAACTCCTTAAATTCAGGAGGTCCGTCTACATTTGTAATTTTCATAAGTAAATTATAAGCCTCTTTTCTAGAATGCCAAACTTATTTCTCTTGAAATAAATCTGTTAATTGTTCCAACATTACATTTCCAAGTTCTTCAGCTCTATGGATTGTCACTGCTTTTTTATAATATTTTGTAACATCGTGTCCTATTCCTATCGCTATTAATTCTAGTTCAGTACGATTTTCAATTTCAGAAATCACTTGTTTCAGATGATTATCCAAATAACTGGTTGAATTTGTGGATAAAGTGCTGTCATCCACGGGTGCTCCATCCGAAATAACCATGAGTATTTTTCTTTGTTCTGGCCTTTTCATCAATCTCGAAGATGCCCATAAAAGAGCTTCGCCATCAACATTTTCCTTAAGAAGACCCTCTCGAAGCATCAAACCTAGATTTTTTTTAGCTCTTCTCCATGCCAAGTCGGCAGGTTTGAATATAATATGTCTCAAGTCATTAAGCCTGCCAGGAGAACTAGGTTTCCCGCATTCAACCCAAAGTTTTCTTGAGTCTCCACCTTTCCAATGCTTCGTTGTAAAACCAAGTATTTCAGTTTTGATATTACATTTATCCAAAGTTGATCCAATAATATCAGCAGATATCGCAGCAGTGGTCATTGATCTTCCTCTCATTGACCCAGAACTATCAACCAACATTGTTAATACAGTATCTTTAAAGGATGTCTCTTTTTCTGTTTTAAAACTAAGGGGTGTTAGTGGATCCGTAATGATTTTGTGCAGTTTAGAAGAATCCAAAATACCTTCTTCCTTATCAAATTCCCAAGAACGTCTTTGTTGAGCCAGAAGCAATCTTTGCAGTCTATTTGCCAATTTTGCTACTACAGATTTTGAGGGGTCAATTAATTGATCTAATCTATCTCTCAACCTTTTTAATTCTTCTGAAGAGCATAAGTTATCTGCATCAACCACTTCATCAAAATCTCTACAAAATACCTTGTATTCTTGATTTTGATTGAGTGCAATTAATTCTTCTAGTTTAGATCTGTTTTCAACCCAGTCTTCTGTATCGTCAACATCTCCTTCTTCAATCTCAAAATCTTCAACTTCAGTCTCACTCTCGTCATCTACTTCTGAGGCATCGTTATCAGGCTGATCTTCTTGTTCTTGGTCAGAAGTACCATCCTCTTCATTGTCTTCATTTTCTTCTTCGGTATCAGATTTAGGCTCTTCTTGTTCAGGCTCTTCAAATTCAAAACCTAATTTTTTAAATAAGGAAATTAAATACTCATTAAATTTTTCTTTGTCTGTTAGATATTTTTCTGCAAGCTTAAAATCCGACTCCACTTCAGAAAGAGTTTTTTCCCAAGGTTTTAAGAAAACCTCCTCCAGCTTATTATTCTTTTGTTTTAAAAGTTTATTTTTTAAACTTATCTCAACAGCTATTTTTAAAGCATCTTGCTTGCTTTCAATCGTTTGTTGAGAAAGATTTTTTAAAAATAAATTTCTAAGGTTTTGTTTTACACCCAAAAATTCTTTTGATCCTAAAATTTCTGATCTTACGGCTTCGAAATCTTTAAGGAGAAAATCCAGCTCAGAAATGCCAGTTCTTTTTAATGGCTTCTCGAGTAATTTATATTTTTGTAACAGAGCTTGTCTGTCTGCATCGCCTCTTGAAAGTTGAATGGACTCAATGTTTTCTTGAAGATTGTGTCCAGATTCTGCAACTTGTTGGAGATAATTTACTTCTAGATTAAGATCTTTATCTTTAGATATTGCTCTACTGGAAGCATTAATTACATCTTTGACGTTTTGTTCAGTAGATTTTTGGCTCAAGCTTGTTCAACTAAATTTAAAATAGAATCGCTGGTTTCTGAATCAAAGCATCTTTGAAAGTACTCTGCAATTATTGATTTTTCAGTTTCATCACATTTATTCAAGAAACTTAGTTCAAATGAATTTCCAATATCATTAAAGATAGAATAGTTCTCTGCCCAACTAATAACAGTTCTTGGAGACATCAGATTAGAAATGTCTCCGTTTTTAAAACCTTCTCTAGTTAAATTGGCAAGTGAAATCATTGCTTTAACGGTAGATTGACCTTTTTTATTATTTAGATCTTTAACTTTTGAGAGGATAACTTTAAGTTCCAAATCCTCAGAAAGATAATTTAGCGGCGAAACAATTTGCCATCTATCCATTTGGCCTTGATTAATTTGTTGAGTCCCATGATAAAGACCTGTGCTATCTCCCAAGCCTACAGTGTTTGCTGTAGCAAAAAGTCTAAAATAAGGATGAGGTGTAAGAACCCTGTTTTGATCTAATAGAGTAAGTTTACCTTCAACCTCTAAAACTCTTTGTATGACAAACATCACATCTGGTCTACCGGCATCGTATTCATCAAATACCAAAGCAACAGGATTTTGGATAGCCCAAGGCAAGATACCTTCTTGAAACTTTGTTATCTGCTTACTATCTTCAATAGCAATCACATCTTTACCCAATAAATCTATTCTGCTGATGTGACTATCTAAATTGATTCGAATACAAGGCCAATTCAATCTTGCTGCTACTTGCTCAATGTGTGTTGATTTTCCTGAGCCATGAAGTCCTTGGACCATAACTCTTCGATTATTTTGAAAACCAGCAAGAATAGAAAGAGTTGTAGCCTTGTCAAAACAGTAATCAGCATCCAACTTTGGAACATATTCATTACTCTTTGAAAAGGAATCTACTTTTAAATTAGAATCTATTTCAAAGGTATCTTTGACCTTAACATTTGCATCTGGCTCTTGAATTGAAAAATTATCGAATTTCATATATTTAATGGTCTTAAGGGTGAATGATCATTATCCTTTTTTAAAAAAAAACAGCAAGAAAATATATAATTTTGAGTTAACTTGCCTTAGACTTGCCACTTAAAAAATTTATTATATGACTATTGTAGATGACATTTGGGTCGAGATTCTCGAAGAAAGCAAAAATAAAATTTCCTTAGAACCAGATTCGGAAGGTCTCTTCCAGGAAAAGATCATATCTTTCAAGGGCTTAGATAACTCCTTGTCTGCAAAACTTGCGGATGATTTAGCTACAAAAGAGTATCCCTCAGAAATTTTGAAAGAAAAGTTCAATGAGGTTTTTTCAAAAACTGATTTTCTAGAAAAAGCTGTCGTTGACTTAAAAGCAGTAAAGGAAAGAGATCCTGCATCAAGTGGTTTTGTATTTACATTGTTATTTTCAAAAGGATTTGCTGCATTACAGGCTCACAGAATTGCAAATTATTTTATGAAAGCAAAACAAGAAGTTTTTGCATATTTCATCCAGAGCAGAAGTTCCGCTATATATGAGGTAGATATTCATCCTAAAGCAGAAATAGGGCACGGGGTGATGTTGGATCATGCAACTGGAATTGTCATTGGAGAGACCTCGGTAATTGAAAACGATGTATCAATATTTCAAGGAGTAACTCTTGGAGGTACAGGAAAGGAAACTGGAGATAGACATCCAAAAGTTCGTGAAGGAGTTTTAATAAGCTCAGCAGCACAAATTCTAGGCAATGTGGAAATTGGAAAGGGCGCTAAAGTAGCTGCCGGAAGTGTAGTACTTTCAGATGTAGAGCAAAACACTACAGTTGCTGGAGTCCCTGCAATAGTTGTTGGTAAACCATCTTCCGAAAAACCAGCAACTGATGTAGATCACACCATAGAAGAGGCTTAAATCATGTCAACACAAAAAAGTTTAGACGACTTGGTAGAAACCCTGAACCTTGAGAGGCTGGAGGAAAATCTGTATCGAGGAGAATGCGAAAAAACTGCTTGGGGAAGAGTTTTTGGTGGCCAAGTTCTTGGTCAATCTCTTAGTGCTGCCTACAATACCATAGAAGAAAAAAGGTATGCCCATTCATTTCATGCATATTTTTTAAGGCCAGGCAGAATTGATATGCCAATAGTCTACAACGTTGTAAGAATTAGAGATGGAGGAAGCTTCACCACAAGAACTGTAGATGCAATCCAAAATGGTGAAGTGATATTTAATATGATTGTTTCTTTTCAAATTGACGAAGGAGGCTTTGAACATCAATTTGATATGCCTGATGTTCCTGGACCAAATGATTTACAGAGTGAAAGAGAATTAAGAGAAGCAATGATTGATGAAATACCAAAAGAGTTTAGAGATGGTTTTCTTAGGGAAAAAGCCGTTGAGCTAAGAACTGTTGAACAATACAGCCCAATGAATTCAGAAAAGAAACCGCCTTACAAACACACTTGGATGAAAGCTAATGGTAAGCTGCCGGATGATATATTGGTCCATCAAAATATTTTGGCTTATGCCTCAGACTTTGGCTTATTGAGTACCGCTCAACTTCCTCATGGCATTAGTTGGGGTGGCATGAATAGAAGAGTTATGTCAGCAAGCATAGATCATGCCATGTGGTTTCATAGATCCTTCAGAGCAGATGAATGGCTCTTATATGTTACAGATAGTCCAAGTGCGAGTAATGCTAAGGGCTTTAATAGGGGAACCGTCTATACAGAAGATGGAAAACTGGTAGCCTCGGCCATTCAAGAAGGACTTATGAGGCAGATAAAAACTAAGAAGACCTAGACTAAGGTAGTTTTACCCATAATCTTTCTGTCGATTTCTCGAGCTGCAGCGCGTCCTTCGTTGATAGCCCACACTACTAAAGACTGGCCTCTGCGACAGTCACCAGCAGCAAAGACTTTAGGATGGGAAGTTTGGTGGATATTATGTTCTGCCTTGAAGTTAGACCTTTCATCTAATTCCAGCTTTAATTTTTTATTAAGATAGTCTTCAGGTCCAAGGAAGCCCATGGCCAAAAAGATTAAGTCAGCTTTCCAAGTTTGCTCTGTTCCTTTGATTTCTTTGAAGTCTTTATCAACTTTTACAGTTTTAATACCAGTGAGCTTTCCATTTTTGTCTCTCAAAAACTCTTTTCCAGAAACCGAATATTCTCTGGGATCTTTACCAAATACTTCCCTAGATTCTTCGTGTCCGTAATCAACTTTGTATACTCTTGGGAAGATAGGCCATGGATTGTTTTCTAATCTTTCTTTTGGCAGTTCAGGAAGAATCTCAAAATTGGTAAGACTTTTGCATCCATGTCTCAAAGATGTACCTAAGCAGTCATTTCCAGTATCTCCACCACCAATAACAATTACATCTTTGTCTTTAGCATTGATAAAACTGTCGTCTTTCAAATCACTATCCAAAAGACTTTTTGTATTTTGACCCAAAAACTCCATAGCAAAATAAACACCTTCACCATCTCTATTTTTTATGGGCAAATCCCTTGGCTTGGTTGCTCCTGTTGTAAGTAACACAATATCGTTTTCTTTAATAAGTTTTTCCATCGATACAGAGTTTTTTCCTTTGCCGCCAACGTCACAATTGGTGTGGAACCTTATTCCTTCTTCTTCCATGATATCCACTCGCATATCAATAATAGACTTATCAAGTTTCATGTTGGGTATTCCATACATCATGAGACCACCAATTCTATCTGCTCTTTCATAAACGTTTATGAAGTGACCAACGCTATTTAACTGTTGAGCCGCCGACAAACCTGCAGGACCTGATCCAACGATGGCTATCTTTTTATTGGTTCTTTTGTTAGGAATGACTGGTTTTATCCAACCTGATTCAATCCCCTTATCAGCAATTGCAAATTCTAAATTTTTAATGGTAACCGGAGTTTCTGTAATGCCTAAAACACAAGCACCTTCACATACTGCAGGACAAACTCTACCAGTAACTTCTGGAAAGTTATTGGTTTTTAAGAGTCGTGCAAAAGCTTCTTCCCACTTTTCGTTATAAACCAAATCGTTCCATTCAGGAATCAAGTTGTAAACTGGGCAACCCTCTCCAGATTGGCAAAATGGGACTCCACAATTCATGCATCTCGATGCCTGAGTGTTTAACAACGATTCATCGTGATCGGTATAAATTTCTTTGAAGTCCAATACTCTTTTCTTGGGACTACGGTAAGGTTCAACCTCTCTATTGAATTCTTTAAATCCTGTTACTTTACCCATCAGCTCGCTTTTAATTTTTGATTATTCGTTTCCATCAATACTCTTTTGAAGTCTATTGGCATGACTTTTTTAAAGTTGGCCAATTCTTTATTCCAGTTGGATAAAATCTTTTTAGCAACATCTGACTTAGTATATCGATGGTGATTTGTAATGAGGGTTTTTAATTCTTCTTTGTCTTCGTTTATAACAAGTTTTTCTAAATCGAAAGTGCTCATATTGCAATTCTTTTTAAAATTATTTTTTGGATCATAAACGTAAGCAATACCGCCGCTCATTCCAGCGCCAAAATTTCTACCAGTAGGACCTAAGATTACAGCTCTTCCACCTGTCATGTATTCACAGCCATGATCACCAATTCCCTCAACAACCACTTTTGCGCCACTATTTCTTACACAGAATCTTTCTGCAGCTATTCCTCTAAAGTAAGCTTCGCCATCAGTTGCCCCATAAAGAGCAACGTTACCTAAAATTATGTTTTCATTAGGAATGAAACTACTGTCAGCTGGAGGATAGATGATTAATTTACCTCCTGATAAACCTTTGCCTACATAATCGTTTGCATCGCCCTCTAAAGAAAGAGTCATGCCTTTGGTTGCCCAGGCTCCAAAGCTTTGTCCAGCAGAACCAGTGAGATTAAATCTCAAGGTATCATTGGGCAGACCAGCAGCTCCCCATGATTTTGCAACTTCGTTGGAAATAATTGTGCCAAATACGCGATTTGTATTTCCAATTTTAGAATCAATAACAATTCTTTTTTTCGTTTTGATGTGATTCTTGATTTTCTTTAATAATTTTATATCAAGAGATTTTTCTAGATTATGATTCTGCTTTTGAGTATTGAAGACCTCCGTGTCTTTGTAAATTATTTCGGCAGGAGAAAGAATTTTTGATAGATCCAGTCCATCTCTTTTCCAATGATCTATAGCATTATCCATTTCGAGAAGATCAACTCTACCAATCAAATCATCTAGTTTAGTTATGCCAAGATTTGCCATGATCATTCTTAATTCTTTTGCCACCATAAAGAGGTAATTTACGACATTCTCTGGACTACCTTTAAATTTCTTCCTTAGTTCTCTATCTTGGGTAGCTATTCCAACTGGGCAGGTATTGAGATGACATTTTCTCATCATAATACATCCCAAGGTTACAAGCGGAGCAGTCGAAAAGCCAAATTCTTCTGCGCCTAATATGGCAGCTATAGCAACATCTCGTCCGGTTTTAAGCTGACCATCAGTCTGAAGAACAACTCTTGATCTTAAGTTATTCATGACCAGAGTTTGGTGAGTTTCCGCAATTCCAAGCTCCCAAGGGAGGCCAGCATGTTTGATGGATGTTAGAGGTGAAGCACCTGTTCCTCCGTCATGTCCAGCTATTACCAGATGATCTGTTTTTGCTTTCACAACTCCAGCGGCAATAGTACCTACACCAATTTCAGAAACGAGTTTTACACTAATTCTTGAGCTTCTATTGGCATTTTTTAAGTCGTGTATAAGCTGAGCAATATCTTCTATTGAATAAATATCGTGATGAGGAGGAGGGCTAATCAATCCAACTCCAGGCGTCGAATGTCTAATTTTTGCGATGTATTTATCAACCTTTGTACCAGGAAGTTCACCACCTTCTCCAGGCTTTGCACCTTGGGCAATTTTGATTTGTAGTTCGTCAGCATTTGTTAAGTACCACATGGTGACACCAAACCTACCAGAAGCTACTTGTTTGATAGCAGATCTTTTAGAACTACCGTCTTCAAGAGGTTTGAATCTAATTGGATCTTCTCCACCTTCTCCAGTATTAGATTTTCCACCTAATTTATTCATGGCAAGAGCAAGAGATTCGTGAGCTTCGGTTGAAATTGATCCCAGTGACATCGCTCCTGTTGCAAATCTTTTTACAATCTCTTTTTCGGGTTCTACTTTATCTAAAGGTAGAGGATGCTTAGAATATTTAAACTTCATTAAGCCTCTCAAAGTACTATTCTTTGTAGTTTCCTCATTGGCATGATTTGAAAAGTTCCAATACGCAGATTCATCATTATTTCTTGATGCAATTTGAAGGGCTGAAATAGACTTAGGATCCCACATATGAGAATCACCCCCGTTCCTCCAGTGAAAATCACCGGGATTTGGCAAAGAAGTAACGTTGTTTTCTAGACTTTCAGGAAAACCCATCACATGACGTCTCTCCATTTCTTCGGACAAGATGTCGAAGGTTACGCCCTGTACTCTACTGGGAGTACCAGGAAAAGACTTTTCAATGATTTCATCTGAAAGTCCCACAGCCTCAAAAATTTGCGCACCTTTGTAGGATTGTAAAGTTGAAATTCCCATTTTTGCCATGACTTTTAACATTCCTTTGGCTACTCCTTTCTTATAGGCCTTAACAAGGTCAGAAGAATTGTTCAGATTTTTATCTTCTAAAGCCCCATCTTCTAAAGATTTTTCCAGAACTGCAAATGCCAGATATGGATTTATTGCGTCAGCTCCGTAACCTATCAACAAACAATGATGATGAACTTCTCTGGCTTCACCGGATTCTAAAACAATACCTATCTGGGTTCTTTTTTCTTTTTTGACTAAAAAATTATGAACTGTTGAACAGGCAAGAAGGGTACTTAAAGCCAATTTATCTGAAGTAATGTTTTTATCAGATAGAATAATAAATGAGTATCCTTCATCGATAGCTTTTAAGGATTCTCTACAAATTTTGTCTAAAGCTTTTGTAAGTCCCTCTTTTCCTAGACCTTTTTGGTAAGTTATATCTATGGTTTTTGATTTGTATCCCTTAGTTTTTATAGACCTTATTTTATCTAGTTCTTGATTTGAAAGGATGGGGTGCTTAAGTCTTAATCTTTTAACATTATTTTCATCTGTAGAGAGAAGGTTGCCCTCAGGACCGATCAGGCATTCCAAAGACATGATGATTTCTTCTCGGATTGAGTCTATTGGCGGATTTGTGATTTGTGCGAACAGTTGTTTAAAGTAATCGTAAATCATCCTAGGCTTATCAGATAAACAAGCCAAAGCTGCATCGTTTCCCATAGATCCTAGGGGGTCTCTTAACTCTGTTACCAAAGGAAGCAACATGAATTCCAAAGTCTCGGTTGTATAGCCAAAAGCTTTCATTTTTGAAATTAAATCAGAAACAACATATTTTTTTGATCTATTGGGTAGATCATCTAATTCAATGATTTGATTGCTATTCCAATTTCCGTAAGGATGCTGATTAGCGACTTCTTTTTTTATTTCATCGTCAGAAATTAATTTTCCTTTTTCAAAGTCGATTAAAAACATTTTACCTGGCTGCAGCCTACCTTTTCTTAAGACGGTTTTAGGCTCAACTTCCAGGACGCCAACTTCAGAAGCCATGATTACTTTGTCATTATCAGTAACATAAAACCTACTGGGTCTGAGACCATTTCTATCTAATACGGCTCCAACTTGTGTGCCATCAGTAAAAACTATTGAAGCTGGTCCATCCCAAGGCTCCATTAGAGAGGAAGAATATTGATAAAAGTCTTTTTTAGCTTTTGCCATATTCTTATCGTTTTGCCATGCTTCAGGAATCATCATCATGACAGCCTCGGGCAGTTTTCTGCCAGTCATAATCAGGAGTTCTAAAACATTATCGAAACTTCCAGAATCTGAGCAATCCGGTTCAGCTATTGGAAAAAGTTTACTTATTTTATTCTTGTATAAATCGCTAGATGCCTTTCCTTGTCTAGACTGCATTAGGTTCATGTTACCTTTTAAAGTATTAATTTCCCCGTTATGACACATGTATCTACACGGCTGAGCCCTATCCCAAGATGGAAAAGTATTTGTACTAAATCGTGAGTGCACCATAGCAAGATGGGTTTCAAAAGATTTATCCTCTAAATCTGGGAAAAAAGGAAAAAGTTGAGACGGAGTTAGCATGCCTTTGTAAACGATTAGTCTTGAAGATAAGCTGCACGCATAAAACATCAAAGCTTGAGAAAGATTGCTTTCTTGTCTTAACTTTTTAGTAAATATTTTTCTTACAAGATAAAGTTTTCTTTCAAAGTCATTTTGGTCAATATTCTTTGGGGCCTTGATAAAAATTTGCTCAATGCCAGGCTTGCAATCTAAAGCTGCTGGACCTACGTCTGCTTTTTTTGAATCAACTGGAACTTGTCGCCAACCTAATAATTCTAGTTTTTCTTGTTTTAAAACATCTTCAATTGTTTTTTTGCAGAAATCTTTCTCTGATTTTTTTTGCGGCAAGAAGATATTTCCTACAGCATAATTTCCTTTTTCAGGGAGGTTTATCTTAAGTTTTTTTGCCTCTTCTTTGAAAAACTCATGGGGTAGAGCTAATAGAATTCCTGCACCATCTCCAGTGTTTTCCTCAAAACCACAACCGCCCCTGTGATCCATTCTAGAATTAATGATGTAAGCGTCGTCCATAATTTCTCTAGAGGGGACGCCTTTAATGTTTGCAACAAGACCGACTCCGCAAGAATCTCTTTCAAATTCTGGATCATAAAGACCTTGTTTTTTTGGCCTAATTTCTAAATTTTTAATATTTTTTTTAGCACACATTACCTTCATCTCTTTTAGTAACATGCCCTTTTAACGCATGGACAATGCGTCACTTTTAAGGCATGTGATATGCCCCCCAATCAAAAGGAAGTTTAATTTATCAGAATATATATTTAAAATTTGCACCAAAGTAGTGCATATAACTTTTACTAATAAAATAAGCTATTTTTTATAGCATTTTCTATTGTTACTTCATTACTGACGCTTTTAATTTTTGCCTTCCCAATTTTTTCGAGCAAAATAAATTTAAGCTGGCTATTATTCTTTTTTTTGTCGGACTGCATCAATTTAATTAATTTTTTTGGGAAGATTTTTTTCTTGAGTTTCACTTTTATGCCAGTGTTTTTTATCGTGGAATGAACTCTATCAAAAACCTCAGGATCTAAATCTGAGATACTTTCTGAAAGTTTGGTAGCTGCGAGCATGCCTAAAGCCACTGCCTCGCCATGAGTATAAAGCTTATTGTTGCCGATGGTTTCTAACGCATGTCCAAAAGTATGTCCAAAATTTAAAATTGCCCGAAGTCCGTTTTCTTTTTCATCTTTTGATACAACATCAGCTTTAATTTCGATTGATCTTTTTATAGCCCTTTCTATAAATTGAGGCTTAAGAGACAAAATCTGTTTTAAATTTTTCTCAAGCCAGACAAAAAAACTTTTATCCGAAATAAGTCCATGTTTTATAACTTCCATCAATCCACATTGAATTTCTAACTTTGATAGAGACTTAAGAAATTTAGTATCGATAATTACTTGGACTGGTTGATTAAAAGTACCAATCATGTTTTTAAATCCTTTATGATTTACTCCTGTCTTGCCTCCTATGCTGGCATCAACCTGAGATAACAATGTTGTGGGCACCAAAACAAAATTAACACCTCGTAAAAAAGTTGAGGCAATAAAACCAGTCATATCGCAAGTAATACCTCCACCTACGCCAAAAATAACACAATCTCTAGAGTAATTATTTCTAATTAAAAAGTCATAAACCTTAGTAAGGTATGACATGTTTTTATTATTTTCAGAGGCATTGATTTTTATAGAATTGATTTTTTTTGAAGAAGACTTTTTTAAATTATTCTTTAATTTATTAATTAATAATTCAGGAACTTTATTGTCGACTATTAATAAAATATCTTTTTGTGAAACTAATTTCTTAATAGGAGTTGAACCAAGTAAATCATGGCCAACCTTTATGTCATAGTTTTTTGAATCTGTTTTTACCTTAATGATTTTCATTCATCTATAAAATTAATTATTTTTTTTAAAATTTCTTCTGTATTTAAATTATCCATATAAATTTTTTTCTTTGATACCGCCTCATAGAAATTAATTCTTTTCTCATATAACTGCTTTAAAATTTCTAAACCATCACCATCATTCAGTAATGGGCGTTTTTTACTGTCTTTAGTTCTTTCGAACTGTCTTTCGGGAGAGGAGTCTAAAAAAATCACTTTGTTCTCATTCTCCAAAAATAGTCTGTTTTCTTCCCTCTCTACTATGCCTCCTCCAGTAGCAATAACTGCTTTTTCGAGGGTTTTAGTTTCGCTCAAAGCTTTTGATTCTTTTTGACGAAAATAATCTTCACCATCTTGCTCAAAAATATCTTTAATTTTTTTTCCTTCTGCTTTTTCAATCAACTTGTCTGTATCGTAAAAATCATAATCCAATTTTTCAGATAAATTCCTTCCGGTTGTGGACTTACCTGTACCCATTGGCCCGACTAAAAAAACCTTCATAAACTTATCTCTTAGACTAAAATATTGAAATAAGTTTACCTTAAAACATGATTGATCTATTTAAATCAAAATTCTTTTATATTCTTTTGGTAGTAATATTGCTCCCAATACAAATTACCTTGGGAGTCTATCTATATTTTGCTCCAGAAATTCCTTCTTCATCAGAGGTAGCTTCTGTTGAGTTGCAAGTTCCTCTAAAAATTTTTACAAGAGATGGAAAGCTTATCGGAGAATTTGGAGAAATCCACCGGACAAAACTAAAGTTTGAAGAAATTCCAGATACCTTTGTCAAAGCATTTTTAGCTGCAGAAGATAGCGATTATTTTAATCATACTGGCGTTGACATCCTAAGCTTGGTAAGAGCTGCTTATCAATTTTTGAGAGAGGGTGAAATTGTAAGCGGCGGTGGGACCATTACCATGCAAGTTGCTCGGAATTATGTACTTACAAAGGAAAGAACATTTGAGAGAAAATTAAAAGAAATCTTTACAGCATTGAAGATAGACTTTTCTTTTACCAAAGAAGAAATATTTGAGCTTTATGTAAATCAAATTTTTTTGGGGAATAGGGCTTATGGTATCAAAGCAGCAGCAGAAATTTATTATGATAAAAATTTAGAAGATCTCAATCTTGCACAATATGCAATGATAGCTGCTCTTCCAAAAGCGCCCTCTAGAATAAATCCTCTAATAAACCCAAGAAAAGCAATTAACAGAAGAAACTATGTTTTGAGGAGAATGCTCGCTTTAGAGTTTATTGATCAAACTCAATTTGATGTTGCATCCAGTGCTCCTGTTACAGCATCATTTTCTGGAATCTCTCCTGAAGTTGAAGCTGATTATCTAGCAGAAGAAATAAGAAAATATATCATCAAAAATTATGGTCTTTCAGCTTATAAGGACGGATATCAGGTTTTTTCTACAATAGACTCAAGCTATCAAAGAGCTGCAAGAGAAGCTGTAGAAGAGGGAATTGAAGATTACGAAGAAAGACATGGATTTGAAAAACCTGAAAATCATGAGTATTTACTTCCTAAGAGTTTTAAAAATAGATCTGAATTTTTTTACGCTTTTGCATACGACCCATTTTCTTACTTAGATAAATTTGGAATCGAGCTTGAAGCCAAGAATCCTTTTTATAAAGCCATGGAATTTTTAGAGCAACAAACAGAGTTCAAAAATTTTAAACCTGCGATTTTAATTTCCGTTGAAGATGAAAGATTATTGACTTTAAACAAGGACGGAAAAATAGAAAATATACTTCTTGCAAAATTAAAAAAATCAATCAGACCCAGGATAAATGAAAACAGAAAAGATAAAAAATTGACTAATTTTTCCGAATTTTTTGAAAGCGGGGATCTTGTTTGGCTCTCTAGAGATGGCAATCAAAATAAGTCTATTACCTTATCCATTCATCCCAAGGTTCAATCTGCTCTGGTAAGCTTAAATCCATCCTCGGGTGAAATTTTGGCACTAGTTGGAGGTTACAATTTTCGTAATAGCCAATTTAATCGTGCTATTCAGGCCAAACCTCAGCTTGGATCAAACTTTAAGCCATTTTTATATGCAGCTGCATTTGAAAATGGATTCAGTCCAGCTTCAATAATAGTTGATTCTCCTCTGGTATTTGATGATCAAAATTTAGAAGAAATATGGAGACCACGAAATGCGAGTGGCAAATTTTATGGGCCTACGAGACTAAGAGAGGCTCTTGTACAATCTAGAAATGTTGTTAGCGTGAAACTTCTTCAAGAGGTTTCAATTAAAGATGCTAAAGAATCTTTGGAAAAATTTGGTTTCAATAAAGAAGAGTTGCCCAATGATTTATCATTAGCTCTTGGCTCATATGGCGCTAGTCCATTGAAAAATGCTGAGTTGTTTTCTATTTTTGCGAATGGAGGAAAAAAAGTTGTTCCTTATTTCATTGATAGAATTCTTTTTCCAGATGGAAATGAGATTAATTTTTCAGAAGAAAAGAAATCTAAAACTGGAGATTATTTATCTCAATGGTTTGGAACTGATAAAAGAGAAGCAGATAATTTCAGCATAGATCCAAGAATTGCTTTCATGATAAATGATATTTTGAAAGAAGCTGCACAAAGGGGTACAGGAAGAAAAATTAACGAGCTAGGAAGAAAAGATTTTGCTGCAAAGACAGGAACATCTAATGATGCAGAAAGTACTTGGTTTACAGGATTCAATGAAAACGTTTTGACTACTGTTTGGTTCGGTTACGATAACCCATCTAGTTTAGGCAACAATGAATTTGGTAGTACTACATCTTTGCCGATTTGGCTTAACTATAAAAAACAAATCATCGATACAATTCCAAAAGGTAAATTCAAAAAACCCTCAGGTTTAATTGCAAGGAAAATAAATCTAGAAACGGGAGAACTCGCGAAACCTGAAGATGAGAGGGTCAAGTTTGAACTTTTTCTTAATTAGCGAAGATAGCTTTTTTTAAGAAGTTCCACTGATCTTCCCATGAACCACTTAAATCTTTTTTGAACTTACTTCTCACAAAGGATTGAATTTGTCCTTCCAAACAGGAAAGTAGTAGGTCGCATGAAGCAGCTAAATTTAAATTAAGCTTTTTTTTAGTTGTTCTTTCATATTCTTGAAGCGACTGCCTTATTTCTATATTTATTTTCTCAAAACAATTAGAAACTTTATCTATTATTTTAACTTCATCTGCGGTGAAAACTTCTCGAGTTAGAATTCTCGAGAAACCCTTGTTTGTTTCGCAAAATTTCAAAACAAGCGCAATCAATTGCCCTGGAAAATCCTCTGGTTTTGATTCTTCTTTCATAACTTTAATTCTCGTAAAGACACTCTCTTCAAAAAAAACGACTAACTCCTCAAAGATTTTTCGTTTACTTGGAAAGTGCTTATAAATTGCTGCTTCAGTAATTTCTGATCTTTTAGCTAATTCAGCGGTGGTAACTTTCAATAAATCCCTTTCTTCTAGCATTGCTGCAAGAGATTGCATTATCATTAGTTTTCGTTGCTTTTTCTTTTCCATTTACTTACAAATCCAAGTCCCAACTCCTTTGTCTGTTAAGAGCTCAATTAAAACAGAATGGGGAACACGACCATCTACGATATGAGCATTTTTTACTCCTTTTTCAAGACAATCAATTGCTCCAGTCAATTTAGGATACATGCCTCCTTTGATATTTTTTTTGTTTTTTAAAACTCTTTTTGCTTCTTTTAAACTCATCGTAGATATTTTTTTTCCATCGAGATCTCTTACACCAGATATATCTGTAAGCAATATTATCTTTTCTGCTTTTAAAGATGCTGCAACAGAACAAGCTGCAAAATCTCCATTTATATTCATTGGCTCATCTTTAGAAGTCCACCCTATCGGAGAAATGACCGGAATTTTGCCTGCTTTTAGTGATGTCATTATCTTTTTCTTATTTATACTTTTTACTAAACCTACTTCACCAAGATTTTTTTTACTGTCTTTTATTGCCTTGATTGGTGAATTCTTCTTTCCAACCAGTCTAATTGTTTTACCCCCCCAGAACTGAATCAGATCTGAAATATCTTTATTGATTTTGTTATCAAGCACCTTTTGAACAATTTTGATCATTTCTAAAGTGGTTTTTCTGATTCCGTCTTTGAATTCGAACTTAATATTATTTTTTTTTAGCTCAAAATCTATTTGAGGTCCTCCACCATGTATGAGAATTGGATGAATACCAACAGTTTTCATAAGAACTAAATCCCTTGCAAAGTTTTTTTGTAAAACTTTATTTTCCATAGCATTTCCACCATATTTTATAACAACAACTTTGTTATTAAATTTTCTTATATATGGAAGCGCTTCAGTTAGAACTTTTGAAATATTAATCGCGTTAGTTTCAGAGATACTCATTAGAAGTCTAATTTCAAGTCAATTTCTATTTTAGACAATAACTCTTTGAAATAATTTTTTATTTCCAATAAGTCACTTTCTGTCTTGCCCTCAAATCGCAAAACAAGATTTGGCGAAGTATTCGAAGCTCTGATTAGCCCCCATGAATTATCGTTTTCAAGTCTAATTCCATCTATGTCTATCAAAACATATCCAGAAGAATTTATTAGAGTTTTTAGCTCGTCAATAATTTTAAATTTTTCTTCTTCAGGTACTTTTAAATTTATCTCAGGGGTAGAGAAATGCTTTGGATAAGAGTTGAAAACTTCATGAGATGTTAATTCAGTCTTTGATAAAATTTCTATCATTCGCAAAGCAGAATAAATTGCATCATCGAACCCATACCAGTCATCATTAAAAAAGATATGGCCACTCATCTCTCCACCTAACAAAGCATTAGTTTTGACAATTTTTGATTTTATGTATGAATGTCCAGTTCGTGACATGATTGGAGTTCCATTAAAATTTTTAATTACTTTCTCTAAATTAGTTGAGCACTTAACATCAAAGACAATACTCCCTTTAGACTTTTTTCTTAATAAATCTTCTGCCAAAAGCATCATATAAGTATCTGGAAAAATTATGTTTCCCTTGTTATCTATCAAACCGACTCTATCGCCGTCACCATCAAGAGCAATACCTAGATCAGAATTTGTTTCCAAAACCTTTTTTTTTAAATCTTCTAAGTTTTTTGGATTACTGGGATCAGGATGATGATTGGGAAAATTTCCATCTACTTCAGAATAAAGCTCCATAACTTCTAGTCCAAGAAGTTTAAAAGCCTGAGGAGCAATCTTTCCCCCAACTCCATTTCCGCAATCAAGACAAACTTTCATCTTGGAATTTATCTTTATCTTTTCTTTGAGTTCTTTTAAGTAATCTTCTTTTACATCAAGAGAAGTTAATTTACCCTTACCATTCATAAAAACCTCTTCTTCAATCATTGACTTTATTTTTTCTATTTTTTCACTTGTCATTGATCTCTTATTGATGACAATTTTTAAGCCATTGTAGTTTTTAGGATTATGACTTCCAGTTAGCACCACGCCGTCAGAGATATTTGTCTTGAAAGTAGAAAAATAGAGAAGCGGCGTCGGAACCATTCCGATGTCAACAACATTACACCCTGAAGACATCACTCCTTTTTGAAATTGATTTAGAAGTCTTGGTCCAGAAATTCTTCCGTCTCTCGCAGTAAGAATAGATGACCTTCCTTCAGAGAGAATATATGATCCTATGGCTTTTCCAATCTTAAATATTCCTTCTTCCGTAAGTGCTTCATCTACTATTCCTCTGATATCGTAAGCTCGGAAAATTTCAGAATTAACTTTCATATTAGTTTATCCACTTTATAATGAATTTTTTTTTATTATGACAACTTTGGCAGAAAAAAAAGGTTTTATCTGGTTTGACGGGAAGATTGTAAAATCAGAAGAAGCCAATGTACATGTTTTAACTCATACCCTGCACTACGGCCTTGGAGTTTTTGAAGGAGTGAGAGCATACGAAACCCCAGAAGGAACAAAAATATTTCGGTTGAACGATCATACTGAAAGATTATTCTCATCTGCTCAAGCAGTTGATTTAGAAATTCCCTACTCCAAAGAGGAAATTAATCAGGCTCAAATAGAAATTGTTAAATTAAATAATTTAAAAGAGGCTTACATTAGACCTATGTGTTTTTATGGTTCAGGCAGTTTAGGTTTAAGAGCTGATGATTTAAAAGTTCATACTATAGTCGCAGCATGGGAGTGGCCAAGCTATATGGCTCCGGAGGTTTTTGAGAAAGGAATTAAGGTAAAGATATCTTCTTATAAAAGAGAAAGAGGTAATTTAGTTTCAAGATCCAAAGTAAATGGTAATTACGTTAAGTCCATGATGGCATTAAAAGAAGCTCTAAAAGAAGGCTATGACGAAGCTTTATTATTGGATACCGAAAATTTTATATCGGAAGGATCAGGAGAAAATTTATTCGTTATAAAAAATAATGAGCTTCTTACGCCAAATTTAGAGGCTTCTTTGGACGGTATAACAAGAAAGGCCATCATCTCTCTTGCTGAAGAAATAGGCATAACAGTGAATGTATCTGACTTAACAGTAGAAGATATTTTATCTGCCGAGGAACTTTTTTTTACAGGAACAGCAGCTGAAGTTGTTCCAATTACACAAGTCAATGATAAGAAAATTGGCTCTGGACTAAGAGGCGAGGTAACTGAGACTCTTCAGAAAAATTATTTTGACCAAGTTAGAGGAAAAAGATCCTCTTTCCCAGAATGGCATACTCTGGTTAGCTAAAGGACAAACTTGAAAAAACTTAAAATTGCTTTCCTTAGCTATAGAAGCAAACCTTTTTCAGGGGGGCAGGGTATTTATGTTAAATACCTTTCTAAAGCACTGAGTGATTTAGGACATGAGATAGATGTTTTTTCTGGACCGCCTTACCCTGATTTAGATCCTGAAATTAAGTTAGTGAAAATTCCAAGCTTAGGTCTCTACGAAAAAAAAAGTAAGTTTTTTGACGTGAACCCCTCTCAGCTACTAAATCCATTGAATTTATTTGAATGGTTGAGTGTGAATTCCGGAGGTTTTCCTGAGCCATATACCTTTGGCAAAAGAATAAAAAAAATTATTAAGAAAAATCTAGATGAATATGATGTTATTCACGATAACCAAAGTCTTGCTTATGAGTTACTTTTTTTTCAAAAGAAAAAACCCTTAATCACCACAATTCATCATCCAATATCAAAGGACCTTAAATATCAGTTACAAAGCACTGATGATTTTTTTTTAAAACTTCTTATGAGACGTTGGCACTCTTTTCTTGTAATGCAGAAGTTTGTTGCGAAAAGACTTAAAAAAATTGTGGTACCTTCAAATTCATCTTTGGAAGATATAAAAAATGAATTCCAAGTTGATGAAAATAAAATGGAAAGAGTGATGAATGGTATAGACCTTAAATTATTTTATCCAGATTCAAAAATAAAAAAAATTCCTTTTCGACTTGTTACTGTAGCTAGCGCAGATGTTCCCTTAAAGGGTTTGGATTATCTCTTAGAGGCTTTATGCAATCTAGCAAAAGTTTATCCAGATATTTCGTTATCAATTATTGGAGAACAAAAGAAAGGTGGGCATACCGAAAGATTAATAAAAAAACTTAATTTACAAAAAAGAGTTAATTTTTTTTCAAATTTAACCGAAGGAGATCTAAGGTCAACTTATTGTGAAGCAGAACTAGCAGTTATTCCTTCTCTTTATGAAGGCTTCGGATTTGCAGCAATAGAGGCAATGGCTTGTGGAGTTCCTTTAATTTCAACTTCTGGAGGAGCTCTTCCTGAAGTAGTGAAAGAGGCAGGAATTATAATTCCACCTAAAAATACCAAAGAGATTTTCAATACAATCGATTTTCTTTTGTCTTCTCCAGATAAAGCTAAAGAACTATCCAAAAAAGCTTTAGGAAGAGCTAATTTAAAATTCTCTTGGGAGACAATAGCTAGGAAATTAGAAAAAGTTTATTTAAAAGAAATAGAAATTTTTAAACATGCAAACAGTTGATATAGAGTATTTAAATCCTGAAAAAGGTTCAAAAATTCTTGATTTGGGCTGCGGACAAGGAAGACATTGTTTCGGGGCTTACATGCATGCAGATGCAGATGTTTTTGGGTTTGATATGAGCCATGTGGATGTCCTTAAAGCTCAAACAAACTTCAAAGAATTTGATGAATCATCAAGCAACAAAAGTTGCTCTTTTGGTGTAACCGACGGAAGAAAACTCCCTTTTAATAACAATTCCTTTGATTACGTTATATGTTCTGAAGTTTTAGAGCACATTATTGATTTCGAATCAGTTATAGAAGAGATTGAAAGAGTTTTAAAACCTGGCGGAATATTTGCAGCAAGTGTTCCTAAATATCTTCCGGAGTGGATTTGCTGGAAATTAAGTAAGGCTTATCAAGAAATGCCTGGCGGTCATGTTAGAATTTTTAAATACAGGCATTTTAAAAAATCTATTGAGAAGAGGGGGTTTTCTTTTTTAAAGAGACATTGGAATCATGCGCTTCATTCTCCTTATTGGTGGTTACAATGTATGTTTTGGGAAACCAAAGAAACGTCTTGGATCATTAAGAAATATCATGACTTTTTAGTTTGGGACATGATGAAAAAACCTTTTTTGACAAAGGTGCTAGAATTTGTCCTTCAACCAATAATAGCTAAAAGTGTCGTTGCATATTTCAAAAAAAAATAATTCAAAAAGTATTTTTGATAGAGCAATTTATTTAAATTTTGCTAAATATATTTTGTCTTGTCAGGATTCGGAAGGCGGTATTCGCTGGGAGCCAAATTCAAAACTTGACCCTTGGGATCATATTGAATCTGCAATGGGATTGGATGTTCTTGGATTTGAAGCCGAATCTAAAAATGCATATAACTGGTTGAGAGCTTATCAAGAAAGCGATGGATCCTGGTTATCACTATTTCATTCTTCTGAAAAAAATAATTTGAAAGAAACCAATTTCAGCTCCTATATAGCGGTAGGAATGTGGCATCACTACAAAAACTTTAATGATAAGAACTTTCTTGATGAATTTTGGCCAGTTTTGGATGCAGCTATTGAATTTACTCTCTCTGCACAATCAGAACATGGTGATTTTTTTTGGGCAAAAGACAACAAGAATTGGTTAGACGATTCTCTCAAAACTGGATGTTCATCGATATATATGAGTCTCCTCTGTTACAAAAAAATTGCATATGAAATAGATAAGCGGGATAGGGTCTCAGATACTCAAATAAATAATTTAAGAGATTGTTTGAAAAACAAACCTTTTAGATTTGATAGGAATTGGGAGAGCAAAGAACGGTACAGTATGGATTGGTATTATCCAATTTTATCTGGTGCCTTCTCTAAATCAGACTCAATTGAATTAATTAGAGATAAATGGAACGAGTTTGTCGTTGAGGGTTTGGGATGCAAGTGCGTTAAGGAAGAGCCATGGGTAACTGCAGCTGAATCAGCAGAATTGGTTTTGGCTTTAACCAAAATTGGCCTAAAAAACGAAGCAGAAAAAATACTTCAGGATACTTTCAATTTGATTGACGATGATGGCCTCTTTTGGACAGGATACGTTTTTAAAGATAAAAAATACTGGCCAATCGAAAAACCCAGTTGGACAATGGGAGCAGCTATCCTAGCTGGTAATGCAATAAATAAATTTAGTCCTTCAAGTGATTTTTTTGAATTCTAAATCAAATCCTTTTTAAGATCCCTAAAGTTTCATAAATACCAAGATCGACAAAATCTAACGACTTTTGGGCAGTAGAGTATATTTCAAAAGGCGGTCTACCTCCATCCTTCGGATTTGGAAAAACATCATGTATTACCAGCAACCCGCCTGAACTTATTTTATCTTTCCAAGAATTATAATCACACATAGCAGCTTCATGAGAATGGCCGCCATCTATAAAAAGGAGGCCAATTGATTCAGAAAATGTTTTAGACACTTCTTTGGAATTATTTATTACAGGAATTACATAATTAAATAAATTTGAAGATCTTAAATTTTTTAAAAACTCAGGCAAAGTATTGAACTTTTCTATTCTTTCATCGTAAAGATCTTTATCATGATATTCTTCTCCAAGCTGATGTTCTTCCGAACCCATATGATGATCAACTGTATATACAAGACCATTTATTTTTTTGGCAACATGAGCAAAATTTAAAGTTGATTTACCACAATAAGTTCCAATTTCTAAAACTGCCCCAAGGTGGTGGACATTTAGAAACAATTCTTGTAGTTTTTTAGCCTCTTTATCACTTAAAAAACCTTTTACGTCTAACACTCAATAATAATATCAATGGATAAAACAAAAAGAAAAGAAGTTGAAATTTCTAGAGACAGTTTTTCTTACATGCACGTAGAAGGTAAAAGACATGACAAAAATATATTTTTTTTTCATGCTACAGGTTTTAATGCCGAAACTTACATACCTTTCTTTTTAAAACTTGGTGAACTTCTTGATGATCAATATTCGATTTTTGCCTTAGATCAAAGAGGTCATGGACTTTCTAAAGCATCTGCAATTCCATCAGAGCTAACCTCATGGCAAACCTATTTTGAAGATGGAAAAAATTTTATAAAGAAATTTTTATCATCAGAAAATATTTTAATAGGGCATTCAATGGGAGGAGTTGTAGCTGCAAGATTGGCCTATGATTTTGAAGACAAAATTGAAAAAAGTATTCTTATCGATCCTGTTCTTCAACCACAAAGTTTAAAATTCCAAATCCCATTCTTTAATATCTCTAATAAATCTTTTATCTCATTATTAAATTTTTTCAAAAAAAATCGTGCAAGCGAGATGATCAATAATGCGAAAAAAAGAAGATCAGTTTTTTCTGATAAAGAAGAGATTTTTAAGCATTATCAAGGGAGAGGCGCTTTTACAAATTGGCCAGAAGAATCTTTAAAGGCATATATAAATGGAGGTGTAATTGAAGAGGAAAATAAAATAAACCTAAGCTGTGCACCGGAGTGGGAGGCAAAAACTTTTGCAGTTTCATATGCTGCAAGAACAAATTTCATAAAAAAATTAAGCAAACAAATATATGTCCCATTCGCATCTGAAGCTTCAACACTCTCACCAGAAGTAAGAGATTTGCTTTCAGGAAACACAAATTTTCTTTTTGAAAAAATAGATGGCAGCCACTTTTTTCCGATGGAAGAAAAGGATTTAATATGTAGCAAAATTTCGACTTTTATAAGGCAAAATGATTAAAAGCACCACCATTGAAGATTTTAGAAATCATAAAAAGAAACAAACTAAATTTGCTTGTTTAACTGCATATGATGCATCTTTGTCTGAATTAATGTCTAAAGCAGGGGTAGAGTTGATTTTAGTCGGAGACTCTCTAGGAATGGTTGTGCAAGGTCATGATTCCACAATACCCGTTTCTATGGAAGATCTTTTGTATCATCTTAGGTGTGTTAAGAGAGGAAATATAGGAAGTCACATAATGGCAGACATGCCATTCATGAGTTATGCAACAGAAAACCTTGCTTATGATAACGCAATGCGCTTAATGCAAGCTGGAGCAAATTCTGTAAAAGTTGAAGGAGGCGAATGGATTCTTAAAACAACTGAACTTTTGTCTCAAAGAGGTATTCCAGTATGTGCTCATTTAGGTCTCACTCCTCAGTCAATAAATAGGCTGGGAGGATATTATGTGCAGGGCAGAGATCTTGAAGACAAAAATAGAATTTTGTTTGAGGCCAAGCAACTTGAAAATGCTGGAGCGGAAATTATTTTATTGGAATGCGTTCCTGCAAGTCTTGCTGAAGAGATATCTTCTAGCCTTAAAATTCCAACAATAGGAATTGGGGCAGGCTCAGCAACGGATGGTCAAATAATGGTTTGCTATGATGCAATTGGGGCTTACATCTGGGATGACCAGCCTCAACCCAAATTTGTAAAAAATTTTATGAATGAATCCAATTCAATTTTCGAAGCGTTTGAAAAATATGTTTCAGAAGTCAAAAGTTTGAAATTCCCATCTGCTGATCATTCTTTTTAAAAAATTTAAATGGAAATAATAAAGTCTAGCAGAGCACTAAACTCTATTAATTTTCAAAAACCTTTTGCTTTTGTTCCTACAATGGGCAATCTTCATGAAGGCCACTTATCTCTAGTTAAATTTGCAAAGGAAAATTATTCTGAAGTTATAGCCTCAATTTTCGTAAACCCTTTGCAATTTGGAAAAAATGAAGATTTTGCTAGCTATCCAAAAACACTTGATAAAGATATTGAACTTTTGGAGGACTTGAAATGTAATTATTTGTTCCTGCCAGAACCAAATTTTGCAGAAAATCTAGAAGTCATTAATCCCAATTTCTCTAATGTTTTGTGTGGTTTATCTAGACCAACACATTTTCATGGAGTGCTAACCATAATTGATAAGTTCTTGAGGTTAATAAAACCAAATGCATGTTTATTTGGGCTGAAGGATTATCAACAACAATTAATTATCAAAGACTATGTAAAAAGAAAAAAAATTAGAACAGATATTATTTCCCTTCCAATCATAAGAGAAAGTTCAGGATTAGCAATGTCATCAAGAAATAATTATCTGTCAAAGGATGACAGGGAGTATTGCGGAAAGATTTATTCTTGTATTAAAAATATGGCAGAATCTTTAAAAACTTCTTCTGTAAAAATTGTGACAGAAAAAGCAACTGATATTTTACAAAATGCTGGCTTTGAAACGGATTATTTAGAAATTCTAGATGCAGATAATCTCTCAGAAATTTCTGAGAGAACAAATAAAATCTTGATAGCAGTTGCTGTAAATTACAAAAAAGTTAGACTGATAGATAACGTTCTTGTTTCTTTATAACCATTCTTTCCTTAAAGCACTATCAGGATAGAAGTTTTTCTCTCCTTCGGGTCGATTTTTAAACCTTCTATGGATCCAAAAATATTCTGATTTATGATTTTGAGCAAAATTTTCTATAGCGGAATTAACAATCTTTAAATCTTCTTCAATGCTCTCTCCTGTAAGCATTAATTGTTCTATGTCTGCCATATAGAAGTCACCTTCTTTTACAAGCGTCAATAAGAATACTTTGCAACGGGTTCTTTTAACCAATAGAGAGGGAAAAATAACAGTCAAAGCCTTATGATTAAAAAAATCTAAAAAGATAGATTTTTTATAACCATAATCTTGATCTGGTAAATATAAAACCGAATCTCCTTTGTTTAAAGCTTTAAGAAGCTTCCTCCCTTCGTTTGGCAGAAAAAGTTCGCTTATAAATTTTTTCCTTCCCTCAGTCATAATCTTATCCCAAACTTTATTTTCTGCTGACCTCTGCATACCATTTACCTTCATAAATAGAGAAGGAGCTCTTACTACAAAATCAATATTTCCAGTATGTGGAACTAATAAAAGATTTTTAGAATTTTTGATTACATCCATCTTTATTTTGAATTCCTCTATATTTTTAAGTCTTTTCAAATATTTCTTGTCTGACCAAAAGTAAGAGTTGCAGATTTCAAAAATACCTTGACCAAGTCTTGTAAAATTCTCTTTAGCCAGTTTTGTAATATCGTCTTTATTAAAATCTGGGAAACATTTGTAGATGTTCCAAGTTACAACCTTTCTTCTTTTAGAGAGTAATTTGTACAAAATCTTTCCAAGGATTTTTCCAAGGAACATTTGAACTTTGAAAGGTATAAGGCTTAGAAGCCAAAGGAATGTTTTTAAGAGAATTTCCATTTTTATGAAGATTATACTTTTAACGATTTGCTTATTCATAGCACAAATAAGAAAATCACTAATAATGAGAGTTTATAATTTTTTCTTGATCATACTCTTTCCTCTTATTTTTTTTAGGAGTTTATATAAATCCCTCAAGTTTGGCGAAAACCCAAAAAGGATAATGGAAAAGTTTTCTATTTATGGAGGGAAAAAAAGTTCTAAACCAATCATTCTGATTCATGCGGTTTCAGTTGGAGAAGTTCTTGCAAGTAGAAAATTTGTTGAGGAAATAAAGAAAAGATTTCCAGATCATCAAACGTTGATTACTTGTACTACACAAACCGGTTCCGAGACGATCAAAAGGCTCTATGGTGATTCGGTATTACATCAATACATGCCATTTGATTTGAAATTCTGTATTGAGAGATTCCTTAAAAACTGGAAGCCAGAAATTACCTTCATTTTGGAGACGGAAATATGGCCTAACCTCATAAACCTTTTGCACATGCAAAAAAGAAAAGTTTTTCTAATCAATGGCAGAATGTCGGAAAAATCTTTCAATAGATATAAATTAGTTATGCCAATTCTTGATAATGTTTTTTCTAAGCTAGATTTTACTATTTGCCAAGGAACTAAAGACTTAAAAAGATTTATTGAGCTTGGCGTAAATAAAGATAGAGTCATCAAAGACTATTCTTTCAAGTTTGATTCTTTATCTATAAAAAACGAAAGAGATAATTTTGAAAATAAAGGAAAAAAGTTAATAATTTGTGCAAGCACTCATGATCCTGAAGAAAAAATTTTAGTCAAAGCTTTTTCGATGTTAAATGACGAAAATGCTATTTTAGTTTTAGTTCCAAGACATCCTGAAAGAGCATCTAAAATCATGAAAGATATAAAAAAATTGGGTATAAATCCCTCTCTGTTTTCTAAAAATAATTTAAAAATAGATTTGTCAAACACAGTAAATTTGATTGATGAAATTGGATATCTTGAAAGCTTATTTTCTCAAGCTAACATTGCTTTTATTGGGGGAAGCTTGATTCCACATGGAGGCCAAAATTTTTTAGAGGCATTGAAGTTTTCACTCCCAATCTCTTCTGGTGAAAGTTTTTACAATTTTCAAGAAATTGCAGAAGACCTTATCGAAATGAATATTCTCAAAGTAGGTAATTCAGCAGAGAAGCTAAAGTTGATCTGGGAAGAACAATTAAATTCAGTTCCAAATCAAATTTATGAAAAAACGGATAATTATCTCAAACAAAGAATGGGAGCATCTCAAAGAGCTTTTAAACATCTCTCTTTATAACTTATATTTAGGTTTAAATATTAATTACCAAATTAAAAGTAATTATTTTTTTTCATTAGAAGGGTGTATGATTTCACTCTTTAAGGGGATCAATGAAATTTATTACCGCAATTATTAAACCTATCAAATTGGAAGAAGTTCGTACTGCTTTGTCAGATTTGAATGCTCTTGGGATGACCGTAACAGAAGTAAAGGGTTTTGGGCGACAAAAAGGGCAGACAGAACTTTATCGTGGAACTGAGTACAGAAACGATTTCTTGCCAAAAACAAAAATAGAGTTAGCCGTTAAAGATGAAGACACAGATTCAGTCATTAATGCAATTTCATCAGTGACCAATACAGGAAAAGTAGGCGATGGAAAGATTTTTGTTTACGATCTTGAAAAAGCGGTCAGAATTAGAACAGGCGAAACTGGCGAGGAAGCCCTTTAACCAAGTTTCTTTTCTGCTTCTTCTTTAGCCCATTTATAATTGGCTTTCCCATTAGGAGCTCTCATGACCTCGTCAACAAAGAGTACCTGTTTTGGAAGTTTATATCCTGAAATTTGTTCTCTGGTAAAGTCAATCAGCTCGCCTTCTTCTAATTCACCAGGAGTTTCAAGAGATGCAAGGGCAACAACTCGTTGTCCAAATTTTTCATCTTTCAAGCCAACAACCAGACAATCATATACATTTGGATGTTTTTTGACTGCTTCCTCAACTTCCTCAGGATAAACTTTTTCTCCGGCTGTGTTTATGCAATTACTTCCTCGTCCAAGAAGGTTGATGGTGCCATCGGCATTTATCGTCGCATAATCTCCCGGGAAGCTGTATCTCACGCCATTAACTTCCTTAAAGGTTTCAGCAGATTTCTTTTCGTCTTTAAAATATCCTTCAGGTACAAGTCCACTTGTTCCAATCTTGCCCATGATGTCGCTTCCCGGCTCAACTTCTTTCCCATCATCGCTCAAAACAATAACTCCAGGATTGAGAGCAAATTTTGCAGTTTTCGCAGGCATCTCTCTATTTGAAACAGAAGAACCCATTCCTCCTTCAGTCGAGCCCATTGCATCAAAAAGCGTCATGTCATGAATTTCAAGCAAACCATCCTTAATTTCTGAACTCCACATTACTCCACTTGAAATCATTGCTCTTAAGCTAGAGATATCATGAGGATTAGACTTTTCTTGAGCATCTTTTAATTCATCTAATAAAGGTTTTGCGAAAGCATCTCCAACTATTACCAAACTATTTACTTTATGCTTTTCTACCTCTTGCCAAACGTTTTTTGGATTTAATCCTAGATCACTTATCGTGACAACAGAACCGCCACTAAACATTGGTAAAAAGGCACCAAGCCACATTCCGGTTCCATGCATCAAAGGACAAGCTGGCATGCTTACCGTAAGAGCATTGTTTTCTTTTGCTTGACTGACAATCTTTTCTAAATCACTTATGTCCTCAGGAACCTCGAAACCCATTGCAAAGGCTGTTTTTAACATAGAAGGTATAAAACTCCCATGTTTATACATTACGCCCTTTGGCATACCGGTAGTACCTCCGGTATAAAGCATGTAAATGTTTTCTTCTGTTCGGTTGAATCTTTTTTGTTCTTTTGCACTTGAGATTGAATTTTCAAAATCGATGGCTCCTTGCATTAGCGGCTCTGTTCCGTCATCGACTTGAATGTAAACTTTTATTTTTGGAAGCTGATCTTTTATTGCCTTGATTCTATCCGCATAACAGCCTTGAAAAAAAACTGCCTCAGCATCGGCATTATCCAAAAGATAAATCAATTCATTTTCTTTATAACGATAATTTACATTGATCGGCACACCCTCAATTTTAAAAACACCATATTGAGCCTCAAGATACTCATTCGAATTATGTAAATAAATTCCTACTTTGGAATCAGACCCCAAACCGTGCTCTTCCAAAATGGTTGCAATTTTAGCTGCTTTTGAGTCAAAGGAAGACCAACTAGATTTTTTGTCTCCATTTATTAGAACTATTTCATCGCCAACCGTATCTGCTACTCTTTCCCAAACATTTGCAAATTGCATAGACATCTTTATCTCCCTTTAAGTGCTAATTATCCTAAAATAAAACCAAAAAAACATGAAGAAAGCAATTTCTATTTTAGGACCCACGCATTGTGGAAAAACAGAACTTGCAATAGAAATTAATAAACACTTTCCAACAAAAATAATAAGCGTAGATTCTGTTCAGGTGTACAAAGGGGCGAATATTGGAAGCAGTAAACCTAATCAAAAGATTTTAGATAGCATTCATCATAGCTTAATAGATTATTTAGACCCAGAGGATGACTTCTCGGTAAAAGATTTTCTCAATGAAATTTCAAATGAGTTTTGCGATTGCAAAGAAGATCTTTTATTTGTCGGAGGAACCATGATGTACTTTTATTCTCTATTTAATGGAATATCAAAATTGCCAGAAAAAAATATTCAATTAAGAGAAAAACTTCAAGAAGAAGCCAAAAATAAAGGATGGAAATATATGCACGAAAGACTTGGAGTAATAGATCCTGATGCAGCAAGGTCAATAAGAGATAGCGACTCACAAAGAATACTCAGGGCATTGGAAGTTAATCATTTATCCAAAAAAACTTTTAGCAAGCTTAAAACAATGAAAGAAAAAAGTGTGATTGAGGATTATCAAAAATTCACTTTTGCGATTATTCCAAAAAACAAAAAAACTTTTAAAAATCAATTAAAAGAAAGATTCAGAAAAATGCTTGAATTAGGCCTCATCGAAGAAACGAAAACTATATTGGAACGCACTAGTGGAGAAAGGATAAAAGTCCTTGAGACGGTAGGTTACAAACAAGTGGTAGATTTCTTGAAAGATAAGACTTCTTTTGAAGAAATGATTGAATTAGCCACCAACGCTTCCTATCAGCTTGCAAAAAGACAAATTACTTGGCTCAAAAAATTCGATCTTGATGAGACATTTTTTTCAGATGATGATGATAAGGTTATGAAGATTCTATCTATCATCAAAAATTGAATTCCATTATTGCAATTAACAACTTAGAATGGCCACATGTCATGGAATGATCAAGGAAATAATAATGGTTCTAGAGATCCGTGGGGTAGAAATAATAATCCTCCCCCTGATATTGATGAACTAATCAAAAAATTCAGAGCTCAAATTAATTCAATTTTTGGAGGCGGCTCTGGAAGTGGAGGCGGAGGTATTAAAAAAATCCTACCTTCTGTTTTAATAGCTATAGTACTTTTATATTCAGTCTTCGGAATCTATACAGTTGATGCTCAAGAAGAGGCTGTTATTTTGAGATTCGGAAAATATTCAACTACCAAGGGACCTGGGATTCACTGGAATCCACCCTTTATCGATAACAGATTTATTGTAAACACCGAGAAACTATTCACACATACAACGAATTCTTCAATGCTTACAAAAGATGAGAATATTGTTAACGTTGAGGTTGCAGTTCAATACAAACGCTCCAACCCGGTTTTTTTTCTTCTTGAAGCATCAGCTCCTGAAGACAGTTTAGCTCAAGCTTCTGAAGCAGAACTAAGACACGTAGTGGGAAGTGCTACCATGGACAGCACCTTGACTGTGGGTAGGGAGCAAATAGCCATGGATGTTAAGTCTAGATTACAAACCAGATTGGATACTTACAAAACTGGTATTGAAGTCGTAGCAGTATCAATTAGAGAATCAAGGCCTCCTGATGCAGTAAAAGAAGCTTTTGATGATGTGGTTAAAGCCAGGGAAGACGAAGTAAGGCTCAGAAACGAAGCTGAGACTTATGCAAATGAGGTTGTACCTATAGCGAGAGGTGAAGCCAAAAGAGCCGTTGAAGATGCTGAAGGATACAAACAAAAGGTAATATCTGAAGCTGAAGGTGAAGCCTCAAGATTTGATCAATTGCTGGTTGAATATTCAAAATCTCCTGAAGTTACCAGACAAAGATTATATTTAGATGCAGTCCAGTCTGTTATGAATAGTAGTACCAAAGTAATGATTGATGTCAAAGAGGGCAATAATATTTTGTATTTGCCCCTCGACCAAATTGCAGCCGCTTCATTAGATCCCAATAGAAGATCTAGAGATGAAAATCCATCATCCACAACATCAACTACCCTTGGGTCAGACATACAAGCGATCACAGACCGAGTTATAGAAGAATTAAGAAGAAGACAGGACCGAAGGTAACATGAAGTCATTGAATCTAAATATAGGAATTATTGCTTTAATTTTTATTGTAATTCTTAGCAATGCTATTTATATAGTAAATGACAAACAAACTGCAATTTTACTGAGATTTGGTGAAATTGTTGAACCTGAAATTAATCCAGGTCTGCACTTCAAAGTGCCCATCTATCATACAGTTAAAAAATTTGACTCAAGAGTTTTAACACTTGATGCTCTCCCGCAACCTTATTTTACTGCTGAAAAGAAGAGACTTATTGTTGATGCTTTTGTTAAATGGCGCATTACAAATAATGAGCAGTTTTATATAACCTCATCGGGAGGGCAATTAAGTGCAATGAGAACCTTATTAACCCAAAGGGTGGATGAAGGTCTCAGGAACCAATTTGGTACTAGAACTGTCCAAGAAGTAGTTTCTGGCGAACGAGACGAATTGATGAACATTTTAACAACCGATCTAAACACTGTAGCTGCCGGAGAACTCGGAATTGAAGTTCTAGATGTAAGAGTTAAAAAAATTGAATTACCAACAGAAGTAAATGAATCCGTTTACAACAGAATGAGAACTGAGAGAGAGAGGCTAGCTCAAGAGCTTCGTGCACAAGGTACAGAAATTGCTGAAGGTATTAGAGCAAATGCAGATCGTGAAAGAACAATTATTCTCGCCGAAGCTTATAAAAAAGCAGAAGAACTCAGAGGAAATGGTGATGCCAAAGCTACTGGTATTTATGCTGATGCCTATAACAAGGATCCAGAATTTTATGAATTCACTAGAAGTTTAAAAGCCTATCAATCTACTTTTGAAAATAAGTCTGATGTACTTCTTATTGATCCAGACAGTGATTTTTTTAAGTACCTGGATAGTTCTAAAGGAAAAAAATCTGAATAGTAAATAATGTCTTCATCCAACTCAGGTCTTCCAGATGGAACGGAAGATTTTGTAGGTGTTAAAGCCGAAGAGCTTGAAAAGCTTCGTTCACTTTTTCTGAATTTTTTTTACAAAAACAACTGTGAACTTGTTGTACCTTCTCTCATTGAGTTTTCTGAAATTATAGGTGGAAACTTTAATGAATCTCTTAGGGATTACGCATACAGTTTTTCTGATGAAAATCTAAAAAATATTTCAATAAGACCTGATATTTCTCAGCAAATAGCTAGGATAGATCTTCAACAAGGCACCAAAGATAAAAAGAAATACTGTTACTTTGGTGAAACTCTCAGAAAAACCAAAGACTCATTAACAAAATCAAAAATTGCTTTCAAAACTGGTGTAGAAATTTTTGGAAAAATTTCAATAACAGATGAAATAGATCTTATAAAACTCATGTTACTCAGTTTAAAAAAAGCTGGGAAATACAGAATGACAATTTCTTTAGGAAGAACAGAACCTTTATCAGAAATCTTGAAAGGTCTGGACTTGTCTCTTAATGAAAATAGAAGATTAAAAAAAATCATCTCATCCAAGTCAAAAACAGATCTAGAAGAGTTTTTCCATTCAAGAGGTTTAACTACTAGAAGCTTAATTGAGATAAAAAACTTAATGGAAGTCAACGGTAAAATTGATTGTCTAAGATATTTAAAAAAACACAAAAACAAAGTTTTTCAAGCCTCTGCGAGGAAAATAGAAAAAATCATCAAAAATTTACCTGCCTCAATTGATTACCATCTAGATTTTTCTGATTTTCCAGGATTTGATTACCATTCCGGTTTAGTATTTTCAGTGCACGTTTTAGGATTTGGCTTTTCTATCGCGAAAGGGGGACAATATAAAAGTGTGCAAAATAATATTGTTCGAGAGGCAATTGGTTTTGATGTTAATGTTTCTTCACTTACAAAGTTAAATCAACAAATATGACCTTTTCAAATACAGCTATTTTAGGATTGCAATGGGGAGATGAAGGAAAAGGTAAAATTGTTAATTTTTTAGCAAGTAATTTTGGTGCTGCTTGTAGATATCAAGGTGGCCACAATGCTGGCCATACATTAATAGTAGATGGAAAAAAAATTGTTCTTCATTTACTTCCCTCATCAATTTGTCATAAAGATTCGTTATCCCTAATCGGAAAAGGTGTCGTTATTTCATATGAAGCTCTTTTTTCCGAAATTGATGAAATTAGCAATTTTACTTCTGGCATAACTGATAGGTTAAAGATCAGTCCTGCATGCGTTTTGATTCAGCCATACCATAAGTTAATAGATCTTTATAAAGAAAAATCCAATAGTCAAAAAACCATTGGCACTACTTTAAGAGGCATAGGTCCAGCATATGAAGACAAAGTTGCTAGAAGAGCAATAAGAGTTGTTGATACTCTCAATGAAAATCATCTTAGGCCCTTACTGGAAGAAACCCTAGAATTTTATAATTTTACGATCGAAAAGTTCTTTGGCAAAGAAGCTTTGTCTTTAAATAGTCTTATTGACGAAAACTTAGCTTATGGTGAAAAAATAAAACCAATGCTTGCTGATATATCTATGCTAATAAAAAAAATCAACTCAGAAGAAAAATCAGTATTGTTTGAAGGTGCTCAAGGAGCTTTATTAGACGTTGATCAAGGTACTTATCCGTTCGTGACATCAAGCAATTGTTCTCCGTCTGGCATAGCATCTGGAGCTGGCTGCGGACCCCTAGATGTAGGAAATATTTTAGGTGTAGTAAAAGCTTATGTGACTCGTGTAGGAGAAGGGCCTATGCCAACAGAAATTTATGACGAACTTGGAGAATACATTGCCAAGACAGGTGGGGAGGTCGGCGCAACTACTGGCAGACCAAGAAGATGCGGGTGGTTTGATGCAGTTCTGATGAACAGGATAATTCAAACAAACAGCATCTCAGGACTTTGTCTCACAAAAATAGATGTACTTGATAGCCTCGATGAGATAAAAATTTGCAAGGCATATAAAGATAGTGATGATTCTATCTATGGAGAATGCATGAACCTAGATAATGTTAAACCTATCTATGAGTCACTTTCCGGATGGGAATCACCAACAAAAAATTTAACTAATTATCAAGAGCTGCCAAAAGAGGCAAAAGATTTCATTTCTTATATTGAAGATATTTGTGAAGTACCTGTAAAAATTATTTCCACTGGACCTGACGATTACAGCACCATCGTAAGGTAATTTAATTATTCTTGATCGCTTGATCTAAGATCGCGTTGATAAATTTATGGCTAGAGTTTTGTCCAAATTTCTTTGCTAGCTTGATTGCCTCATTGATAATGATGGGTTTATCCAATTTAGATTCTGAAATTTCATACAATGCTAAATACAAAATAGATAATTCAATTTCTCCTATTCTAGAAGTGGGAATATTTGAAAATTTACTTATGATTCCTATGAACTTTTGCTCAAGACCCTTTATGTCTTTTACGATTTCACTAACCTTTTCTGTATTCAAACCTTTTTGTGTTTGTTTTAGCTCTTTTAGAACTTTCGTGTTGGAATCCCCAGAAATGGTTTTTTGATAGAGAGCCTGAATAACCAACTCTCTTGTTTTAGTAGGTGACGGACTGGCTCTCACTTTAAATTGTTAAGAGTATCTAGAATACTTAGTGCCGACATTGCAAACTCAGACCCTTTGTATGCTGCTCTTTCCTTGGCCTCACTTTCATTGTTAGTCGTTAAGACACCAAAAATAATAGGAGTATCCTTTTCTAATGAAGTTTCTAAAACTTTATCACTGATACTTTGAGAAATAATTTCAAAATGCGGTGTTTCTCCTTTAATGATGCAGCCAAGCAATATTATTGCATCGTAATTTTTACATAGAACCTGAGCTATAAAAGGCAATTCATAAGCCCCGGGAACAACAAAGGATTTCTTTTCTAAGTTGTATTCTTTAAGCAGAGTGAGACAGTCTTCAAGCATAGGCTTAATAATTTCTTCATGCCAATTGGTGCTGACTACAGCAATTTTGAAATGGCCCAAATCCGAAGAGGGTTTTTTTATATCCAGTTTTGAAGTTTTCATTTTTTCAAATATTCAGTTACTTCTAAGTCGAATCCAGACAAGGACGGGTATCTTACTTCAGAGCCCATTAATTTAATTTTTTGAACTCCCAAATCTCTTAAAATTTGTGATCCTATACCAATTCTTCTTGGATCATTATTTGGCGCAGTTATTCTTTTTTTCTTAGAAGCATTTATTTCATTGAATTCTTCTTGTTTTTTGTTCTCCCCGTCAATCAGTAAGATTATTCCCTTGCCCGCCTCATTAATTTTCTTCATAGAATCCGAGACAGACCATCTAGCACCAAATTCATTGATGTTTAGCAAATCGTGAAAGAAATTACTTTGCTGAACTCTTACCAGAGTCGGACTGTTCTTTGAAATTTTTCCTTTTTGAAGCACCAAATGCGTTTCATCAAAAATCAGGTCTTTGTATAAAATTAGATTAAACTTTCCAAACTCTGTTTTAACTGATTTTTGATCAATTTTCTCAACGGTTTTTTCATTTAAAATTCGATAGTTAATTAAATCCGCAATGGTACCAATTTTGAGATTATGTTTTTGGCTAAAATCCAGTAAGGCTTTTTTACGTGCCATGGTTCCATCTTCATTCATCACCTCGCAAATTACTGCTGATTCTGTCAATCCTGCCAATCTACACAAATCGGTACTTCCCTCTGTATGACCGGTTCGAGATAGAACTCCTCCGGGAACTGCTCTGACGGGGAAAACATGACCAGGAGAGACAATATCAGTGGCTTTGGCTTTTGCTTTTGAAGCAACTGCAATAGTTCGTGCTCGATCTGCAGCAGAAATACCAGTTGTTATCCCTGAAGCAGCTTCAATTGAAACGGTGAAGCCGGTACCATGACCACTCTTATTATCATTCACCATTTGATTTAAGTTTAAAGCTTCGCATTTACTCTGACTCATTGCTAAACAAATCAAGCCTCTGGCATGTTTTGCCATAAAATTTATTTTTTCAGCATTAACTTTTTCTCCTGCAAGAATAAGATCACCTTCATTTTCTCGATCTTCATCATCCATTAGAAGAACCATATTTCCCCTTTTTATTTCAGAAATTAGCTCCTTTGTGCCATTCAAATCCATTTTTATTTTTTCCTTAAAGTTATCTTTTTATCTTTTCCAATGTTTGTTTCGTCAACTATATCGAATAGCTTCTTATCAAAAAAGTTTAATTGCTTGTTGCCCCCATAAAAATGAAAAGCTTTGTCTCCAAGTTTTTCTGGAGAAATGTAAAAAATGTATTCATCAACCAAGTCATGATCACTGAAACTTCCTAATAGCCTTGGTCCTGCTTCTATTAAAATATTATTTACATTTAATTTAGATATTCTTTTTATAAAGTCTTTGGAATTTAAGGAGTCATTATTTTTGCCAAGATTCATTAAAGAAATATCTTTTATGCCTTGAGAAAGTTTTGGAAGACTTTTTTTTGAAGTTACTACCACTTTTTTTCCTGGGAGTTTAAAAAAAGGTGCAGACCAATTTAAGTTAAGACTATTTGAGAACACATACCTTTCAGGTTGAATAAAATTCTCATTCGCAATAATTTTTTTAGATCTCACATTCATTGATGGATTATCCTCATTTATTGTGCCAGCTCCAGTAAGGATAATATCTGCTTCTGCTCGAAGTATTTGCACATCATTACGAGCAGGAATTCCTGTAATCCATTTTCTCTGTTTTGAAGCAAAAACAGATTTATGGTCACTGGACATTGCAACTTTTGCTCTTATAAAAGGTTTTTTGGATTTTACTTTGTGAAAGAAGGATTCGTTCAAAGTCTGACATTTCTGATTATTCAAATTTTTTACTTCATAACCAGCACGTTGAAGACTATTAATACCACTCTGAGTTGGATCTTTTGCCCCAACTATAATCCTCTTGAAATCGTATTTCTTAAGTTCGTTTACGCATGCACCTGTTTTACCTTTCTTGCTACAAGGTTCGAGAGTTACGAATAAATCGCTTCCAGACAGTTTGGAAAGATAGTTTGTTTTGTATTTTTTTTTAACATCGTTGATGGCATTTATTTCAGCATGAGAGCCACCATACTTTTCGTAAAAGCCTCGACCAATTATTTTATTGTCTTTAACAATCACGCAGCCAACCTTCACGCCAGGTTTTGCTGTAAACCTGCCTTTTAGACCGAGAGAAACAGCTTTGGAAATGAAGAAAGAATCATTCATCGCTCAGTTTTTTTACTTCTTCGCTAAATTCATTTGGATCTTGGAAACTTCTATAAACTGAGGCAAATCTAACAAAGGCAACCTCATCCAATTTTTTAAGATGCCTCATTACCGTTTCTCCCACTTGTTTTGACTCAATCTCTCTTTCTCCAAAATCTCTGATTTCTTTTTTTATCGTTTCAATTAGGGTTTGAAATTGCGCATCGCTTACTGGTCTTTTTTCAAGAGACCTAGCTATACCTTCTCTGATTTTGGTTTCATCAAACGGAACTCTCGACTTATCTTGTTTGATTATTTTTGGCATAACCAATTCACCAACTTCAAAGGTGGTCCATCTTTCCCCACACTTGAGGCATTCCCTTCTTCTTCTGATTTCACTTCCTTCAGTTACTAGACGAGAGTCGATAACCTTACTTTCTTCGAAGGAACAATAGGGGCAATGCATGGCTTATTGGGAATAAACAGGGAAGTTACCGCAAAGAGTCTTAACTTCTTCTTTGATACTAGCAATTAAGTTTTTATCTTCGATGTTTTTGATAATTTCTGTAATCCAATCGGCAACTTGAGTAACCTCGGCATTTTTAAATCCTCTTCTGGTGACCGCAGGCGTGCCAATTCTGATACCCGAAGTTACAAATGGGGATTTGGGATCATTGGGAACCGAGTTTTTATTAACAGTAATAAAGGCTTCTCCTAAAGCTGCTTCCAGTTCCTTTCCAGTGACATCATTTTTTATAAGATTAACTAGAAACATATGGTTCGAAGTTCCATTCGAGACAATGTCGATATCATTGGCCATGAACTTTTCACTCATGGCTTTAGCATTAGTAAGAATTTGTTGTTGGTAAGATTTAAAATCATCCTCCATGGCTTCTTTAAAGCAAACAGCCTTAGCAGCAATGACATGCATTAAAGGACCACCTTGAGATCCAGGAAACAGTGCCGAATTGAGTTTCTTTTGCAAATCTTCATCTGGTCCAGCTAAAATCAAACCACCTCGAGGACCAACTAAAGTTTTATGAGTTGTCGTTGTTACTACATCCGCATGAGGAAAAGGGTTGGGGTATAGACCTGCAGCAACCAAGCCAGAGACGTGTGATATATCCGCTAACAAAAGAGCACCAACGGAAGAAGCAATTTCTTTGAATTTTGCCCAATCCAAGATTCCCGAAAATGCTGAAAAACCACAGATGATTAATTTAGGTTTGTGTTCTTTTGCTAAAGATTCAACTTGAGCATAGTCTATATCTCCTGTTTCTGGATCAATGCCATAACTGTATGACTCATAAATTTTTCCAGAAAAATTTACTTTAGAACCGTGAGTCAAATGCCCGCCATGATCCAGGCTCATTCCAAGAATTTTATCGCCAGCATTCAATAAGGCTAAAAAGACCGCAGCATTTGCACTAGCTCCAGAATGAGGTTGTACATTAGCATAATCAGCTTTGAACAATTCTTTAGCCCTGTCGATTGCCAGTTGTTCTGCGATGTCTACAAACTCGCAACCGCCATAATATCTTTTACCTGGATATCCTTCTGCATACTTATTAGTAAGAATGGAGCCTTGAGCTTCTAAAATTCTAGGCGAGGCATAATTCTCTGAGGCGATCAATTCGATATGTTGTTCTTGTCTGAGTTTTTCTTTTTCAAGAGCCTGCCAAAGGTCCTCGTCAAAAGATTTGATAGATAAATTATTTCCGTACATAAGATAGAACTAAAACATAATTATACTCGGCTCGAAAATAAATTTAAGCTTTTAAAGTTTTAATTCTTCTTTTTCTATTAGGATATAAACTTTTGCACATAAAACATATTGTGCCGTCACAACCTCTTGCTGAACAAAACGTTCTACCATAAAAAATTATTTGTAGGTGCAGATCTCGCCATTTGCTTTCATCAAAAAGAGATTTCAAATCTTCCTCAGTTTGTTTCACTGATTTTCCATTGGAAAGTCCCCATCTTTGAGCAAGTCTATGAATATGCGTATCTACAGGAAAAGCGGGCTTATTGAAAAATTCACTGACAACTACCGATGCAGTTTTATGACCAACTCCAGGCAATTCCTCCAACAAAGCTAACTCACTGGGAACTTTGCCGCTGTGTTTTTCTTCGATAATTTTTGAGGTTTCGATTATTGCTTTGGCTTTTTTCGGTGCCAAGCCGCAAGTCTTTATGAATTGATAAACATTTTGTTCGCCAAGTTTTAACATCTCCTTAGCAGATTGTGCTTTTTTAAAAAGTTCTTTGGTAACGACATTGACCCGTTTGTCTGTGGTTTGCGCACTCAATAGAACTGCTATTAAAAGAGTAAAGGCATTGTTATGGTTAAGAGGTGCTTTGGGTCTTGGAAAAAGCTCGTTGAGTTTTGCTTCTATAAACAGAGCTCGTTCTTTTTTATTCATTAAGAATTCCAATATAGATTAAATTTCTTTTTTGTTGTAGGGATTTTATTTTTTTAACTTTAAAGGGTTGCAGTAGAGACAAAAAAAGGTATTATCGATTGCTATAGGGGGAGAATCCCTAAGCTTATAAGTGGAAGTTATATATTTCACTTGAATTTTTAGCTTAGATTTCTCACGAAATAATTATTAACTCATTAGGGGAGGATTCTAAATGAGTAATTTTCTTAAAATAAGCTTGGCTGTTGTTGGGTCGTTTTTTCTATCCATCACAGCATTCACGCAATCGACCATTGAGGAAGTTATTGTTACGGCGCAAAGAACCGAGCAAAGTCTTCAAGATGTGCCAATTGCAGTATCCGCTTTCACTGAAGAAGTTTTAGGTGACCGTCAAATCGAATACGCAAGTGACCTTCAATTACAGGTTCCTGGTCTTACTTATTCTTCTGACACTTTCAGTGGTGGTGGCTTTTCAATTAGAGGTATAACCAACTTTTTAACTGCTGCAAGTGGTGATGCTGGTGTTGAAGTACACATTAACGGTTCACCTCTAGGTACAACATCAACCAATGAGATGGGTTATCTGGATATGTCCAGGGTAGAGGTACTTCGTGGACCTCAGGGAACTCTGTTCGGCAGAAACTCAACTGGTGGTGTAGTTAACTTGATTACTGCTGTTCCAGACCTAGATGCATTTGCTGGTTCGGCAAATATTCAATACGGTCAAGATGCAGAAAAAATGATTAAGTTGATGTTAAACGTTCCAATCAGCGATACTTTGGGAGCGCGTTTTGCTTTTTCTAATTTTGAAAAAGATGGCATAACCAAAAACTTAAATTCAGCTGCTACTGACGATTTTGACAACAGAGATTCATACATGTGGCGTGCATCTTTCAGATGGGAAGCTGACGATGATCTCACTTTAGATTTTATGCATCAAGCTTATGATGAGGAATCAGCCAGAACACAAAGACAAGGTGCTTTCTGTGAGGTAGGTGGTAACTTGGTTCAAGGTTGTGTAATTGGTGGAACCCAAACTTTCCATTCAGTTCACCCGATGTCAACCGGTTCGACAGTACCTCTTGTTTTAGGTCAAACCTTGAAAGGTTTTTATCTTCCTGATCCAACTGAAATAGGGAAAAATGGAGGCCCAGGTAGTGTATATGTGCCACAAGGACTTCCCGCAACTTTTATCGATACAGGAACAAACAAACCTTCTGACTACTATGAAGCGAATGTGATTAGATCCCCTCTTCACAGTAACCAAGAATCCACTAGTCAACTTCGTTTAGAAAAAGTATTTGATCAAGGCACTTTGTCAATAGCCTTTTTAGACAACCGTAGACAGTTTTATAGAGACACTATTTCAGCTTCTACAGAGACTACCAACGTAAGATTCTCTGATGCTGCTCTAGCTCAACCACAAGCAGGAACAACTGCTTCTGGAGCTAAAGGGTTGCCGCTTGGGTTCTCAAACAGAGTCATCAAGCCGCAATGTGATATGTTTACAATGAAAGATGCATCTTTCTGTCCTGGCGGACAAGGTATCGCAGGATACTTTGAGCACCCAGTAAGTGGTGATGCTTCGCAATCGGATGCCAGATCAAAATCTTTTGAAATCAAGTATCAATCAGATATGGACGGAATGTTTAATTTCTTAATTGGTGCAATCGATATATCCAACAGTTCGACTTCTTTTTATGATGTCTATGCAACTGGTATTACGATGAACGGTCTTGATGTGCCTACTGCTATTGCTGGAAGTACTCGAGCTGCTTTCAACGGCTTGATTGCTTGTACGGAAAGTACTACTTTCCCTGAAGCTATTCCCGCTATGCAAATTAGTGCAGGCCAAACGTTAGCAAACAAAGACATATTGGGTCCAACAATATGTAGTGCAGCGAACATAGCAACAGCTAACTTATTGGTCGGTGCAGGACAAGCTATGATTGATGCCGGTTTATTTTCTGCACTTGCTACGGGTAAAGCCGGTCAAGTAGAACCAACTGCCCAAACAGTCGCTAGAGATATTGTTGCGAGAGTAGATGGTCTCTATTCGGAGCACTATCAAAGTTTAACCGATACTTATGCCTTGGATGCATCAGCATTATTTACCGAGTTTTACTTTGACGTAAACGATCAACACAAAATTACTTTGGGTTTGAGATACACTGAAGATACCAAGGAAGTAAAAGTTAATAACTACTTCTATAAGATTCCTTTAGTTTCTGCTTGGAACCCTGCTTTTGCAGATGCTTGTGGAATTCAAGAGAACGGATCTTCCGGTGCTATTGCAGATAATCCTGCCTTAGGAGCTTTTGGAGTTGATTTCGGTAAAGCAAGTGGCCTTAATGAGTTTACAACAAGTTACAATGAAGCTTGTTTCACTGGCGGTGTAACTGGAGATCACGCAAATACAGTTGGTCAAAGAGTAGGGGTGTCACCTGGTTTGGCAGCTCCAAACCCAATCAATGGTTCGCAAGGACTGCGTACCTTACCTGCACTTAACGCAGATTATACTGCTGTAGGTGTTTCGCCGGTTAAGTCTTTCACAAACACAACTGGTCGATTTGTTTGGGATTATCAAATCAATGATGACACGCTCTTTTATGCGAGTTATTCAACTGGTTTCAAAGGGGGAGGTTTTAACCCGCCGTTTGACTCTGCAAGATTCCCTAACACTCCATTTACGTTTGACCCAATGGAAGTTGATGCGATTGAATTTGGTGTAAAAGCAGCTGTTCCTGAAGTAGGTTTGGTAGCTAATGCTTCAATTTACTACAATGACTTTGATAATTACCACGTGAGTGTTATTAGAAATGAAACCGGAATAAATGAAGGTATGCCAGTAGAAAACTACGGTGCGGAATTGGAATTACTTCTAAACCCACCAACAGTTCCAGGCCTTACTTTCAACTTCATGATGAGTTACATTTCTTCTGAAATTGGCGATAAAGCTATAATCAACCCTTCTGACCTAGCAGGTCATATGTCAGGATCTGCTGAGTCCGCAAACTGGCATGCTTCCAAAGATGCTCAAGCAAACACTTATTTGATTAAGAAAAAAGAGTTGGGTGCTACTACTATGAGACTTGTAGACCTTCTCGCTACCAGAGGGGCTGAAACAGATAAAGATGCAATAGCTGCATTGGATAGACAATCAGCGCTTCTCGGAAATGAGCTTGCGTTTGCCTTGAACTGTTCGACTACTGCTGGGGTATCTGACCGGGCTCCTCTTTTACAAGGTGTTTCCGGTAGTGAAACTCTTGGAGACGACGGACGTAAATGGGCTGGTGGTTGTAGTCACCAATCTTCATACGGTTCTTCTGGTGTTAAGTTGGCAGAGTCTGACCTATTGAACATTGTGCCAGTAGAGTTCAGTTCTCATGCAACGAGTTATGGTACAAAAGGTGGCGTTTGTCATATGTTAAACAATCTAGCAGCTGGCTTACCACAAACTTGTATTGGTAATCCTTTAAATGCTACTCCTGGTGCGCCAGATACTGGTAAAACTTTACTTTACTCACCAGTGAATTCTGCTCTTGGTACTCACAGTACTGAAGGAACTTTATTACCATCTATTGTATTTAGAGGATCTGGAAGTGGTGAGCAAACCGATGCAATATGTAAACTATTCACGGCGATGCATGACCACGCTGATAGTGCGGGTACAACAGGTACTGCTGGACAAGTTGCTTATGGCGCTAACGAAGTATGTGTAACTACATTGACCCAAACAGGATCGTTTGTTTCAACCGGTCTGCCTACGTCAATTAAAGGAAATGAAATGCCTTTCCCTGACTTGACAGTTTCTATGGGTATTGCTTACACAGCTCAAGCTGGAAACTTAGAAGTTACACCAAGACTTGATTATTACTATCAAAGTGAATATTACACTGGTTTCTACAATGTAGAGTCTAGACAACTTCCTGCCTGGGATGAGTGGAACTTCTCTTTAAGAATCGTTCCAACTGATGCTGATTGGAATATCAGATTCTATGTTCAAAACTTAACTGACGAAAGAAACATAACTGGAATGGGCTTATCAGCTTCTTCCCAAGGTTTCTTCAGCGCAATAAGTTTAAGAGAGCCTAGATCTTGGGGTATGTCTTTTGGAATTGATTTCTAAAAAGACTCAATAAAAAAAACCCTTGCTTCGGCAAGGGTTTTTTTATGTTAGATAAAATATTAATTAATCTTTATAATTCTAAATCAAATAAAAAGGAGATTTTATGAGAAACGTAGTTATTGTTGATAGCGTCCGTACCGGACTGGCTAAATCGTTTAGAGGAGGTTTTAATCAAACCAGAGCCGACAATATGACAGCCCACTTAGTAAATGCGCTTTTAGAGAGAAATCCTGGACTGGATCCCTCTATGGTAGAAGATATGATTTTGGGTTGTGGAGCACCAGAGGGAGCTCAAGGGCATAACATAGCAAGAAATGTTGCGGTATTGTCTAATTTACCAATTGAAGTTGGAGGAACTACAGTAAATAGGTATTGTTCGTCTGGATTGCAAACTGTTGCCATGGCAGCAACTCAAGTTCAAAGTGGCTTTAGCGATTGCATTATTGCAGGTGGTGTGGAGTCAATATCCACTACTCAGGGTAATACCAACATGCACATGTATGTAAATGACAAGCTTGCTGCTGATGTACCTGGAATCTATCATGCTATGGGACAAACTGCTGAATGTGTAGCTAAGCGTTACAACGTCACAAGAGAAGCTCAAGATGAGTATGCTTTGTCCAGTCAACAAAGAACAGCAGCTGCACAAGAAGCAGGCTACTACGATGATGAAATCGTGCCAATGGATACTGTAATGAAATTGGTCAACAAAGAATCCGGAGAGGAAAAAGACGTAGAAGTAACGGTGGATCGTGATGACTGCAATCGTCCAGAAACTACTATCGAAGGTCTATCTTCCTTGAAACCTGTTTTTGATCCTGAGAACGGGTCGGTAACAGCTGGAAATTCCTCGCAATTGTCTGATGGCGCGTCAGTTACTTTGGTGATGAGTGAAGACAAAGCTAAAGAATTAGGGCTTGAGCCAAAACTTTATTTCAGAGGTTTTACAGTAGTAGGCTGCCAACCTGATGAAATGGGCATAGGTCCTGTTTATTCTATTCCTAAGCTTTTGAAATCAGCTGATTTAAAACTAGAAGATATTGACCTTTGGGAGCTTAACGAAGCATTTGCTTCTCAAGTAGTTTACATCAGAGATAAGCTTGGTCTTCCAAGTGACAAACTTAATGTCAATGGTGGTTCTATTTCTATAGGACATCCTTTTGGTATGACGGGCTCGCGTCAAGTTGGCCATGTCGCTAGAGAACTCAACAGAAGAGGCGGTAAATACGGAATCGTTACTATGTGTGTTGGTGGCGGTATGGGAGCCACAGGCCTCTTTGAAGCTTACAACTCTTAATTATTTATCCGATTCTCAATGAAAGAATCGGATGAATTTTTAGTCCTTCAAAAATACTTTAAAAACTTGGGGAGTCAATACAATGACTCCTCAGGTATTTTGATGGGGCCTGGCGACGATGCTGGTCTCTTCTTTTCAAAAAATACAGATTTAATTTTTTCTACGGACGTTTCAGTTTCTGATATTCATTTTCCTAAAGATTTAGCACCCGACCTCATTGCATATAGATCCTGCTCTGTAGCAGCCAGCGATATTCCAGCTTGTGGTGGCGCGCTTAAATGGCTTTCTATTAGCCTTGTAACGCCAAGCAAAGAGATCAGTTGGTTGCGAGAATTTGCTAAAGGGGTGAAACTTTTTACCAGAACATATCAGGTGCCGGTAATTGGGGGAGACCTTGTAAAAGGAAAAGAATGTTCTGTGTCGGTGGGAGTATGTGGTGAAGTTAATTCTAATCAATTTCTGCCTAGGCACGGAGCGAAAGAAGGAGACGCTATTTATATCAGCGGTGCTTTGGGCGCTGCCAAATTAGGATTGAAATTAATAAAGTCAAAGAAAAAAAATCTTAGTTCAGTAGAAAAAAAATATTGCAATAAATTTCTCAAGCCTAAGATTCAAACAGCACTTGGAAAAAACTTGAGAGGCATTGCGAATAGTTGTATTGATATTTCGGACGGCTTGATTGGAGATTTAGGACATATTTGTCAGCAAAGCAAATTGGGAGCAAAAATTTATGTTGATTCGATACCTTTCGAAGGATCCTTTAGAGATGCTTTAACTTGGGGAGACGACTATGAACTTTGTTTTACTGTTCCAAAAAATAAAGAGACTAAACTAGACGGAATCTTGAAAAGGCTAAAAATTAAAAAATTCAAAATCGGTGAAATCACCAGAGATAAAGGAATAAAGATTTTTCAAGGAGTTAAGGAAATTCAATTAAACAGAAAAAGTTATAATCACCTAAGTCATGAATAAATTCCCAGATTTAAAAAAATTTTCTCATTTATCCTCAACTTTTTTTGGAGTAGGTCTTTTACCTAAAGCTCCTGGAACTTGGGGTTCATTTGCAGCACTTTTGTTATTTTTCGGTTTGATTTATGCGCAAGTAAGTTTTTTGCTTTATTTTTTATTTTTTATTTTTTTTTCTATTGCATCAATAATTATCTGTGAAATTGCATCTAAAGACCTAGAAGAGAAGGATCACAAAACGATAGTGATTGATGAGGTAGCAGGAGCAGGATTATCTTTTTTATTTTTACCTCTTCTGGGAATATATAATTTTTCAACACTAGAATGGCAAAAAGAGTCTTATCTAGCGGCATTTATTTTGATTATTCTTTTTCGTTTTTTTGATATTTTAAAACCCCATCCAATTTCTTTTATTGATAGCAAATTTAAATCGGGTTTTGGGATCGTTTTAGATGATTTAGTAGCTGGTGTTTTTGCTGGCTTAACTCTATTAGGCGGAAACTTTTTTTTCCAAATCTTTTAAGTTCAACTCTGAAGCAAGCGATTCTAAAATTTTGTCTTTGGTTAAGCCTGCTGCGTCTCTCTGATTTTCTTGAGAACCTACAATTGGAAATTCGTCAGGGATACCAAAAATTTTAAGCTTTTCTGAATACCCTATCTTCGTAAGGTATTCATTTACTGCTGAACCAGCTCCACCAGTTATTACATTTTCCTCAATCGTAATAATGTGTTTGTATTTTTTGGCACATTTTTCAATAAGTTCTTCATCAAGAGGTTTAATGAATCTCATGTCCACCAGCGAACAATTAATTTGATCTACAATTTCCATAGATAAATCCAACATATTGCCAAATGACAAAATAACTAAATCGGACAGGGTTTCATTTATCACTCTCGCTTTACCGATTTCTAGCAAATCAAAATTTTCCAAAATTTCAGAGCCAGGGCCTTCTCCTCTAGGATACCTAATTGCTGCTGGACCCGAATAATTATATCCAGTCGAAAGCATTTTCCAACATTCATTTTCGTCTGAGGGACTCATAATGATCATATTTGGTATACATCTCAAAAAAGAAACATCAAAAATACCTGCATGAGTTGCACCATCTCCACCTACGAAACCAGCTCTATCAATAGCCAGAGTCACATCTAATTTTTGCAAAGCGACATCATGGATTAATTGATCGTATGCTCTCTGTAAAAATGTAGAATAGATAGCAAGAATTGGTTTTTTTCCTTCTTTAGCCAATCCTGCAGCAAAAGTCATGCTGTGTTGTTCCGCAATTGCAACATCAAAAAACTTATCTGGATTCTCTTTTGCAAAATCATTCATGCCTGATCCTTCTGACATTGCTGGAGTAATCGCTATCAAATCATCATCTCCTTCTTCAACTTTTTTTGATAGCCAATCACCGAAAACTTTGGAATATTTTTTCCCATTTGTTTTTTTTGTATTGGTTTCGATTTTATTCAAAGCATGAAATCCAATTGGATTTTTTTCTGCTGGTGAAAAGCCTTTTCCTTTTGTAGTTATTAAGTGCAAGAGTTTAGGACCTTTAAGACTTTTTAAATTTTTCAAAGTTCTAAGCATCTCATTCAGGTTATGACCATCCATTGGTCCAATATAATTAAAGCCCAGTTCCTCAAATAGAGTTCCTGGCGCTAACATGCCTTTAAAGTGAGTTTCTGCTCTTTTAGCAAAGTTTTTGGCAGATGGAATAAACCTTAAGGCTGTTTTTCCTCCTTCTCTGATGGAAGTATAAAATTTACTTGCCCAAATTCTCGCTAAATAGTTTGAGAACCCTCCTATATTTTTAGAAATTGACATGCTGTTATCGTTCAATATTACTAAAATATCAGAATCTAGTGAGCCTGCATGAGCTAAGGCTTCGTATGCCATGCCAGCAGTCATTGCACCATCGCCAATTATTGCAATATGATTTTTATCTGGTTTTGCGATAGCCATACCCAACGCTGCACTTATTGAAGTACTTGAATGACCAGTACCGAAAGAATCATAAACACTTTCCTCTATATTTGTAAAAGGATGTAAACCATCTTTTGATCGAATAGTAGAAATTTCTTTTTTTCTGCCTGTTATGATTTTATGCGGATAACTTTGGTGACCAACATCCCAGATTAAGTTATCTTCAGGAGTATTAAAGATGTAGTGTAGGGCAACGGTTAGTTCAATGACGCCCAGACCAGCTCCAAAATGACCGCCACTCTTAGCAACAGAATAAATCAAATACTCTCTTAATTCGTCAGCTAGTTGACGGAGTTCTTTTTTGGTTAGTTGCTTTAAATCAGAAGGATAGTTAACTTTATCGAGCAATGGTGTATCAGGAAGAGATTCTGGAATTTCTGAAAAAGTCTTCATTATTTATCTCGCAAAATTATAAATTTTGATAATTTAACTAAATTCTTCGTATTATAAGGGAGCTTAGATAGAATTTTTAAAGCATCAAAACATAATTTTTCAGCTCTTTCTTGAGATGCTTTTAGGCCAATTATAGCTGGGTAAGTAGCTTTGTTTTTTTCAGAATCGGAATTTAAAGGCTTACCCATTTTCTTTTCGTCTCCAATGACGTCCAGAATATCGTCCTTGATTTGAAATGCTAATCCAAATTTTCTAGCAAAATTCAAAAAAGCTTTAACATCTTTTTTTGTAAGTCCATCTTTAAGAATACAAATAGACTCCACACAAGCTTCAATTAGCTTGCCTGTCTTTAAATGATGTATTTCATCCAAGTCTTTAATTTTAATTTTCTTGCCTTCTGCAGATAAATCTCTACTTTGTCCTTCAACCATTCCCTTTGGACCACAAGCCATTGCAAAAAGATTTATGATTTTAAGTTTTTGGTCTGGCTTAAGTTTTTCATCTTTAATGGTTGTCAAAATTTCTAAAGCAAGAGGTTGAATTGCATCTCCAGCCAAAATTGCTGTAGCTTCATCAAATTTTTTATGACAAGAAAGTTTTCCTCTTCTGAAATCATCATCATCCATTGAGGGTAAATCATCATGTATCAATGAGTAACAATGAATCAATTCTCCGGCAGCTGCCATTAAATCAATAGTTTTTGGACTTACATCAACTTTTAGAGCCTCAGCCATAAGCAAAACAAGTTGTGGCCTAATTCTTTTGCCTCCATTTAGAACAGAATAGTGAATGGCCTTGGATATTTTTGAAAAATTTTTTGGAGGCAAAGATTTTAGAATGGCTTTATCGATCCTTTTTAAGTTTTTGTTTAAAAAGGGTAGGTCTTTTAGATCTAAAGTTTCTGGATTAATTGTCATCAAAATCTTCTAGATCAAGCGTGCCATCATCTTTTTCTAAAAGCTTTTGAATTTTCAACTCAGCTTTGGTGAGAAGTTCTTGACAGTGTTTTGTTAATTTTACTCCCTCTTCAAAAGTTTTTATTGATTCGTTTAAGGGCAAATCACCATCTTCAAGTGCTTCAATGATATTTTCGAGTTTTGCTAAAGATTTTTCGAAATCTAAACTTTTTTCTTTGGACTTATCGTTCACTTGCTGTCTTTGTAAATGTATTTCTTAAGTTATTAAAAGTATTTTTTATAGCTACAGGTAGCATAAGCCAACAAGGAGTCAAGAACAAGGTTATTGCGGAGGCAAAGGTTAGACCACTTACTACGGCAAAAGACATTGGCTGCCACCACTCAGAAACTCTTCCGCCAATTTCAATATTTCGTTGATAAAAATCGACTCCAATTCCTGAAGCTAATGGCAATAAACCAATAACGGTAGTTGCAGTTGTTAAAATAATTGGTCTAAGTCTCTGTGCTGCCGTACGGACCACAATCTCCTCTCTTGATAATTCTGGATTTTCTTTTGTAATCACATTATAAGTATCAACTAGAACAATATTGTTATTCACAACAATTCCCGCCAAGGCAATAATTCCTAAACTGGTAAATAAAGCGCTTGATATTTGTTGAGTAACTAATAAACCCAGAAAAACTCCATTAGTAGACAAAATAACTGCTGAAACAATTATGAAAACTTGATAGAAGCTATTAAGTTGAATCATCAACAAAATTGACATCAAAAATATACCGACAATAAAGGCAAATAGAAAGAAAGCTGAATTTGCATCCGATTCTGCTTGTTGTCCACCAAATCTGAATTGCAATTTTTCGAACTCGTTATTGTCTGCTATCCATTGCTCAATTTTTGGAATGACATCTTCTACTAAGGCACCTTTTTGATATTCAGCTGCAACAGTAAAAGCTCTTTCTCCAGAAACCCTTCTGATAGAAGGGGGAATATAAGCTGGAACAACTTCCACAAAACTACTCAATGGAGCTTGCCCAAATCTTGTATTCACAGTCAAATCATCAAACTGATCTAATCTCCTTTGCTCTGCAGGAAATCTCACTCTAATATCTACTTCTTCGTCTAGATCTTCAGGCCTATATTCCCCAACTTTCACGCCCGCGGTCATAAATTGTATTGCTGCACCAATATCTTGAGTTGTGACTCCAAATTGCTTAGCCTTTTCTTTATCTATTTTGATTGTCCATTTTAGAAGATTTGTTGGAATGGTGTTGTAGACATTTTTAGCTCCTGGTATGGAATCCTTCATATAATCGGTAAGAGCTATGGTCGCGTCAGTTACCATATCGAAATCTCTACCAAATATGTCTATTTCAATAGGGGAGTCAGTTGGAGGACCGTTTTCTCTAAGTTTTGCTTTTACAACCAAACCTGGAATATCTTGTGTTTTTTCTAAAAGTTCATCATAAACATCCCAACCTGTGCGGTTGAGATCTTTTTCGAAAGGCATTTCAATAAAAATGGTTCCTATTTCGTCTGAATTACCTCTATCCCTTGGATCTGCAACACCATTCATATTGAGAGATATAGAACTTGGACCTGGAATACTCATCACAATGTCTTCAATCTCTTTTAAAAAACCCAATTTTTCCATCTCACCAAAGCTTCCTCTACCCTCAATTTTTACTTCCATTTCAAGGGGCTCTTCTTCAATAAAAAATCTACTTCCAGGGGCATGCTGGCTGTAGAGTATGTAAATAGTCGTTACAGTGAAAATTATGAAAACTATAAATTTTCCAGGAGATTGAATAACTTTTGTTAATGCACGAGCATAAAATCCTGTAAAACCATCAATCTTTGTGGGATCTCCGTTTTCAAGAATACTGGCATTTTGAAGGGTTTTAGACTTTCTTATTCCTAAATTACCAAATCTAGATCCTATTGCTGGAGTAAATACTAAGGCATACAAAATTGATCCCAATAACACAATAAATAACGTGACAATCATTGGTCTCAAAAACTGGCCTGAAACACCGGGCATAAAAAACATTGGTACAAATATTGATAAAGTGGTTCCTATAGAAATTGTTACGGGCCAAAACATTCTCTTTGTTGAAAATTTGTAGGCTGAAATTCGATCGAGCCCTTCAGCCATCTTCCTGTCTGCATACTCGACCACAACAACACAACCATCAATTAACATTCCTAAAGATATCAACAGTCCAAAACAGACCATAAAGTTAAAGGTGTAATCTATGGCAGCGAGAAAAATTGAAGCAAAAAGAAAACATGTAGGGATGGCCATCGCTACCATTGCAGAAGACCTTAAACCCATTGTTCCAACAACGATCGTCAATACTAAAATAAGTGCTGTGAGGATGTTTCCTCCCAACTCCGCAACCATCATTGAGGACCAGCCAGTTCTGTCTTGAGTCACAATAACTTCAACTCCAGCAGGCAAATTAGGACGAAACTCGTCTAAAACAAAACTTACTTTTTTTGCTGCAACAACTTCCTTAGCATCTTGTCTTTTCATGACGGATAAAGTTACCGCATCTTTTCCATTGACTCTTGAGAAAGAGTCCCTGTCCTTAAATGTTCTTCTTAAAGTTACTAAGTCCTTGAGTGTGATTACTTTTCCATCGCTTTCTATGATGGGAATATTTTCAACATCTGTAACATCTTCAAAAACAGAAGGTACCAATACTGAAAACTTTCCTGTAGACGATCTTAAGTCACCTGCGGGGATTGCTCTATTTGCATCTCCAATAGCATTGTATAAATCTCTTGGGGAAACGCTATAACTCTCTAATTTTGTTTTATCAATGGTGGCTTCCAACAAGTCATCTGGTACTCCTCTTAAATCAGCTTCTAAGACTTCTGGAATAGTTTCTACAGCAGTTTGAAGTTGTCTTGCAAAAGACAATAGTTCCCTTTGGTTAGAAGAACTAGAGATTAGGTTTATATCTAATATTGGATATTCATCTAAAGTAAATTCTTTTACCATTGGATCTTCAGATTCCGACGGTAATTCCTGCATGACTTCGTCAATAAGATTTTTAACATCTTTGACGGCAACATCTTTCGAATATTCAACAGGGAATTCTAAAATTACATAAGACATGTTTTGTCTACTGTAGGATTGAATATCTACCAATTCATCAACAGTTTTTAATTTCTGTTCTATTGGCCTGGTTAATAGTCTTTCTGCATCCTGCGCAGAAACTCCATCATAGTAAGTAGAAACAAACACATAAGGGATATTGATATCTGAGTAAGCTGATGCAGGTAATTGAATAATCGAGGTGTATCCCCAGATCAATGTAAAGGCTAAAAAAGTAAAGGTAGCCTTATAACGATCTACAAAAAAATCAATTAATGATTTCATCCTTGTTTAATCTATAGTCAATCGCAATATCAACTTTTTCATTATTATTGACATAGTCCTGGCCAACAGTGATGATTCTTGAATTGAAAGGAAGACCAGTCACCCAAACACCTTTTTCTGTATCTTGAATTATTTCTACTGTATAAAATTCCACAAGATTATCTTTATTGACTAATCTGACCCCAATATTACCCTCGGGGTCTAATCTTAAAATCGATAGCGGGATAATATGAGCAGGCTCAGGAGTGGCTGACACAATTACTTTAGCAGTTTGACCATCTTTAATTCTCCCAGAAGGATTTGGAATAGAAATTTCTATATCAAAAGTATGCATCATTTCATCCGCTGATGCCGAGATGAAAGTAATTTGGCCCTGAAATTCTTGACCGTCATTTGTAATAACCTTTACGCTGCTTTCTTTAGTAAGATCTAAAAGCTCATTTTCTGAAATATCTCCAGTTATCATCATGGGATCCAGATCTAAAAGAGTGGCACAAGTAGAACCTCGATTTAGAAAGTCCCCGACATCAAGATCAATTTTATCTACTACACCATCAAACGGTGCTTTTATGTTTGCATAATCCAATTCGAGCTTAGCTCTCTCGTAGTTTGACTTTGCATTTTGCAATTGCTTTGAGGAATATAGTTCTTCTTCAAAAAGCTTTTGAGCAGAATTAAAATCCAATAAGGCTTTATCAAAATTTGCCTGCCTTTCAGCAACAAATAAAGAACAAATGACTTCACCTTTTTTTACAAAAGTACCTTGAGCAATAGGTAAATCAACAATTTTTCCAGAAGTTTCAGACTTAACCAAAACTTTCTTATCAGCTTTTGTAAATCCTTTAACTACAATTTCTTTGGAAAAATTTTCTGCTTTTTGGTCTATAACTCTTACTACTGCATCTTTTTTTTCAATCAAAGCGGGAGGACTTGGTTCTTGAACAAAAAACCCTGAGACCATCCATATAACAGCAAAACCTACAAAAAGAGATGCCCACTCTAAATTTGATCTTGTAAGAAGCCTTGAAACGATATCCATTAATTAATTCCCTTTTCTTTTATATAGAGGCGAGGGGCGATTATATCAAGGAAAACCTATAAATATTTCTTTTTTATGTTCTCTAATCTGGCTTTTTGTTTTCCTTTAGAAAGAGGCTTTTCGACAGATATTTCTTCTTTGAACACAGGTAAAAGGAGCAAGCTTTCCTTAAACTCACTTTCTTCTAATATTTCCTCATAGGCATCTATGAACTCCTTTTTAATGTCAAATTCGGATTCTGTTTTTAACCTATACCAGCCTACTTTTGCACCAGCATGATAAACAAATGGATGAGACCAATTAAAATCTAATGGATTTGTTTCTCCCAAAGAACTGGCTTCAATATATGCAGTGTTTGAAGAAGGAATATTTTGTTCAAGAAGTTTTAATTCCTTAATTTGATTTAAAACTGCGCTCAAAGATGGCAAATATTTTGAAGTTTCTATGATTTTGTCTATTGCTCGGAATACTATGTCATTTTGGTATTTTTCTAGCTTTGCGAGCCAAAGTTGCTTAGCTAAGGTTAAGGTTTCTTCATCAGGAAATGCTTTATGAAATTGATTGTGAAAGGTAATTTCTAATTCGGCAAAAATAAGATTAATGAGCTCTACTTGGCTTTCAGGTATTTTAATTTTTGAAGTTAACTGCCCACTCATGATCTTTTAATCTTGATAATACATTTTTTGTATTCCCATGTTTAGCTTTCCATTTAAATTTTACGTGTTGGATGAACTTTGAGTTCCAGCAATTTCGCATTTCTTTTGTCTCCAGCCAATAAAGTTTAAATTCTGGTATTTGAGATACGGCAAAACTTTTATTTATCTTAGCTAAACTCAAAACATCAAAACAATCTTCCGAAGGTTTCCAATCTTTATTCATCCTAGTTGGTTTCTTCACCATAGAAATCAAATTTTGATACCTGACCCATTGATTTTTAATGTGATTGAGAAATTTAGTATTCCAGGAATCAGAGGCAGTATTCCTTTCGATCCAATACAAAACAAATTCTGGCAAGGCATCAACGATAAATTTTTCGTCTATTTCGGCATTTTTTAAAATTTGTAAGGCTTCTTTGGAGGGTTTCCAGTTTTTTTGAATTGGTTTCATTTTTGATGCTTTATTTAAGCTTTCTTCTTCTGCTCTCCATTCTTTTAAAAGATATTTAAGAAACTTATAGTCCCAAGAAAAGCTTTTATCCTTTCGATCAGACCAATAAGCTCTAAATTCAGGTAGTTTATTTCTAATGAAGTCCTCCGAAATGCCAAGACTTTTGGCTTCTTTCAAAATATTGTTTGAAGGAAGGTATCCCTTGGAAATATTTTGCTTTCTTTCTGGGATTGTTTCTTTGCTTTTGGATTTCAAACAAAAAGCCTCTCTCGATGTTTCTTCGATTAATTTAAGCTTAAGAAGTTTCTTTAAGACTTTATGAACTTCCTTATTTTCAATAAATGAAAGTTTATCTAATAGCTGAGTTAAGTTTTGTTTTTTTTCAGACTTAAATATCTGAAGGACAATTGCTTCATATAGACCAATGCTAGATGCAATTTCTTTATCAAAATTTAATAAATTTGTTTTTCTTGACATAAACTTAGGCGGAACGCTTAAGTTTTTCTCTCCTTGCATCAACTGCTTTAGCTAAAAGTTTTAGCATTACTTCAGTATCTTTCCAACTGACGCAAGCATCAGTAACACTTTGACCATATTTAAGGTTTTTAAGAGAATCTATTTTTTGGTTGCCTTCCTCAAGGTTACTCTCAATCATGACTCCAAAAATACTTTGATCACCTGATGCAATTTGATCAGAAATATCTTTATTCACAATGAGTTGTTTTTTGAACTGTTTTTGACTGTTTCCATGAGACATATCAACCATAATTTTTTGAGTTAAATTAGAGCTTTTCAAATCCTCATTAACTTTTTGTATATCTTTTTTTGAATAATTTGGGGTCTCTCCACCTCTTAGTATGACGTGACAATCTTTATTTCCAGAGGAATTGAAAATAGCAGATTTTCCTTCTTTTGTGATGGAAAGAAAAATATGGCTATTTGAAGATGAACCAATCGCATCCAAGGCAACCTGAATAGAGCCGTTGGTAGAATTTTTAAATCCAACTGGACAAGACAACCCTGAGGCTAACTCTCTATGTATTTGGCTTTCAGTGGTTCTAGCGCCAATTGCACCCCACGAAATCAAGTCTGAGATATATTGAGGAGTTATCATATCTAAAAACTCAGTACCTGCAGGCAAACCCAACTCGTTAATCTTTAACAAAAGCTTTCTAGCTACCTTAAGCCCTTTATTCACATCGTAACTATTATTTAAGTCAGGATCATTAATGAGACCTTTCCAACCCACAGTCGTTCTTGGTTTTTCAAAATAAACTCTCATGACAATTTTGAGTTGGTCTTTTAGATCTTTTTCGAGAGTTTTAAGTTTTTTAGCATACTCGATTGCAGCTTTGGGATCGTGAATAGAGCAAGGGCCAACAACCACAACCAATCTATCCTCATTCCCATGAAGGATGTCTGAAATTTCATTTCTGGAGTTGAACACAAGCTCCGAAACCTTTTCTGAAATTGGAAGTTTTTCAATAACTTCTACAGGTGGAGACACCTCCATCAAACCTGTTATTCTGGTATTATCCGTTAGATATTTCATTTGACCGTTGATTTTATCTCTTCTAGATTTAAATTAAAGCTTAAATTAGGCAATGTACAAAATAAAATTAATTCAAGAAAACCCAAAAGTTGGTGATATTCAGGGTAATTTAGACCTTGCCAAGTCACACATTACTGAAGCCAAAGAGAAGGATTTAGATCTGATCATATTCTCTGAAATGTTTTTAACAGGTTATCCGCCAGAAGATCTGCTTTTAAGGGAAGATTTTTTAGAAGAAAACGAGAGGTGTTCCAAAGAGCTTGAAGGATTATCAAAAGAAATTTCTATAATTATTGGATGTCCTTCTCGTGAAGGAGAAAATATTTTTAACTCGGCACTTTTTTATCAAAATGGAAAAATTGTTAAAAATTACAAAAAGCAGATACTTCCCAATTACAAAGAATTCGATGAAAAAAGATACTTTTTGAAAGGAGAAGCCCATGAAGTTTTTGAAGATGGAGGCCTTAAGTTTGGCATTTCCATTTGTGAGGACATTTGGAATGCAGATTTTACAAAAGAAGTATGCAATCAAGACATAGACTTACTGATAAATTTAAGTGCATCGCCTTTTACTTTAGATAAAAAAAATCTTAGGGAAGAAATGCTTTGCAATTATTTTACTAAATTTAAAAAACCAATAATTTATGTGAATCAAGTAGGCGGACAAGACGAGCTCGTATTTGATGGAAGTTCTTTGATAGTCGATTCAACGGATACTGTGAAGCGTTTGAAAAGTTTTGAAACAGATCAGGCCGTTATTGAAATAGAGGACAATAATATTTCAACAAGCTTAAAAGTAGATCAAATAAGCAAAGTAGGAGAGATATCTGATATTTATAAAGCTTTAGTTTTAGGAACTAGAGACTATGTTCAAAAAAATAACTTTAAAGGAATATTAATTGGTTCATCCGGAGGTATTGATTCAGCTCTAACTGCCGCAATAGCATCTGATGCATTAGGGCCCGACAAGGTCAATACAGTTATGATGCCTTTTAAATACACCGCAGACATAAGTGTTGAAGATGCTCAACAGTTAGCAGAGAATCTTGGTTTCACCCATGAGGTAATTCCTATATCAGAGATGTTTTCTGCATTTAAAAATTCTTTGGATGGAAAATTAGAGCCAAGAGAATTTGATAAAACCGAAGAAAATCTCCAATCAAGGTGTAGAGGAGTTACGCTAATGGCTCTTTCCAATAATTTGGGCTATTTAGTTCTCACAACAGGAAATAAAAGCGAAGCAGCTGTTGGTTATTCAACTTTATATGGCGATACTGCTGGAGGGTTTTCTGTACTTAGAGATGTTTACAAAACAACCGTATATAATTTAGCCAGATACAGAAATTCCCTTAGCAAAGCGATCCCTCAGAGAATAATTGATAGAGAGCCTAGCGCAGAGCTGTCAGAGGACCAGAAAGATAGTGATTCACTGCCAACTTACGATTTGCTTGATCCAATTATTGAAGCATATGTTGAGGACGACAAAACCAAAAACGAAATTATTGACTCAGGTTTTAACTCAGAAGACGTAAAAAAGGTTATAGATTTAATCAATTTCAATGAGTACAAAAGAAGGCAAGTACCACTTGGAATAAAGATTTCAGCTAGAAATTTTGGGAAGGATAGAAGATATCCAATTACTAACTTCTGGAAAAACAACATATAGACAATTTTTAGCCTAAAAACACAATATTTTGTGTAATTTAGGCTTTTTAACTATAATTGCTCTTTGATATTATGAAAAAAGAGCAGGAAAAAAACCCGAGGCAATCGGAGTTTAATCTAGCTACGGTTAATGGTGAGCAAATATTACTTCCTCACGACGACCTTTATATCCCACCAAATGCCCTTAAAATTTTTCTTGAATCGTTTGAAGGTCCTTTGGACCTTCTTCTTTATTTCATTAGAAAACAAAATTTGGATATCCTTGATATCAATGTTGCTGAAATCACAAACCAGTACGTTGAGTACATTGAATTAATGGAAAAATTGCAGTTCGATTTGGCTGGAGAGTATCTCTTGATGGCGGCATATTTAACTGAAATAAAGTCCAGAATGATGTTGCCAGTTGAAACGGCTGAAGATGAATTGGAAGATGACCCAAGAGCAGAACTTATTAAAAGACTTCAAGAATATGAGCGTTTCAAAACAGCATCCATGAAAATTGAGTCCATGCCAAGGATAAACAGAGATTTTTTCCCAGCAAGTACAGCTCTTCCTGAGTTTGAATCTAAAGAGGCTTTGCCATCTTTAGAACTAGAGAAGTTATCAAATATTTTTTATGAACTATTAGAAAAACAAAAACTTAGAGGCAGTCATATTATCGAGTTTGAAAAACTTTCTACTAGAGAAAAAATGTCCAATATCTTGGAACTGTTGGTAAATGAGAACTTTTTAGAATTTTACAATCTTTACAAAAAGGCCGATGGAAAGCTTGGCTTAATCGTAACTTTTTTAGCCGTTTTAGAGTTAGTAAAAGACTCAATGATTCAATTAGTTCAATCTGATTCTTTTGGCCCAATACACGTCAAAGCGAAGGATAAGGTGCATTGAGATTATGGACAACTTATCTCTAATCATTGAGGCCTTACTTTTTTCTTCTTCAAGACCTTTGAACGAAAAAGAAATATTGTCTGCTTTTGACTTAAGAAGCCCTCCGACATCAAACGAAATAAAGGAAGCTTTGAAATCTATTGAAGAAAAATACTCAGAAAATTCAATTGAATTAGTAAAAGTTGCGAGTGGCTATCGTCTTAGAATAAGACAAGAGTATTCTCCTTGGGTGGCAAAATTATGGGAAGCTAAACCTCAAAAATATTCTCGAGCGCTTTTGGAAACTTTGGCTTTGATAGCCTATAAACAACCTATTACCAGAGGAGAGATTGAAGAGGTAAGAGGAGTTTCTGTTAGCAGTCAAATCATCAGAACTCTTTTGGATCGGTCTTGGATCAAAGTTGTGGGACATAGAGATGTGCCTGGAAGACCAGCATTATTCTCAACAACAAAGGATTTTTTAGATGATTTAAATTTGTCTAAACTTTCAGATTTACCAGAGTTACCTGAAATTCAAAATATTCCTGAGGAAGCCCAAATTTCCCTTTTGAATGAACCTCCTCCAAGCAATTCAGAATAGAAGCATTGTTTAAAGAAAGGATTCAAAAAATATTAGCTCAAAAAGGTTACTCATCAAGAAGAAAAGTTGAAAGCCTAATTAAGGAGGGCAGGGTATTCATCAATGATATACAGGCTAAGTTGGGAGATAAAATTTCTAGTGAGGATAAAGTTTATATCGACGGTAGATTAATAGACATTCCCGAGAGAATTTCATCCGAACTATTAATGTATAACAAACCAGTTGGAGAAGAATGCTCACATGCTTCGTTAAAGAGAACCATATTTGAGAATTTACCTAAACCAAAATCAGGAAAGTGGATATCTATAGGAAGATTGGATATCAATACCAGCGGACTACTGTTAATCACAAATGATGGAAAGTTAGCAAATGACATAATTCATCCATCTAATGTAATTGAAAGAGAATACATTGTCAGAGTTAGAGGCAAGCCCTCGGATTCAAATCTCAAAAAATTAATGTCAGGCATTACAATTGATAAAGAAAAAGTTTTATTTACTGACTTGGTAAAGGGTAAGGAAACTTCATCTCATACTTGGTTTGCTTTGGTCATCATGTCTGGCAAAAACAGATCTGTAAGAAAGTTATGGGATTCAATAGGTCATGAGGTATCTAGGTTAAAGAGAGTAAGACTAGGAAAGTTATTTCTACCAAAAGATCTTAAGGAAGGAAAGTTCAAAAGAATTAGTCCTGATGAAGTATTAGGTTAAATATAGTCTATTAAATCTTTTATTTTATTTATTTTTGAGGTTGGCTTCAAAAGAGAAGCGTCTTTTTTATCTATGTAACCATATAAAGCAAGTGCGGAGTCGATCCCAGAATTATTAGCCGCTTCTATATCTCGCCAATTGTCTCCAATGTAAATAGATTGCTCTTTTTTTACAGATGTTTTTGCTAAAGCTGCTTCTAAGCTTGCTGGATCAGGTTTTCTTTTACCATTTACATCTTCTGGGGAAACCATTGCCATTGCGTAATTGTGCCATTCAAATTTTTGACAAATTTCTTCAAAGAACCTTTTTGGCTTATTAGTTACTATCATCCAATCAATCTTATTTTTGGATAATTTATAAAGAAATTCATCGACGCCAGGAAAAGTTTTAGAAAGAAGATAGTTCTTTCGATATTCAGCCAATAGATCATTTCTTAATCCTTCAAACTCAGAATGATTTTCGTCAATAATGAAGCTATCTTGAATCAATCTTCCTACACCATCAGAGACTCTGTTTCTGACAAAATCATAAGAAACTGACTCCTTTTTATTTTTTTTTAATAATTTGTTTAGACAAGTTAAGAACTCTGGTGCTGTATCTAAAAGAGTGCCATCTAGATCAAATAGAAAACATTTATATTTTTTTTGCATGAATCAGATAATTAACATCTACATTTTTGCCTAGCCAATAATTTTTAGTCAGGGGGTTGTAACTCATACCGGTTAATTCTTTGATTGTAAGGCCATTATTTTCCATCATTTGTATGAGCTCAGATGGCTTTATGAATTTTTCATATTCATGAGTTCCTTTAGGTAATAAATTCAAAATATATTCAGCACCAACAATCGCAAAAAAAAATGACTTTGGATTTCTATTTATGGTTGAAAAGAAAATATCACCATTTTTTTTACAAAGATTGGAACATGTTTTTACCAGTTGATTAGGATCAGGCACATGTTCAATAGCTTCGAGACAGGTTACAACATCAAAATGTTCATTTTTTTCAGGTAGTAAATTTTCCGCTTCTCCCAAAATATAGTTGATGTCAATATTTTCTTTGTTTGCATGGTTTTTAGCAGTATGAATGGCAACATCCGATATATCAACTCCAGATAGATTGCCTCCTTTAAGTGACAACGCTTCTGCTAACAAACCACCACCGCAAGCAACATCAAGAATTTGCTTGTTTTTTAGTTCAATTCTTTCAGCAATATAATTAGCTCTGAGAGGATTGATTTTGTGTAAAGGAGCAAATTTGCCAGAAGGATCCCACCATTCTTCAGCTATTTTGTTGAATTTTTCTTTTTCTTTAGGGTCGATATTCATTTGTCTATCATTATGTTAGATTTATACTGCTTTTCAAATTAAAGTCTAAGAATCTTATATGAATATTTTTTTCCCAAAAGAACCTGAATCTGAGACAAGAGTTTCTTTGACCTTGGAATCTGCTAAGAAATTCTTGGATAAAGGCTTAAATATTTCAATAGAAAAATCCTTTGCTGAGCACCTAGGAAGTAGTGATAAAGAATTTGAAGATCTTGGAGTGAAAACATTAAACCGAGATGAAGGTTTTGCTTCATCTGAAATAGTTTGCAGCGTTAGAAATTTAACTGAAAATGAATTGGATAAAATTAATGAGAGTACCTTGTTGGTTAGTTTTCTTGACCCCTTTAATGAAAAATCTCTTGTTAAAAAAATAAGAGAAAAAAATATATCAGCTATCAGTATGGAACTTGTTCCAAGAATCACCAGAGCTCAAAAGATGGATGCCTTAAGTTCACAAGCAAATTTGGCTGGATACTCTGCAGTCATAATTGCCTCTCAAGAACTTCAAAAAGCGTTACCTATGATGATGACTGCTGCAGGTACAATCTCTCCTTCAAAAGTATTTGTCATTGGTGTAGGAGTAGCTGGACTACAAGCAATAGCAACGGCGAAAAGGTTAGGTGCAAAAGTAGAAGCTTTTGACACTCGACCCGTAGTAGAAGAACAAGTTAAGTCTTTGGGAGCTCGTTTTGTAAAGATTGATATTGGAGAAACAGGAGAAACTGAACAGGGATATGCAAAAGAATTAACTCTAGAACAAATAGAAATGCAAAGAGAAGGGATGAAAAAAGTTTGCGCTTCCTCTGACATCGTAATCACCACAGCACAGGTCTTTGGAAGACCGGCTCCCACACTTGTCACAAGTGAAATGGTTTCTGCTATGAGTCAAGGTTCTGTAATTGTGGATATGGCAGTAGGAACAGGAGGAAATGTCGAAGGATCTGTTCCAAATGAAATCGTTGATCTAAATGGCGTGAAAATAGTTGGTAATACCAACCTCCCCGGCGAACTTCCCTATCACTCAAGCCAAGTTTACTCTTCCAATATATTCAATTTGATAGAAGAGTTTTGGAATGAAGAAGAGAAACAATTAAATCTTGATATTACAGACGAAATTTTATCAATTTGTCTTGTATCTCATGAAAAAGAATACATAAACAAAACTATAAAGGAGATAATGAATTAAATGGAATCCCAAGCTTTACTAGTTTTGCTTTTATTTGTTCTTGTGCTCTCAATATTCTTAGGTTTTGAACTAATTAATAAAGTGCCATCAACATTACATACTCCTTTGATGTCAGGTGCTAACGCTATATCAGGAATTACTATTGTTGGAGCTCTTTTAGCTTCAGGAGGAGAGGGTACTTTTTCATCGATATTAGTCGGTACTTTTGCAGTTTTCTTTGCCTCTATTAACGTAGTTGGGGGTTATTTGGTAACGAATAGAATGTTAAAAATGTTTAAGAAAAAATGATCGTTTTTTTTCAATCTTCAATTTTCGTAAATCTAGCTTACATATTTGCTTCTATTCTGTTTATTTTTGGTTTGAAAATGCTGAGCTCACCGGAGACAGCTCAAAGAGGAAATCTTGTTTCTGCATCAGGAATGTTGATTGCAATCCTAGTTACTCTAGCTCAAAACGAAATTATTGCTTATGAGTATCTATTAATTGCTCTTATTGGCGGTTTGATTGTTGGAGTATCGGCTGCCTCTCTCGTCAAAATGACTTCAATGCCGGAATTAGTTGCTTTGTTTAATGGTTTTGGAGGAATTGCAAGCTTATTAGTTGGTGTTGCTGAATTCATTAATCCTTCCAGCTCGACTCTTATTCAGATAATTGCAATTTCTTTTACTGTTTTAATAGGCGGAATTACATTTTCAGGAAGTCTTGTAGCTTTTGGGAAGTTATCCGAAATTATTTCTGGTAAGCCTCTTATCCTATTTGGTCAAAGATTTGTTTTATCAGCTTTATTATTATTTGCTTTGCTCTTAGTTCTTGAATTAATCGTATCAACTGGCTTATTTAACATTTCATCTCAAACTATTCTCTTTATTCTCATCGGTGTGACTTTAGTATTGGGCGTGCTTTTAACGGCTCCAATCGGCGGAGCCGACATGCCAGTAGTCATCGCCTTGTTAAATAGTTACTCAGGTCTTGCAGCATCCTCAGCAGGTTTTGTGATTAATAATAATGTACTAATAGTCGCTGGTGCTTTAGTTGGAGCAAGTGGACTTATTCTTACAAACATAATGTGTAAGGCAATGAATAGGTCATTATCAAACGTTTTATTTGGCGGTTTTGGAGCAGCTACTTCTTCCTCAGAAGGAGGCGGACAAATTCAAGGAGAGGTTAAACCTATTTCCGCAGAGGATGCCTATCTTATTTTAGAAGCTGCAAATTCTGTTTTAGTGGTTCCTGGCTATGGAATGGCAGTGTCTCAAGCGCAACATGTTGTCAGGGAATTAGGCGAACTTCTAGAGGATAATGGTTGTGAGGTCAAATACGCCATTCACCCTGTGGCTGGCAGAATGCCTGGACATATGAATGTTCTTCTTGCAGAGGCTAATGTTTCTTATGATGTTTTAGCTGAACCAGATGACGTTAACCCTTTGATGGATACCGTTGATGTCTGTATTGTCATAGGGGCAAATGATGTTGTAAATCCTGATGCAAGAGAAAACGAAGGAAGTCCTATATACGGGATGCCAGTTATTGAAGTCGACAGAGCAAAGACGGTATTTATTTTAAAAAGAAGTATGGCTGTAGGTTTTGCAGGCATAGATAACCCTCTTTTCCTCAAAGAAAACTCAAGAATGTTGTTTGGTGATGCTAAAGAATCCATTTCAACTTTAGTCTCTGAATTCAAGACTTAAAGCCCTATTTTTAAGAGCTAAAACACCCATAAAATGTTAAAATATTGGCATTAAATGAGCCACTATTTTTACTATAAATTTCATTAGTTTTTCATTAATTTTTCTCTATGGATGACATAACAGAAGATGTAATTCCCGTTAATATTACGGATGAATTAAAGAGTTCTTACATGGATTATGCAATGAGTGTAATTGTAGGAAGAGCTTTGCCTGATGCCAGGGATGGTTTAAAACCTGTTCACAGAAGAACTCTCTACGCCATGTTCAGACTCAATAATGAATGGAATAGACCTCACTTGAAATCTGCAAGAATTGTTGGTGAGGTGATGGGTAAATATCACCCTCATGGAGATTCAGCAATCTATCAAACAGTTGTCAGAATGGCTCAAGAATTTAGCCTGCGCTACCCTCTAGTCGACGGCCAAGGAAATTTTGGTTCTATGGACGGCGATGGTGCTGCAGCCATGAGATATACCGAAGCTCGGATGGCAAAAATTAGCAACGCTCTTCTGAACGATATAAACAAAGAAACAGTTGATTATGTTGAGAATTACGACGGTACAGAACTAATTCCAGAAGTACTTCCTGCATCATATCCCAATTTATTGGTTAATGGGTCTTCTGGTATAGCTGTAGGATTAGCCACTAATATTCTTCCCCATAATTTGAGTGAAACAATTGATGGATCTTTGGCAATTTTAAAAAATCCAGAAATATCTATCGATGAATTAGTAACTATAATTCCTGGACCTGACTTTCCAACAGGAGGAATTATAAATGGAAAGGCGGGCGCTATTGAAGCTGCTAAGACTGGAAGAGGAAAAGTTGTTCTGAGAGCCAAAGTAGAAATTGAAAATGAGAAAAATGAAAAAAGTAGATTAATCATTTCTGAAATTCCTTATCAAGTAAATAAGGCCAACTTGGTAGAAAAAATTGCAGACCTCTCAAAAGACAAAAAAATTGATGGTATATCTGAAATTCGAGATGAATCAGACAGAGAAGGGGTAAGAATAGTTATGGATCTCAAAGCAGGTCAAAATCCCGAAGTAATTTTGAATAATTTATATGCTCAGTCTCAGCTAGAAACCTCTTTCGGCATAAATAATGTTGCAATCGTTGACCGAGTTCCAAAAGTTTTAAATTTAAAGGAGCTCCTTGAAATATTCTTAAGTCACAGACGGTCTGTTGTTTCAAGAAGAACAGCTTTTGACTTAGCTAAGTCAAAAGATAGGGGTCACATTTTAGAAGGTCTAACAATTGCCCTTTCAAACATTGATCCAATAATTGATTTAATAAAAAAATCTAAAGATCCTAATGAAGCTAAACGCAAACTACTAGCAAAAAAATGGAAATCCACATTAATAAATAACTTATTAAAAAAAGCGGGTTCAATTGATACTCGTCCTGAGGATATATTTGAAGAATTTGGTCTTGCTGGTTCCAGTTACAAACTTTCTTCAAAACAAGCTCAAGCTATTCTTGATTTAAGACTACAAAGACTTACAGGTTTAGAGCAAGATAATTTAATTAAAGAGTATGAAGAGGTTCTACAAGACATAGCCGCCTTAAATGAAATTCTAGAAAATCCAGACAGGTTACAAGAAGTAATTGAAGAAGAATTGTTATCCGTTAAGGAAGAATTTGGCGACGAAAGAAAAACTCCTATTGAAGATAAATTAGATCTTTCCACGGAAGATTTAATCAAACCTGAAGATATGGTTGTTACTATTTCGAATATGGGTTATGCAAAAACTCAACCTCTTGAGGTATATCAATCTCAAAGAAGAGGAGGCATGGGCAAAACAGCTGCTTCAGTTAAAGATGAAGATTTTGTCGAACAATTAATAGTTGCTAATACTCATAGAACTCTTTTATGTTTTTCAAATTTAGGAAAAGTTTACTGGCTTAAAGTTTATGAAATTCCTCAAGCCTCTAGAACAGCAAAAGGAAGACCACTTGTAAATTTAATTGATTTAGATGAATCGGAAAGAGTTACTAGCCTCTTAGATGTAGAATCTTTCGAGGGTGAGGCCTATGTATTCATGGCTACCCAAAATGGGATAGTTAAGAAAACTCCTTTATCGGAATTCAAGAAGCCCAGAAAGAATGGCAAACGGGCAATAAAACTTGATGATAATGATGAGCTTGTCGGCACTCTTTTGACTGATGGTAGCGCTGATTTGATGGTTGTTTCTAATGCAGGAAAGGCTGTATTTTTTAACGAAGTAGATGCTAGATCTATGGGCAGAGACACTCGAGGCGTCAAAGGCATTACTCTAGATGGAGATCAAAAAGTAATCTCTTTATTAAAACCTTCTAAAGAATCTGAGATATTAACAGTTTCAGAAAATGGGTACGGGAAAAGATCAAAAGTAAACGATTTTAGAAAAACCAAAAGAGGAGCTAAAGGCGTTATAGCCATGCAGACTTCTGAAAGAAATGGAGGCTTAATTTCTGCTAAGGAAGTAAGCGAAATGGATGAAGTTATTCTTATCACTAACAAAGGGATGCTTGTAAGAACAAAAGTTTCAGAAATTAGTTTGATCGGAAGAAATACTCAAGGAGTTAGAGTGATCAAGCTGAAAGAGGATGAGGCTCTTAACGGACTTGCATTAGCTATTGATTCATAAATAATTTAATTATGTCTAGAAATTACAACTTTTGTGCAGGACCTGCAGCACTTCCAAATGAAGTTTTGGATCAACTAAAAGCGGAAATACCTGATTGGCAAGGAAAAGGTTTGTCCGTTATGGAAATGAGCCATAGAAGTAAAGAGTTTGTCGAGATCGCTGAAACTGCAAAACAAGATTTTATCGATTTATTGGAAATAAATGATGACTACGAAGTTCTATTTATACAAGGAGGTGCTTCCCTGCAATTTTCAATGATCCCAATGAATTTTTTAGAGAATAATCAAGCTTTATGCAGTTATCTCGATGTTGGGCAGTGGTCTAAGAAAGCAATTAAAGAAGCAAAGAAATTTGGAAAAGTAGAAATTTCTGCGTCTTCAGCCGATTTATCTTACAAAAGATACCCAAAACCAGATACTTGGAAAATCCATCCTGATTCTATTTTCACCCATCTTGTATTGAATGAAACGATCGATGGAGTTTGTCTTAGGAATTTAGATAATCTTCCGAAGAAAAATCTTATTGCAGATTGCTCTTCTTGTATTCTTTCTGAGCCTCTTGATGTTTCAAAATTCAGTATGCTATACGCGGGGGCTCAAAAAAATATTGGTCCTTCTGGACTGGCTATTATTGTTATAAAAAAAGATCTTTTGAAGGAAAAAGATAGTCTGCCAGCTATGATGCAATATAAGACTTATGCTGATTCTGATTCAATGTATAACACCCCGCCTACATTTGCCTGGTACTTATCGGGCATGGTTTTTAAATGGCTAAAAAAGAATGGGGGTCTTTCGAACCAAAAGAATGTTAATGAGTCAAAAGCTAACAAACTTTACTCTTACATCGACCAAAGCGATTTTTATAAAAATGATGTTGATAAAGAATCTAGATCTATAATGAATGTTCCATTTCTTTTGGGAGATGATTCTTTAAACAATAAATTCTTAGAAGAGTCTGAAGGTAATGGATTATTAAATCTCGCTGGTCACAGGTCTGTTGGCGGTATGAGGGCAAGTATTTACAATGGAGTCCCGGAAGAGGGAGTGGATGCTTTAATAGATTTTATGAAAGAATTTGAACAAAATAATGGCTGAAAAAAATCTACCAAAAAATCTAACTGACAATAGAAAAGAAATTGATCAAATTGACCAAAAACTTCTAAACCTCATCCACGAAAGATCCAAGCTGGTTATAAATGCTGGAAAAATAAAAAAGAAATCAGGTGATAAAACATTCTATAGGCCTGACAGAGAAGCAAATTTAATTAAGACACTACAAAAGAAAAACAAAAGCTCTATTCCCGCTGAAAATATTAAATTTATTTTCAAAGAAATTATTTCAGCATGCTTTACTCTTGAAAAAAAAATAAAGGTTTATTATCTGGGTCCTAAGGGTACTTTTTCAGAAATTGCAACAACAATGCATTTTGGAAGCTCTGTTGAAAAGTTAGAAACAGAAAATATAGGAGATATCTTTAAAGAAGTAGCCAAAAATAAAAATTCCTACGGAATGTTACCTTTTGAAAATTCAATAGAAGGAATGGTGAATCAATCTTTAGACAATCTCATAGAAAATAATTTAAAAATTTGTTCGGAATTGGAATTACCTGTAGAGCACTGTCTTATTTCATCTGAAAAAAATACAAATAAACTTAATACCATTTATGGACATCCTCAAGCTCTTGCGCAATGCCGTAACTGGCTAAGTAAAAATCTTCCTAGAGCTAAAATTATCGAAACTGAGAGTTCTGCAAAAGCTGCTCAGCTGATTAAGAATAAATCAGGAAAAGGCTCTATAGGGCCGAAACAAATATCCGAGATATATTCGTTAAATTTATTGAAAGAAAAAATTCAAGATCAAATAACCAATACAACCAGGTTCTTAGTGATTGGAAATGAATTTCCAGGAAAAACCTCTGATGATAAAACGTCAATAAGTTTAAGTTTAAAAAATGAACAAGGAGCCTTATTAAAAGTTTTACAGATAGTGAATAAGAATAAAATCAATCTTACAAATATCTTATCCAGACCGGTCAAGAAAAATAAGTGGCAATATTCTTTCTTTTTAGAATTCTCAGGACATGCCTCAGACAAGAATGTTTCAAAATTATTCAAAGAACTTAAAAAAGTTAGTTATGACCTAAAAGTCTTAGGTTCCTATCCAGCAGCATACTAATCCATGAAAAATTCATTTTTAGAAAATCTTAATCAAGGTGTTCTTGGACTAAAACCCTATGAACCAGGATTGCCGTTAGAACATACTCAAAAGAAACTAGGTTTAGAAAAAATGATCAAATTGGCGAGCAATGAGAATCCTTTGGGACCTAGCCCAAAAGCTTTGGATTTGCTTAAGGGGAAAATGAATAGCTTTTCATCCGAATTAAACAGATACCCTGATGGAAATGCTTATGAATTAAAAGAAGCAATATCAAAAAAATACAACGTGGATCCAAAGCAAATAACAATAGGCAATGGCTCTAATGATTTAATTGAGTTCGTTTCAAGGTGTTTTTTGGGGAAAGGAAAAAAAGCAATTTATTCGCAACATGGTTTTGCCATCTACCCTCTAGCTATAAAAGCAACAGGAGCTCTCCCTGTGAAATCAAAAGCAAAAAATTGGGGTCATGATTTAGAATTAATGTCCGATTTAACAGATGATAAGACAAAAGTAATTTTTATAGCCTCCCCAAATAATCCAACTGGAACAGCAAAAACTCTCAAAGAAATTAAAATTTTTTTGAATAGTTTGAAGGATGATATCTTGGTCTTTCTTGATCAAGCTTATTATGAGTATATAGAAGGTTCAGAGTTTGATATTCCTTTTTCATTAATTGATGATCATCCTAACATAGTCATCTCACGAAGCTTCTCTAAAGCACATGGATTGGCAGCATTACGATTGGGCTTTTGCGTTTCAAATCCTGAGTTGTCTGACTATCTCAATAGAGTCAGACAGCCTTTTAACGCAAACTCTCTTGCCTTAGATTTAGGGAAAGTTGCTCTTTCTGATCAAGAACACATTAGCAAATCAGTGAAAATTAATTCTTCCGGTATGGAACGAGTAAAAAAAGCCTTCACTAATCTTGATTACAACTTCATCGAATCTTGGGGAAATTTTATTTCTTTTGATGCCAAGCAAGACTCTGATATTGCTTTTCAATACTTTTTAGAAAGGGGAGTTATCCTCCGATCCTTAAAAGTATATGAAATGCCTCATCACTTGAGAGTTTCCATTGGGACAGAAGAGGAGATGGATTTTTTTCTTCAAGTATTAGAGGACTATGAAAAAGACCTTTCTAAAAAATAAAAAAAACGTCCAGTTTTTAATTATTGGTCTTGGTTTAATAGGGGGCTCAATAGCAAAAAGACTTTCAAAAAAAGGGTTCGAGGTTTTAGCTATTGACAAGAATAAGTCCCATTTAAAATATGCAAAAAAATCAAAAATTATTGTTGGTAGTTCAGAAAAAACTAATTCTGAAAAAAAACTTTTTGTAATTATTGCTTTACCACCGAAGGTTCTTCTTAGTAACTTTGACAGATATCTGGATTTTTTTCGTAAAGCTGATTTTATTACTGACTGCACAAGCGTAAAAAGTTCTTTGTTGAATAGAATTAGAAAGAACAAACTTGAATCAAAATTTATTTTATCTCATCCCATTGCCGGATCTGAAAAAAGCGGATTTTTAAATTCAAATAAAGATTTGTTTATAGATAAAATTTCGATAATTTCCAAGCATGAAGGATTAGCAATTTCTACTTTACAAAAATGCAAAGAACTTTGGTTTGAGCTGGGATCTAAAACTCATAATCTAGATCCAAAATTACATGACAAGATATTCTCCTTAACAAGTCATCTTCCTCATGTTGTGGCTTTTAGCTTGATTTCTTTGTTTTCTAAAAGAAAAACATCTGAGTATAAAAAATTTATTGGAGGCGGCTTAAAAGATTTCACTAGAATCGCAGAAAGCGATCCAGTGATGTGGGAAAATATTTTTTCCCTAAATAAAAATAATTTACTAAGAGATATAACTGAAATTGAAAAAGAAATTAATAAAATTAAAACATTCATTCTTCAAGACGACGGAAGTAAATTAGTAGAGCACTTAAAAAAAATTAAAAAGACTAAAGAATCTTTTAACAAATGAAACTTATTTCTAAATTTTCCGAAGGGCTTCATGGAGAAATAAAAATTCCAGGAGATAAATCTATATCTCACAGAGCGTTAATATGCTCTTCAATTTCAGACGGAACTTCAAAAATTTCAAATCTTCAAGAGAGTGAAGACGTAATTAATACTCTTAAATCCCTTGAACAACTGGGTATAAATATCATTAAGGAAAACGCGTCTTATTATATAGAAGGCAAGGGATTCAGAGGATTAGAAGCATCAGAAAACCAACTTTATTTTGGAAATTCTGGAACAGGAATAAGACTGATGTCTGGATTATTATCAATACAGAACTTTTCTTCGAGTCTTATTGGGGACGAATCTCTCTCCAAAAGACCAATGAAAAGAATAATAGACCCGTTATCAAAGATGGGAGCGAACATATCAGGCACCAAGGAAAATACTCTTCCTTTGTTAATAACTCCCTCTAAGAAAATAAATGGAATAAATTACAAAATGCCAGTAGCAAGTGCCCAAGTAAAGTCCGCAATTTTATTCGCAAGTTTAGGCGCAAGAGGCGATACAAAAATTATAGAAAAATCTATATCGAGAGATCACACCGAAAGAATGTTTAAATATTTTGGAGCAAACATATCTTTTTCTGAAACAGAAACAATATTAAAAGAAACTGATAAATTTACTTCTCAAAATATAGAAATACCTGGAGACTTTTCTTCTTCTGCATTCTTTATTGTCGCAGCTTTAATCTCAAAAAATTCAGATATTACTCTAAGGGAAGTTGGCATGAATCCCTCCCGAATTGCACTTTTGAATAAATTGATGGAAATGGGAGGGAATATCCAAGTATTTAATCACTCGTCATTTGGGAAAGAACCCATTGCAGATTTAAATATAAAAAGTTCTGTTCTAAATCCCTGTGAAGTGACACCAGGCGATGTACCAAATTTAATTGATGAACTTCCTATATTGTTTATTGCTAGTTGTTTTGCAGAAGGTACTTCAAGTTTCATAGATATAGAAGAATTAAAACATAAAGAAAGTGATAGGCTAAAAGCTATGCAAGACGGCTTGGATAAAATGAAGATAAAAAATTCTTTGAATGGCAATGTTTTTTGTATCGAAGGTTTGGGTAAAGACTACAAATCACCATATTTTTTAGCTGAGACTGACTATGATCATAGAATTGCCATGTCTTTTGCTATAGCTGGCTTGAATAGCGATTCTTCTATTGAAATCGCTTCACCTGAATGCATTAATACGTCTTTTCCAGAGTTTATTGAACTGGGCAAAAAGCTTGGATGTAATTTTGAAATTAGTTAAAAATATAATAACTATCGATGGCCCTAGTGGTGTAGGAAAAGGGACTCTTGCATTTTCGTTAGCTGAAAGGCTAGGATGGAATGTTCTTGATAGCGGACTTCTTTATAGACTTGTTGGGTATCTGAGCTTCAGAGAAGAATTAGAGACAACAAAAGAAATCATACAATTTCTAAATAAATCAAAAATTAAACTCATTACGAATCTTAACGAAGGCGTTTGTGAAATAGAGCTGAACGATAAGGTCTTAGGAAAAGAGCTTAGAAACGAAAATATAGCATCCAGAGCAGCTGAACTTGCTAAAAAAGAAGAAATTAGAAATGCCATAATCAATATTCAAAGGGATGCTTATGATTCTAAAAAAGGCCTTATTGCTGATGGAAGAGATATGGGAACCATTATTTTTCCTGAAGCAGCCTTGAAAGTATTTCTTCAAGCATCCTCAGAAGTTAGAGCGGAAAGAAGAGCTAATCAGTTGAAAGAAAAGGGCATGAGCGTTATTATGCACGACCTTTTGGAGCAAATTCAGCAAAGGGATGAAGAAGACATTAATAGAAAGTTATCTCCTTTAAAACCAGCTGATGATTCGCTAGTAATTGATACTAGTAGTTTAAGTATTAAGGAAGTAGAACAAAAGGTAATGGAGAATTTTAAAAAATTATGACAGAAACAGCATTTGAAAAACTTTTAGACGAAAGTCTCACAACTTTGAATTTTGAACAAGGAGCACTAATCTCTGGAGTGATAGTAGATTTAACTTCTGATTGGGTCACCGTGCATGTTGGTTTGAAATCAGAATCTCTTATTCCAAGAACAGAATTTTTAGCAGATGAAGCAGACGGAGAACTATCAATAGGCGATGAGGTGAAAGTATCTCTCGAAGCCGTTGAAGATGGTCATGGTTCTACGAGAGTTTCTAGAATAAGAGCAATGCATGATGAAAGCTGGAAGAACTTAGAAGAAGCATTAGAAACTGGTGCATTAATCAAGGGTTATATCACTGGAAAAGTCAGAGGCGGAATGACTGTTGAAGTTGCGGGAGTGAGAGCTTTTCTTCCTGGATCTTTAGTAGACTCAAGACCTTTGGATAGTTTTGATCATTTGGAAAAGACTTTTCAAGATTTCAAAGTCATAAAGCTTGATAAAGAGAAAAGCAATGTTGTCCTTTCTAGAAAGGCAGTACAAGAAGATCTCAACTCTGAAGAAAGAGAAAAGATTTTTGCTACTATTCAAGAGGGTTCATTGATTTCGGGAACAGTAAAAAATTTAACTGATTATGGAGCATTTGTTGATCTTGGTGGTGTAGATGGCTTATTGCACATTACAGATATTACTTGGAAAAGAATTAATCATCCTTCAGAAGTTCTTAATATTGGAGACAAGCTTGATTTCAAGGTAACTAATTTTGATAAAGAAAAGTTAAGAATTTCTCTTGGACTTAAACAATTATCAAGTGATCCTTGGGTAAATATAAAGGATTCTTTTCCTATAAATTCTATTCACAAGGCTAAAGTTTCAAGCATTGCTGAGTATGGCTTTTTTGCAGAATTAGATTCAAATACTGAAGGACTTGTTCACATTTCTGAAATAGATTGGACCAATAAAAGTATCCATCCGTCTAAGGTTGTATCTTTAGGAGATGAAGTTGATGTAATGATTTTAGAAATCGATATAGAGAAAAGAAGGGTTTCTCTCGGAATGAAACAGTGTCAAGAAAATCCCTGGTTAACCTTTTCTGAAAATAACAGCCTTGGAGATGTCGTAAAAGGTGAAGTTAGATCAATCACAGACTTTGGAATGTTCATAGGTCTTGATGGAAATATCGATGGACTTGTTCACTTATCAGATCTCTCTTGGAATCAATCTGAAGAAGAGGCAGTCAAATCCTTTGTTAAAGGCCAGGAAGTTGAAGCTGTTATTCTTGGAATAGATCCTCATAAAGAAAGGATTTCCCTTGGTATAAAGCAACTTTCTGAAGATTTGTTTGATACTTTTGCTAAAAATAATCCAAAAGGGACCGAATTAACTGGACTTGTAAATTCAATCGGAGAAGATCTAATCTTTATTAACTTAGCTGAGGAAGTAATTGGAAAAATTAAGATAAAAGAATTCAAAGATAATCTTCCATCGGAAGGAGATAATATAACCTCCCTTGTTACATCAATAGACAGAAAAAATAGACAAATAAATTTATCTGTTTTCGCATTAGAAAAATCTCAAGAAAAAGAGCTTATTAAAGAAAATATTACCAAAAATAAACAAATCGAATCTGAAACTAAAACTTCCATAGGTGATCTCATCCAAGAGGAATTAAACGATCCTTCAAAGGATTAAATGAAGAAATCCGATTTCATTTTTTTATTATCTAAAAATCTTCAGGATTACAGTGAGATAGACATAAATCTTTCAGCTGATTTAATACAAAAAGCAATTATGGAATCATTGAGAAAGAGAAACAGAGTAGAAATTAGGGGTTTTGGATCTTTTTGTATAAGAGATAGAAAATCTATCAGAGCTAGAAATCCAAAAACAGGTGAGTCAATAGAGTTACCTAAAAGGTCAATACCTTATTTTAGAGCTTCCAAATTATTAAAACAGAGGATCAATTAGATTGTGTTAAAATAATCCAATGAAATATTTTTATTTCATTCTACTAATTCTCCTGATTACTTTCTTTTTTATATTCTCCAATCTTAATTCAGACATAATTGTATTAGATTTATTTTTTATAAAAATTGAGGGTATATCTGTCGGATTCTCTATGATCTTTTCTGTTTTTATAGGAGCTATTATTTCTCTTATTCTTCAGTTACCTAAGTTGTTCAGTCGAAATTCAAAAGTTTCTTATGAAAAAGATCAAAATCCTTAAACCTAAACAAATTATCGTTGCTTTAGACTTTGATACCATATCGGAAGCGACACAAATTGCTGACCTGCTGGATCCAGAAATTTTTAGATTAAAAATTGGCAAACAACTATACGCTGGCGAAGGACCTAAAATCATAGATAGTTTAAATGAACAAGGCTTCGACATTTTTTTAGATTTAAAGCTCCACGACATTCCTAACACTGTTTACAAAGCGATGAAGAACTTACTCAATCACAAAGTATGGATGACGAATATACATCTTCTTGGAGGAAAAGAAATGGTTCAGGCTGCCAGAGAAGCAAGGGAAGACGTAAAAAGCCAAGCTCTTTTAATTGGAGTTACTGTTCTTACAAGCTTGAATGGAAATAATATTAAAAATATGGGTTTTTGCACTCAAGTTTCAGAACTAGTTAAAATTCTTTCTGAGAGCGCGAAGGAAAATAACATTGATGGTGTGGTGTGCTCAGCCAAAGAGGTTCCTGAAATCAAAAAAAATTTAGGAGAAGACTTTATTACAGTAACCCCAGGAATAAGAATTCAACAGAAACATAATGACCAGTCAAGGGTTGGAACTATAAAAGAAGCTACAAAAAATGGAAGCGATTATATTATTTTAGGAAGAGAAATAACTGCATCAAAGGATATCTCTAAAATGATAAAAAAAGTTGAATCGTATATAATGTGCTAATGGATAACAATTGGCATGTAGTTAAAGAGGATGACAGATATGTTGTGCTAGATAATAGCTCTTTGTCAAAACTCGTTCCTAGCATTACCAAGTTAAATCCAAATAAAAGCACTTCTGGTCATAAGCATGAAGGTCAAGAAGAGGTTTATGTTTTTTATAAAGGAACAGGAATAATGCAAATTGATGATTCTAAATTCAAGGTCAAGCAAGGAGATGTTATACCAGTTCCTGATGGTGCATTTCATAGAGTCTTTAACGAATCCAATGACATTTTAGAATTTGCTGCAATATTTAATGGCGAAAGGCATACCGAAGACAAGCCTAATTAGTAAGATTTATATCTTAAAATATCCAGCAATAACATTTTTTTCTATCTTAATTTTATTTTTTTCTGCGTTTGTAAAGGCAGAGTCTTATGCCGTTGCTTCAAGACATCATCTTGCTACAGACATTGGAATCAAAATTTTAGATGAAGGCGGGAATGCCATCGATGCTGCAATTGCCGTAGCATTTGCTTTAGCTGTTGTAAATCCATCAGCCGGCAATCTTGGCGGAGGCGGATTCATGCTAATTCATTTGGCTCAAAAAAATGAAACTATTTCCATCGATTATAGAGAAAGAGCACCAATAAAGTCGTATGAGAAAATGTTTCAAGATGATAGCGGAAAAGTTATCAAAGGACTTAGCTTAAATTCAATTTTAGCTTCAGGAGTTCCAGGAACAGTATCAGGTTTGTTTTATGCATCTAAAAAATTTGGTTCATTAGACATGAGATCATTAATCAATCCATCAATTGAATTAGCAAGAAAAGGTTTTGTTTTATCTAGTTTTCAGGCAAACAATTTAAACAAGTACAAAGAAAAGTTTTCAAAAAATAAAGAAGCAAAAAAAATATTTACAAAACCTAATGGATTTTCTGAAGGAGATATTTTAGTGCAAACAAACCTTGCTAATACTTTAGAGAGAATTGCTCAAAACGGAAAAGAAGAATTCTATTCGGGAGATACAGCTAAACAAATTGCGAATTTCTTTCAAACGAATGGGGGTATTCTTAGTTTTGAGGACTTGAAAAATTACAAGCTAAGAATTCTCCAGCCTGTTTGTGGTAGTTACAGACTTTACAAAATTTGTTCTATGGCACCACCAAGTTCTGGTGGAATCGCTTTGATTCAAATTTTAAATATTCTTGAGAATACTGATATTAGAAAACTTGGGCATAACTCAGAGGAATATTTAAAAATCTTAATTTCTGCTATGGATTATGCTTACAAAGATAGAGCAAAATATCTAGGAGATCCAGAGTTTTTTGAGGTACCTCAAGATTTACTTACATCAAAAAAATATGCGGACGAGATTTATAAAAAAATACAAGAAAAAAAATTACCTGCAAAAACCAATGTCAAAATAATTGAAGGCGAAGAAACAACTCATTTTTCTATTTTAGATAAATGGGGTAACGCAGTGAGCAACACTTATACGCTTAATACTGCTTATGGATCAGGTATTATTCCCCATGGAACTGGAATTCTGATGAATAATGAAATGGATGATTTTTCTTCTAAACCTGGTTATCCAAATGCATATGGTTTGATTGGGTCCGAAGCTAATAAGATTGAGCCAAAAAAAACTCCTCTTTCTTCTATGTCCCCCGTCATTGTTTTTAAGGAAAATATTCCCTACCTGATTACTGGTTCTCCAGGTGGCTCGACAATTATTACAAGTGTATTACAAGAAATTTTAAATGTACTAGATTTTGAGATGTCCTTAGAAGAATCGTCAAAAAAAAGCAGAATTCATTTTCAACATATACCTAATATTTTATTTCATGAAAAACTGGACAAGAGTCTTATAAAATCTTTTAAAAAAGATAGAAAACTAATAAATAGAAAATTAGGAGAAAATCACTCAATCTTATTAAAAAAAGATGGTATTGACACATTTTCTGACAAAAGAAGGCCAGATGGAAAAGCAAGCTCAGTTCACAAATAAAAAATCATTTTTTGACAAGAGTATTAATCTTCCAGAATTACCTGGAGTTTACAAATTTTATAACTCAGAAGAGGAAATTATTTATATAGGAAAAGCTAAAAATCTCAAAAATAGGGTTAAGAGTTACCTGAATCTGAGAAAAGGCGAAGGCAAAAGAATAGTCAAACTTAAATCATCAATTAAGTATATTGAAACTATTATCACAAAAACAGAATCAGATGCCCTAATTCTAGAACAAGGTTTAATTTCTAAAATACGTCCTCCATTTAATATTCAATTTAGAGATGATAAATCTTATCCCGCAATACATTTGTCTACCTCAAAAGATTATCCAGCAGTCTATGTTTCAAGACAGAAGGATTCTACAAGTACTGTTTTTGGTCCTTTTGCGAATGTTGGAGCTATGAGACTTAATGTCAGTTTAATAAGATCTCTTTTCAAAATAAGGAATTGCAAAGATATAAACTTTAAAAATAGATCACGCCCATGCATTGAGTATCAAATGAATAGGTGCTCAGCCCCATGCGTAGGAAATATTTCTGTGGAAGATTATGCATTTGATGTAAAAAATGCTTTAAATTTTCTTTCAGGAGACACTAAAAATGTAATTTCTGACCTTCAAAAAAAAATGGATTCTTACTCCAAGAAGAAAGATTATGAAAGAGCAGCAATTTACAGAGATAAAATTCAGTCTATTAGAGATACTCAAAAAAAACAAAATGTCTTGACTGGTTTCGATAATTTAGATGTTTTTGTAATAAGAAGAAATAAATTTAACTGTTGCATAAGCGTTCTTAGAATTGAAGATAGCTGGATAACAAGTTCTCAAAATTTTTATCCAAATCTAAAAGACAACATTTCTGATGCAGAACTTTTGTCGGCTTTCCTAGAAAGTTATGTTATTGAAAACAATGATAGAGAATCAATTAATATTCTTTTTCAAGGAGGAGTCTCAAAAGAAACAAAAGATTTTTTAATTAATTTAAGTTTCCCTAAAATTTTTATCCACAAACCTAACAACCAAAATAAGAATTTGATCGATATTTGTTCGTCGCAGGCAGAAGATGCCCTTTCGAGAAATAATAATTATTCTTGGGTTCAAAATTGTTTTGATTATCTAGCAGATTTTTTGCAAATAGAAACCATAAATAAGATTGAAGGCTTTGACATCAGTCATACTTCTGGGAAAAATGTTTCATCTTCATGCGTATCTGTTACTAAAGACGGACCGAATAAGAAAGACTATAGAATCATGAACATTAAAAAAGATTCAAACAACGATTATCTCGCTCTGAGTGAAGCCATTCAAAGAAGGTGTAAAAACTTACAAAAAAATGATTTAAGCTTTCCTGAAGTGATCATATTGGACGGCGGCAAAGGTCAATTGAATACTGTTATGAAAAATCTTGATATAAAATTACTAAAAAAAATAAAAATAATTTCTGTTTCAAAAGGCCCAAATAGAAAAGAAAAGTACGATGTCTTGCATCATGGTGATAATAGCTATGAATTAACTAACAGAGAAGAAATGTCGAAGCTCATTCAATTGGTTAGAAACGAATCTCATCGTTTTGCAATAAATCATCACAGAAAGAGGAGATCTAAAGAACTTTTTTCATCAAGTTTAGACGAAATAAACGGGTTAGGCCCCAAGCTTAAATTGAATCTTATTAGATATTTTGGTGGTATAGACAAGCTTAAAGAAGCATCTTTAGATGATTTAAAATCTACTCCGGGTATTGGAGAAAGCAAAGCAAAAAAAATATTCTCTTATCTAAATAATTGAAATGACTCTTCCAAATATTTTGTCTGGCTCAAGGATATTTCTTCTAATTCCTATAATCATTTTTTTTGAATACGATTTCTTTTTATTTTCAATTTTTACTTTTGCCATTGCTTCTTTTACAGACTACTTAGACGGTTATTTTGCTCGTAAACAAAATAAAACCTCAGACCTAGGGGCTCTACTAGACTTGTTAGCTGATAAATTATTCGTGTCAATAATATTAATTTGGATGACATTTGAATTCGATAGTCTAATAATCTTAGTATCATCAATTCTTATTGTTTCAAGAGAAATCTCTATAAGTTACTTAAGATTATTTATCATTTCTAAATTAAAAAATATGAATAATGTAAAATCTGATCGACTAGGTAAATTTAAAACCACTATTCAAATGATTGGTTTAGGTTTGATTTTAGTTTCTCCTTTGACAACAAATTTTATTTTCAATTTGTCCTTGGGCTTGATATCTCTTAGTGCTTTAGTATCCTGGTACTCTTTCATAAGTTATTTAAATAAATGGATTGTTCAAACTAAATCGATACAATAGCTTCTATAGTCGTAAGGCTGAGTGGCAGAGTGGTCATGCAGCGGATTGCAAATCCGTCTACGCCGGTTCGATTCCGACCTCAGCCTCCATCAAATCATAAAGTTTTTTAAATTTTAACTTTTTATTATTCTGTATAATCTATCTAAGTTATTAATTCATGATAAAAGTTGTAGTAAGCGGCGGTTTTGACCCTTTACATATTGGACATTTAAGGATGTTTGAAAAAGCTAAGTCTATTGGCGATCACCTAACAGTAATTTTGAATTCCGATAAATTTCTTAGAGAAAAAAAAGGATTCAGATTTATGACATTTTCAGAAAGAAAAGAGATTATTTTAGGGCTTAAATGCGTTGATAGGGTTATTAAGTCTATTGATACAGATGACACTGTCTGTAAAACAATTTTAAATTTATCAAAAAAAAATGAAATAGATATCTTTGCCAATGGAGGAGATAGAAGTAATTCAAAACAAGTTCCTGAGTATCAAGTCTGTAAGAAAAATAAAATTAAGATGGTTTTTGACGTCGGTGGAGGAAAAATTCAGTCAAGTTCCAGATTGATTGAAAAATTCGCAGGTTACAGAGAATCAAGGCCTTGGGGATCATTTGTAAATCTATATGAAGATAGGTCGTTTCTTGTTAAAAAAATTTCTGTGCACCCTGGGGAAGAATTAAGCATTCAATACCACAATCACAGACACGAAAATTGGATAATTACTAAAGGCAGTGGGGAGGTTTTAATTGGCGAAACTAAATTCAATGGGAGTGCAGGCAGTTTTTTTTATATTCCTAAAAAAGAAATTCATTCAATTAGAAATACAGGTAAGACCGAATTAATCTTTATAGAGATACAAACAGGCTCAAAATTATCTGAAAAAGATATAGTTAGGTTGAAAGATTCCTATGGAAGGATCTAAAAAATTAAGAATTTCTTAACGTCAAGTATGAAAATATCTAAAGCCATTATTCCTGTCGCTGGGTTAGGTACTAGAATGCTTCCAGCAACTAAAGAAATTCCTAAAGAATTGCTCCCAATTTTAGATAAGCCTTTAATCCAGCACGTTGTTGACGAGGTCGTTTCTTCAGGAATTAATGAGATAATTTTTATTACAAGAAAGAATAAAACCGAAGTTTATAAACATTTTTTAAAAAATTCTGAGTTGGAAAATTTTTTAATTAATAAAAAAAAGAAAAATCTTTTAAAAAAATTTCCTAATAACGCTTTGAAAAATACTAAATTTTTTTACGTCAATCAAGATAAGCCAAAAGGTTTAGGCCATGCTATCTTGGCCGCTGAAAAATTCATTAAAAATGAATCCTTTGCTGTTTTTTTGCCTGATGAATTTTTAATAACAAAATATTTGGAAACTGACTTTAAAAGAATGATTAAAAATTTTTTATCAAGCGGCAAGTCTCAAATTTTAGTAGAAAAGGTTCCAAAAAAATTAGTTTCTCAATATGGCATTGTAGATTTAGCTAAAAACAGCTTATCTATAAAAAATAATGTTGATATTTTAGATATTGAAGAAAAGCCTCAAATTAATAAAGCTCCATCAAGAAATAGAGTAGTTGGAAGGTACATATTGCCAGTTGAAATTTTTGATTATCTAAAAATAACCAAACCTGGCATAGCCAATGAAATTCAATTAACAGATGCAATTAAAAAATTTTTAAAGAATAATAAAAACTCCTTTCAGGCTACTTTATCTAATTCTGATATTTTTGATTGCGGTTCTCTTAAAGGCTTTGTTGGTGCTAATATTGCTTTAGGACTTCAGAACAAAGAGTTAAAAAAATATATTAAGGAGATAATTAGCTAAGCCCAGGTGGTGGAATTGGTAGACACAAGGGACTTAAAATCCCTCGATAGCAATATCGTGCCGGTTCAAGTCCGGCCCTGGGTACCAGATTGAATTTTATGAATGTTTGAGTAAACAATGATCTCCTAGAGTGAGATAATAAACCTTGGAATATTTATATAGAGCAAAACTTCAATGGAAAATAAAACAAACACTGACGTAAATGTTTTAGTTAGCAATGAAATAGATTTTAGAGAGCTTTTAGCAGTTTTGTGGCAAAGCAAATTGAAAGTGATAATTTTTACTTTTGGCTTCTCTTTGCTAACTGTTATTTACAGTATTAACTTACCAAATATTTATCAATCCAAGGCAATATTAAGCCCTGTCGGCGAACAAAATAATCTAAATCAATTAATGAGAAATTATGGAGGACTAGCAAGCTTTGCAGGCATTGACCTCTCTTCTCAATCAACTGACAGCAATGTTACTAAGGCAAAGGAAAAACTGAGTTCTCTTAGTTTTTTTTCAGATAACATTTTGCCAAATATTTTTCTACCAGACCTCATGGCAATGGATTCTTGGAATTCAGAGTTAAATACTATCTTTTATGACAAAAATATTTATGATTTTGAATCAAAAAAATGGGTTAGAAATTATGATTTTCCAAGAACGCAAATTCCTAGCGCACAAGAGAGCTTTGAGGTTTTTAGGGAAATTATGCAAGTGTCTGAAGATCCTCTTACCGGATTTGTGACTATAACTATTGAACACCAATCGCCTTTCATAGCTCAAAGGTGGGCCAAACTTATAGTTGAAGAAATAAATTATTTCTTCAGAGCTAAAGATAAGCTTGAAGCTCAAGCTGCAATGGATTATTTAAATAAACAATTAGCTCTTACAAAATTTGTTGAAGTCAAACAAGCTATAGCTCAAATTCTCCAGCAAAAAACTCAACAACTGACTCTTGTAGAAGCAAATGAATTTTACGTTTTTGATTATATTGACCCTCCAGAAGTTATGGAACTGAAGTCTAGACCAAACAGAGCTTTAATTTGTATTTTGGGTGCATTTCTTGGAGGTTTGCTAATCGTATCTTTCGTATTGTTAAGATTTTTAATTGAAAAATATCTTTTTAAAAAAAAATTTGACCTATTACTCAAGAACGACTGATTTTAATTCTAAAGTTTAGTGCTGCTGCTTTTAAGGTGAAAGATAGAAAAAAAACTCATTAGTATTCTAAAATTAGGAAATTCTTTTATTTTTAAATCATGATAAGGACGGCAATATGTGGAATAGGCAAAATTGCACTTGACCAGCACATCCCAACGATTAATTCTTCAAAGAATTATGAGCTTGTAGCTATAATCTCAAATAGAAAATATTCTCTCAATGTTCCACAATTTTCCTCTATCTCTGAATTGGTTAGTAGTGGCATTTCAATAGATGCTATTACTCTGGCGACTCCACCTGCCGTTAGATTTGATTTAGCACTAGAAGCAATTTCTCATGGCTATAATCTTATGCTAGAGAAACCACCATGTTCTTCAGTAGAAGAGTGTTCGATTTTGATCGAAGCTGCTGAACAAGCCAAAGTTACAATCTTTGCTGGTTGGCATTCAAAATATGCCTTAATGATTTCTTTTGCAAGAGAATGGATTGAAAAAAATGGATGCGACCATTTTGAAATTTTTTGGAAAGAAGACTATAACAAATGGCATCCAGGCCAAAAATGGATTAAAAAGGAAGGAGGTTTAGGAGTTTTTGATTCCGGCATAAATGCATTGTCTATGATATGTGAGCTTATGGAGGTAGATTTGTCACCAGAAAATGTTTTGTTTCTTAGACCATCAAACTGGGAAACTCCCATTGCAGTATCCTTCTCTCTTAAAACAAAAGATAGAGTAATAGGGAAGGTAGAGTTTGATTGGCGAGTTACTGGTGAAGATATTTGGGACATCAAATTTTTTTCAGGATCATCCGAAATGGTTTTATCAGATGGTGGAAAAAGCATGACGATAAACAAAATTCCAATTTACTTCGAGGGAGAAAAATTGTCTGAGTATAAGAGAATGTACAAACACTTTGAAGAGACTATTATTGCTAAAAAATCGTCTTTTGACTTCAAGCCTCTTCAGTATGTTTCAAATTTATATAAAAAGGCTATTTGGAAGGAAATAGATTCATTTTAGATCCTTATGAAACTTTGATTAGCGTTTTTGACAAACAATCTTGTATCTTGGGAGAGGGAGCTTTTTGGCATCCTTTAAGAAACCAATTTTTTTGGTTCGATATACTAGATAAAAAACTGTTTACTCTTGAAAATAAAAAAACTAAATTCTGGCAATTTGAAGAATATGTTTCAGCTACAGGTTGGATAGACATGTCGACATTAATCATAGCAGGAGAAAATAATTTATTTCTATTCAATATAGAAACCTCGGAACGAAAAGATGTTTGTGATCTTGAGAAAAATCAAACATCAAATAGATCTAACGATGGCTGCGCAGACCCATGGGGTGGATTTTGGATAAGTACAATGGGAAAAAAAGCTGAATTTGATAAGGGCGCTATATATAGATTTTATAAAAACAAACTTGTAAAGCTATTTGAAAATCTAACCATCCCAAATTCGATTTGTTTTTCTGAAGAAATTCCTGCCGTATATTTCTCAGATACTAATAAGCAAATAATCTACCGCCAAAAATTGAATCGAAAATCTGGCTGGCCTGAAGGAGAAAAAGAAATTTTTTTTGATTTATCAAATAACAATTTAAACCCCGATGGTATGACAATTGATAGAGATGAAAACCTATGGTGTGCGTTGTGGGGGTCTTCTCAATTAATCAGTATTTCTAAATTTGGTTACATATTAGATACTTTTAAATTATCAGCAAAACAGCCAACTTGTCCTTCTTTTGGAGGTAATAAGTTAAATTCAATTTTTTTAACTTCTGCGTCAGTAGGTCTCAGAGATAAAAAAGAAGCAGACGGACAAACTTTCAAAATTGATATAGGAGTTCAGGGAAAACCTGAATTTAAGGTAGAGTTATGACGGCCATTAAGAAACCTCTTGTAAGTGTAATAATAAGAACATTAAATGAAGAAAAGTATTTAACTGAACTCTTACAAAGCATTAAGTCTCAAAACAAAGAGTCATTTGATTTAGAAATTATAGTAGTTGATTCAGGTTCCACAGACAATACTTTAAAAATAGCTAAATCATTTAACAGTCGTTTAACATTTATAAATAAAGATGACTTTTCTTTTGGCAGATCACTAAATATAGGTTGTGAATTTGCAAGAGGTGAATTCTTTGTATTTGTTAGCGGTCATTGCATTCCAACAGATTCAAATTGGATAGATTGTCTTATTCGACCTCTATCAAACGGTGTTTGTGAATACACATATGGGCGTCAAGAACCAAGAGATTCTACAAAATTTAGTGAAATCCAAATATTTTCAAAATATTTCCCAGATGTCTCACAAATTCCACAAGATGGATTTTTTTGTAATAACGCCAATGCGGCTCTAACAAGAAAGTCCTGGGAAAAATATTTATTTGATGAAACCCTAACAGGATGTGAAGATATGGAATTGGCTAAACGTATATATAAAGATGGAAATAAAATTGGTTATGTAGCCGAAGCATCAGTTTTCCATATACACGATGAGACTTGGAATCAGGTTAAAACTAGATATGAAAGAGAAGCTTTAGCTTTACAAAAAATTATGCCAGATATACACCTATCTCTATGGGATGTTATTAAATTTTTTTTAGCGGGTGTTTTCAATGATATGAAAATTGCTATTTCAAAGAGAAAATTTACAAATAATTTTATATCAATAATTCTTTTTAGATGGTCTCAATATCTTGGATCTTATATTGGGAATAATAAGTCTAGGAAATTATCCGAGGAAGCAAAACAACAATATTTTTATCCAAACTCATCTAAGATAAAAATCAAAGAAAATTACAATGACTAAAATTATTGCACTATTGCCAATGAAGCTTAATAGCTCTCGCGTTCCAGGAAAAAATTTCAAGGAGTTTTGTGGCAAACCTTTATTCAGATGGATATTGGACAGTCTCATTAGTATCCCAGAAATAAATAAAGTGATTATCAATACTGATGCAAAAGAAGCTCTGTTTCAAAAAGGCCTTGAAAAAAATACAAAAGTGATTTTAAGAGATAGACCTGAAGAAATTTGTGGGGATGATGTATCTATGAATCTCATAATTGCAGATGATATAAATAATTTTCCTGCTGATGTTTACCTTATGACTCATACTACAAACCCACTATTATCAAGAAAGACAATTATTTCAGCATTGAAAAATTTTTTTGAGGCTTATAAAAAAGGTGAAGCCGATTCATTATTTACAGTAAACAAAGTTCAAACTCGTTTTTATAAGCAGGATGGCAGTGCTGTAAATCATGATCCAAAAAACTTAATACCTACACAAGACCTAGAACCTTGGTTTGAAGAAAATTCAAATTTATATATCTTTACTGCTGAATCTTTTATGAAGACAAAAGCTAGGATAGGCAATCTTCCTTTAATGTATGTTACTCCCATTGAAGAATCAATAGATATTGATACACCTGAAGACTGGGATATGGGTATTATTACTTCAGAGTATCTTTTAAAAACAGGAAAAATAAAATTATAGAAGGAGTTAAATTGGAAAAAATACTTATTACGTGCCCCCCAATGCTCGGCTCAAAAAAAGATTTTCTTCCAAAGATAAAACAAGCTGGTTATCAAGCAGTTTGTCCAAAAGTTACTCAAACGCTTACTGAAAAAGAGTTGATCGAAATTATTCCAAAATGCACAGGCTGGGTTATAGGAGACGATCCTGCTACGAGAAAAGTTTTTGAGGCAGGTATTAATGGAAAACTTCGTGCCGCAGTTAAATGGGGTATTGGAACAGATAATGTTGACTTCAAAGCTTGTAAAGATCTCAGTATACCTATATCGAATACACCAGATATGTTTGGAAATGAAGTTGCCGATCTAGCATTGAACTACTTACTTGGCTTAGCGAGAGAAACTCATTTTATAGACAGAAACATTAGATCTGGAGGATGGCCTAAAAATCAAGGTATATCTTTGTTAGATAAAACAGTAGGGCTTATAGGTTATGGAAACATCGGAAGACAGACTGCAAAAAGATTAATCTCTTTTGGTTTAAAAGTAATTGTTTATGATCCTGCTGTGACAAAAATTAAAAAAAATATGACAATTCAAGCCTGGCCAAAAAAAATAGAACAATGTGACTTTCTCATTTTTACTTGTTCTTTGAATGACTCAAATAGACACATGCTTGACGCGTCTGTTTTAAAGAATTGCAAAAATGGAGTAAGAATTGTAAATGTAGCAAGAGGTCCTTTAATAAAAGAAACTGATCTCATAAAAGAGCTTAAAAAAAAGAAAGTTCACTCTGTAGCCTTGGACGTATTTGAAACAGAACCATTACCTTCTTCGTCTTATCTACTCACACATCCTTTGTGTATATTAGGATCTCATAATGCATCGAATACCATAGAGGCAGTTTCAAGAACCAATGAATTCGCACTTAACAAATTATTTAATTTCTTAAAAAGGCGTTCAAAAAACCGAAAGGCATGATTATACAGCCCAATTTTTTTAAGGTTTTTACAATTGTATAATGTGAAAGGAAATTTTTATTTTTTTAAAACTTACAATATGAGGAGATAAATAATGAAGCGCTTAGTTTTCGATTTAGATGGAACATTAACTCTGCTTAATGGTGGCGATTATTCAACTGCAGAACCAAATAATGAAGTGATTGAAAAACTTAAAAGTTATAAGAAAGAAGGGTATGAAATTATTATTAATACGGCAAGAAATATGCGTACTCATGAAAATAATATTGGAAAAATTAATAAAAATACAACTCCTCTTATAATTGATTGGTTAAATAAAAATAAAGTTCCTTTTGATGAATTGCATATTGGTAAGCCATGGTGCGGTACTGAGGGATTTTATATTGATGACAAGGCAATAAGACCGTCTGAATTTTGTTCTCTTTCTAAAGATGAAATAAAAGATATATTGAATACTGAAAAATGAATTTAGTAGTTTTATCAAGCGCGTATGTTTCGGACGAAATGCAAGTTGAGTTTGGAAAAATTCCTCCATGCTTACTTCCTTTGGGCGGTCGATATTTATTTGAAACTCAGATTGAGCTCATAGAATCAAAAAATCTCTTCATAACATTACCAGAACACTTTGAATTAAATTTTCATGCTCAACATAAACTAAAAAAAGCTAAAGCCAATATCATTAGACTAAAATCTAGCTTATCCTTGGGAGAAGCATTTTCAGAAGCCTTAAAAAGAGTGCCTAAGGAAATAACTACAGCTTTTTTGTTTGGAGATACAATAATTGAACCTGTAGAAATTGAAAGAAACGTGGTGGGTGTTTCTGAAGGAATTGGATATTACCCTTGGTCAGTTTTTGATAGAAAAAAAAGAGTTTTTTCATCAAACACTCTTAACTATCATTCTAATGAAGTATTAAACGGATTTTTTGTCTTTGATGGAAATCATGATATTAGTAAAGAGTTAAAAAAAAATAAAAATGATTTTATTCCTTCTCTCAATTCATTATTAAACAAAAAAAAACTAGATGTAAAAATATTTGAAAGTTGGCTTGATTTCGGACACTTAAATACTTACTTTCGGTCAAAAAAAGATTTCTTGACGCAAAGAATTTTTAATAATTTTGAGTACTCAAATGGATTTCTTACTAAATCAAGTAAGAATGAAAAGAAAATGAAGTCTGAGCTTGATTGGTTTAAACATCTGCCTGAAAGATTAAAAGTATATTCCCCAGTTGTAATAAAGAATAAATCCAATTCTTATAATATAGAATATTTAAACTATTTAACTCTGACAGAAATTTATTTATTCAGTCGTGTGGATCACTCTGTCTGGAAAAAAATTCTTTATAGTTGTTTCAAATACCTCGACATCAAAAAGGAAATAGAAATACAGGAGCCATCAGGAAATTGGGATAGTCAAAAAAAAATAGTTTCTCGCTGGGCTGAAATTAAACCAGATGCTAAAAGCTTACTTGAAAAATGTTTAAAGGCCCATAAGACTTCATTTAAAAAGCTCATTGAAAAACTATATGATACAAATTTTTTAAATAAATTTAAAAATCAAACTATTATTCATGGTGACTTCTGCTTTTCAAATATTTTATTCGACTTCAGGTCAGAAAGGATTACAGTCATAGATCCTCGTGGATGTGATTTTGATGGTAAGACTTCTATAACAGGCCCTGAATCTTATGATCTTGCAAAGTTAGCTCATTCAATTATTGGTAGATATGATGAAATAGTCGCTAATCGTTATGATGCAAAAGTTTTAAAAGAAAGTTATAAATTATCTTTTTCAGAACCCGAAACTGGAAAGAAATTAAGGGAAGAGTTTGTAAAAATTCTTGAGCAAAGAGGAATTTCCTTGAATCATTTATATGCTGAAATGATTGGATTATTCATATCAATGATTCCACTTCATTCAGATTCAAAAGAAAGACAATTAGCTTTTTTAGTAAATGCGCTTAGACTGAAAAAAGAAATTAAAAATTTATGATTTTTGTTTTTCCTATGGCCGGAGAAAGCTCTCGTTTCAAGAAGGCTGGTTATAAACTTCCTAAATATCAACTACCCTTTAAAGAACATTCAGTTTTTGATGAAGTTATAGCCCCTTTTTATCGTATTTCTGAAAATCATAAATTTATTTTTGTTTGTAGAAACAACAAATCCTGCTTAGGATTTTTAGAAAATAAATTAGAAAAATACAATTTTAAAAATGCTAAAGTTATTTCTCTTGTAAAATCTACTTCAGGACAAGCTGAGACTGCTTATCTTGGACTATCAAGTTCCTCGAAAGACGAATCTCTCGCAATCTTTAATATTGATACTTTTCATAAAAATTATCAGCCTATTTCTTTTGAATCTGAAGAATACAAAGATTCTTCGGGTATTTTAGAAGTCTTTGAGGACTCTGGATCTAATTGGTCATTTGCAAAAGTTTTTAATGAAAAAGTTGTCCAAACAAGTGAAAAAGTACCAATTTCAAATTTGGCCTCAAATGGTATGTATTATTTTAAATCGGTACAAATTTTCAAAAGCACCTATGAATCATTCTTCTATGGAGGGCAGGGCGTAACTAAAGGTGAGAGGTATATAGCACCAATGTACAATGAATTGATAGCTCATAATCACATTGTAAAAGTAAAAAAAATCGCAAAAAAAGATTTAACATTTTGCGGTACCCCTGAGGAATATGAAGGTTTATTATAATTTTTTACAACCTCACAAAATTTAAATAATTTAGGAAGTTAAATTGAATAGATACTTTTTAATTCAGGGTTCATATAATGAAACCGTTCTTGAGTTAATAAACGTTCTATTAGAAATAGATGAGTCTTCCAAGATTATGTTTTCTCACTATATCAATGAAAAAAAAATAAAAAATTCTTTAACTAATCCAAGATTTTCTGAGTTTTTAATTAATGATCCAGGTCCAGATAATTTAAGTTCTGACATTAACTTAAAAAGTACTAATATTTTTCGAATGATAAAAACAAACTTTGGATGCGATACTTATCAGTTCATAAAAAAAGGAATAATTTACAAATTAAGATCAGATTTAATTATTTCTTCAAAAGAAAAATTTCTCAAAAGTATCAATAAAATTGAGAATCTTTTTTTAGAGAAAAAAGAACTCGAGTTAGTTTGTTTGCAAAATGGAACTTTTAATCCTTATGGACTTTACAAATATCCTTTTCATTTTAATGACTGGTTTTATGCCGTACGTTCAGAGCGTTTTCAGGAACTGGAGAAATATTTTTATTACATCGATAAATCTAGTCTAAAATTAGATTACTATCTTTACCACGATAGAGGTAAGGCAGCAAAACTTGATAAATATATATCGAGATTTCAAGCAGAGCAGTATATTCATTTTGCTGATCGTTTTGAAAATTATGAAATGATAGAAGGTTCTTTATTCAATAAAAATACTCTGATTTTCTTTAGGGATTATTTAAGGAGACATTTATGGGTTTTGCCAATTTCACAAACAGGACTTAAATTATTTAAACGATCTTTAGGAATAGGATTAGCGCATAAATTTAGTTCTATTTCAGAGATTGATATCTTAATTATAAGAAGTTTTCCCAAGAGGCTTTCTAGCCTATATCTTATTTTTAGTGGACGCATAAAATTATTTTTTTGGTATCCAATTAATTTAATTGATAAAATAATGCGCCGTCTAAAGTTAATCGACTAATTTTTATTTATGCAAAAAATTGACAAAATTTTTTAAAAATTGGTGCGATAGTCATTCTAATCAGACAGGCTTTGTTTCTTCTTTTTTAAACTATAATTCTTTCAAATCAGCAGCTTTAAAATGTAATGTTGAAAAAGTTCTTATTTTATCAGCCGGACCAAGTCTAGATCCCTTCTTTGATATTCCTATTTCAACAAATCTTATTGAAGATCCAAAGACAATTGTAGTTGCAATTAAACAAGCTTCACTTAAGCTAAAATCTTCTCCAGATATATTTTGTTTTAATGAAATCCGCTATCAAAAAGAATTTGATAATGTTGGTGGAGTTCGATTGAGCGTTTCCGAAAACTCACCTTACAGGAAATCTCATATTCATTTTCCAATTTTTAGATATAAAAAAGAAAGCTCTTTAATTTATAAAAAAAACTTTAAGTTTTGGAAATATGGATTATTACCATTCAGACCCTGGGGAGTAGGAATTTTTTTTGAATTAGCAGTTCATCTTCCTATACTTTTAAAAGCAAAAGAAGTTACTGTAGCCGGATTTGATATGAATAAAGAAGGACCTTTTCATTTTTACGATGATACCAAAAATGCTAAATCTTATAACGTTGATAATTGGGAATTTGAACTTATACCCGAAGCTTGCTTAGAAATGGAAAAATATTATTTGAAAGAAAAAATATCTCTTAAAGTTTTTACAACTAACCCCAACTTAAAATTTAAAAATAAAGAAATATTGTAAATGGGATATTTAGTGCTTCTTCCAAATTTTCAATGGCTTCTACCGGAGATACTAATATTTAAATACTTTAGTATCCCTTTGGCGATTCTTTCTTTTTATGCTTTGATAAAAAAAATAAAATTAAATGGAAGTTTTTTATATTTTTTGGTCTTTGCTTCTTTAGTACTTTCTATAGACCTTTTATTTTCAATAATTGGTATCGCTTCTCCTGAAAGTACCCTGACAGTTGCAATGAGATGGTTTGTTTTCTTATCTTGTTTTCTAATTGGATACAATCGCTTAATTAATCCTACAGTATGGCGAAATATTTTTTTTCTTGGAGTAATCATATTGATAGCTCAAGTTTTTTTTATTGAAGTTCATAATATAGTGACTTTTATATGGGGCACTTACCAAGATTATCTAACCTCAGGAGTTTATAGGCGATCCAACGCCATATCATCCCACTTTTATTCTGTAGTTCCATTCTTTCTTATTTTGTTACTTTTGTGGGGAAATACTCGCCCCTTGACAACAACATTTATAATTTTTATGACTTCAGTAATGTCTGTTTCCAGAACAGGATTTGTATTTGTTACGGCAAGATTGAGGCCCAGCATCAAAATAATTGTATTATTTTGTTTTGGTATTCTAGCTATCTATTATCTTAGCCGTCCTTTTCAAGCATTAATAGAACAAATTTTTTTAACAGACAACATATACTTGTCGATTCTTTACAGCCAAAATCCTTCAATTTCTCAAAGAGTAGAAGATTGGCAGACTATAATTCAAATGATCGGACCTGACTTTTGGTCAATGAATCAAAGAATTTCAGCGGAATATGGAATGGAAATAGGCCTTGGAAAGTTTCTCTTTAATGGCTTCATTTCAGGTATAGCACTTCAAATGATTATTTTTTGGTGCTTAAGAAAAGATTTAATGTTGTTGCTTGCGTTTCTTTTATTCGAAATTTTTAGTATATCGATGTGGCGAATTGATGTTCTTTTCCTTTTATCAATTTGGATTGGACAATGTTATAAACAAAAATGATTATTTTTATTCTATATGGTTGTAAAGAAGTTCCGCCTCTCAACCATGGAGGCATGGAGTTTGTAATAGATCAGTATTGTCGAGCTTTTCGTCACTTCGGCCAGAAAATTAGACTTGTATGGGAAAAAAAAATTCTTGATGAGAATTATAAGGAGATAACCGACTGGAAACTAAATAATGCAGATACTTTTATTTTTGGTAATAGTGAACAACTAAAAGTTTTTAAAGATAGATGGGGATACATACCAAAAAATAGCATTCATCTTCTTCACTGGAGATCAACCGCAGAGTTAGCAAAAGTAGTCTCCCCTAGCAGATACACTAGCTTTTTGCCTAAAATGCAAGGTAAAAATGTATTACGCATCCCACATCCATTATATTTAGATTATGAAGACTTCGATAAGAGATACAATGTCCTTATTAGAGAAAATATATCTAACAAATATAATTTACCAGAAGATTATTTATTCTGTGGCGCAAGAGTCTGTAAGTTTAAAAATGTTGATAGAGCAATTAGCATTGCAAGATCTATAAAAAAAACTTTGGTTTGGGCAGGTCCCGTAGAGGATAAAAAACTCCTGAGAAGGATTCAAGACACTGGTAACATTTACTTAGGGGACATTCCAAGAACTGAAGTGATAGGTTTAATGAAATCTTCTTTGGCAGTTTTGTGCTTAACAAAATATTTTCCCGCAGCAGAGGCTTATGGTCTTTTTCAGGTGGAAGCTTTTTTAGCGGGATCAAAAGTTATCTCCTCTGGAAGTGGAGGATTAATCGATACTATATACAGTCCCAATGTTATTTTATACCCAAATTTTATTCCGACTTCTTTATTAAAGTCATTTTTAAAGAAAAGATTAAAAGAGCCAACTGTAGATGTGAGTAATGATTACATAAATGGATTTTCTGCTATTAAAGCAGGTAAAAAATTTTTAGATTTTATGAATATGTAATAAAACATGGATCTGCTAGCTTGGATATCGAAAAATAGACTCATTTTAAATGAGTGGGCAATACTGGGAAATGGTCCCTCTATAAAATTATTTGAGCCCAAAGAAGGAGTATCAACAATAGGATTTAATCGGGTTGACTTATTTCTCAAAGAAAAAAACTATTATTTGGATTTGTATATTAGTTGTTCTGATAATGTGGTTAATCCTCAGTGGGGAAAAGATTGGCGTCTAAGTACTTTAAATGCTCTTCGTAGAAGTAAAGTAGCTTTGTTAACAAATCAAGTAGTGGAATCATTAAATTACCATGAACTTCTTTCAGATGAGTTATTGAAAAAAATAATTATTATCGATAAATATCTTATTGAGCCTTTGCTATTTAAGCCGTCAGCATTTCCATATTATAAAAATATGATTGGTGAGCATTTAAAAATTTCAAAAAGTGGGACATCAGTAAATATCGCTTACTCTTTGCTTTCCGCCATGAAAGTAAAAAAAATATATTTGTATGGATGCGATTTAGGATGGAAACTTTCTAAAGGTGAAAGTAATAACGATCATAATCACTATTTTAGTGATTATAGAGCCAAAATTTCAGAACCTTTTCTTGAGAATATTAGAATGGATTTTGTTCATCTAAATTTTTGTAGACAAACGTTCTCTAAAATAAAAGTTGTAAATATGTCTAACCAATCAAACATAACTTATTTTGATAGACCTTTTATTAAAAAAAATACTCAGGGAACCTTTCCATCAATAATCCATCAAGAGACAAGGAGATTTATTCTAACTATTGATGAAATTAAAAGAGTCTTTAAGAGAAAATTTATTTTTTTAAAGCACTTGATAAGAAAAAAACTATAGTAAAAAATTGGTTTATTATTTATGAACGATCTAGTTTCAATAATTATTCCTGTCTACAATTCTGCAGCTACTTTAAATCAAACTTTGTCTTCCATAGGAAGACAAAGTTATAAACATATTGAAATCATTGCATATGATGACGCATCCTCTGATAACTCCTTGTCTATTCTTTATTCTGCTAAAGAAAAATATGACTTTCCTATTAAAGTCTTATCGGGCAGTAGTAATAAAGGTGCTTCCTTTGCTCGAAATGAGTGTTTAAAAAACTCTTCTGGAAGATATATTGCTTTCTGTGATAGCGATGATATTTGGTTCCCGGAAAAAATAGCTATTCAAATTGATACAATGATTAATTCGGGATTTTCTTGTTCCCACAGTGCAATTTACATTTGTGATAAATATATGAATATAGTGAGTAATGAAGAAACTAAACGTCTAGTAAGACTTTCAGATCAAAAATTTAAAAATAATATTATTTTGTCTACTGGAATTTACGATCGAGAGAACATTGGAATTTTTTATTTCGAAGAAAACCTTCCTCATGAAGATTTTCAAATGTGGAATGAATTGCTTAAAAATCACAATTCTATAGGTGTTCTTGAACCTCAAGTTTGTTATCGATTAAGGTCTGATTCCTTGAGCGCAAAAAAACATCAAGTTTGGCTTTGGTTTTTAAGGATTTCAATAAGAAACTTCGGATTTTTTCAAGCTTTCTATGGATTTCTCTTTTATTTTTATTATGGTTTGAGGCGCCTATGGAGAATCCAGAGATTGAAGTAATAGTAGCAACGATGCATGATAAAGCCCCTGTTTGTCTGGCCGATTTTAAAGATGCTCCCCAAAATGTAGCTTTAACAATTATTAATCAAAGTGACAAGGAAGGAGAAGTATTCAAAGACAATGTCAGGTGGATTAATACAAAGTCACGCGGTTTAAGCAAATCAAGGAACATTGGTATAAAGATTGCTACTTCAAACTTATGCTTATTAAGCGACAACGATGTTTTCATAAATTTCAAAAAACTTGGTTTTATTGCGCCTATGATAAATAAAGAAGATGTTGGTTGTGTAGTATGTGGAAATATTTCTGATGTTGGCTTTAATACAAACAAACTTATTTTTTTAAACTATAGAAAAGCACTAAAAGTTTGTTCTTGGCAAATTATATTAAACAGAAAAAGAGTAAAAGACATCTACTTCGATGAAAGGTTTGGATTGGGTTCAGATTTAAATAATTCCGGTGAAGAGAATATTTACCTAACAGATATTTTAAGAAAAGGAATTAAAATTATAGCCATACCATCCAAATTAATTGATCATCGAGACTCTGGTACAGGTGGTATCATAGATGATAATTTTTATCGTGTTCGAATCAACGTTTTTAAAAGGATTTTTGGATCTTTTATAGGATATATGATTTATATACTTTTTTTATTAAAGAAAAAGATAGAGATGAAAGATATTTCACTTTCTCTGGGCATATATTATTTATTTAAAGATTAATTTCAAAAAAAGGACATTGTTTAATATTTATTTTTGGTTTCTAAAAACCATTGGGCCTAAAGGTAGATTAAGTTATCTACTTGCTATCCCTTTAATTATTTTAATGTCCTTAAGCGAAATAGTTGGAATTGCTTTCGTTGTCCCTTTCATAGGAAGTATATTTAATCTAAATTCTTCTCAAGCTCCTTTTGCTGAATATATATCAAACATTAATTTAAGTACTTCTTTATTGGGAGTACTTGCCTTATCGGCTTATATATCAAAAATTGTTGTAAATGTAGGAACACTATATGCTCTCAATTACCTAGGATATACAATCAGAAATATTTTTCACTATGATTATTTTAGAACTTATTTACTTGATACGTTGGAAAATAAAATTAAAAGAAGCAAAGGTGAAGGAGATTCTGTAAGAGATTTATCTTATGAGTTTAGCTTGATACATAACCAATTTATTCAATCTTCACTTTTTTTAATTTCAGAGGCTTTCATTATTCTTTTACTAGCAAGCATTATGCTTATTTATGCTACTCAAATAACTATCATTATGGCTATTTCCTTGGTTTGTGTGATCATAATTCAAAATACATTTTTTTCTAGCTTACTTTATCGTTGGGGTTCAGATAGAGCAGACTTGGATGGGAAGATTGCTCACTTGGCCTCTTACAGTGTAAGAGGAGCTAAAGAAATCTTTGTAAACCAAGCAGAAAATCGTGTATTGAATACACTTACAAAACTTCAAAATCAATATCAGAGTTTAGGTTATAAACAAGCCTCAACTGTTAATCTTCCAAGATATTTAATTGAGATTGGAGCAATTGGTTCAATCGTACTTTTTGTGGCGATAAATAATAATGTAAAACCAAACTTAGCAGAAGAGCTTATTCTTGCAATTGTTGCATCATTGAGACTTTTACCCTCTATAAATAAAGTTGCGATAAGTTTACAAGCCATGAGAATTTCTTTGCCATCTTTAACGAGGTTGTATTTAAACAAGCAAATGGCAGAAATAAGAAATTCTCATGAAATCGCTCCTAAAGAAATCACTTTAATGACAGAAAGTGAAGGATTTAAATACCGACATCCGCTGAGTTCGAAAGACATCACCATCCCCAAATTTTCTTTATCAAAAAAAGGTTTTATTACTATTTTAGGACCTAGCGGAAGTGGTAAAACGACATTGTTTGAAATAATGATTGGTTTGAGGAATATAGATCAAAAAAAAATTAAGCATGTTAAATACAAATCACCCGTCTTAATGGCTCAGCAAACTCATTTATTTGGCTCTACCGTAAATGGCATTCTCACAGAATACTCTGATAATAAAATTGATAAAAGTTGGCTTGATGAGGTCATCAAAGCATGCTCTTTACAAGAGATAATAAATAGGCAGGAGAATCATAAAGGAGACGTAAATGAGATTTTATCTGGGGGAGAGCTTAACAGATTGGCAATTGGTCGTGCCTTAGTTCCAAAGCCTGATCTTTTAATGCTTGATGAAGCTACAAATGGATTAGATTTGATTAACAGAGATCGAATTTATAAATTTCTTAAGGAATATTCAAAAAATGCACTAGTGATAATGATAAGTCATGATGATGTTCTGCATAACTTCGCCGATCAAGTGATTACTTTAAAGCCAGACGTTCTCTAACATCTAATTGGTTTTCAATATTTAAAATTTTTTATAATTTTTTGCGGCTCATTAAATTATAATACTTACCGTAAATTTTTTTATAATATTCTGTGTCTGATAATAAGTTTAAAAGCGTTCTTGTAACAGGTGCTGCGGGTTTTGCTGCTGAACATCTTATACCAAGACTTAAAAAGTTGAATTTTGAAGTTATTGGTTTAGATAGGAAAAGAAAGCCTTCCTCAGAATGTGATAGATATATTCAATGTGATCTCAATGACATATCTAAAGATTTTTTCAGTGATTTTTGTCCTAATATCGTTATACACATGGCTGCCTCAAGGGCAGATTGGGGAGTATCTGATGAGGAATTTTTCAGAGATAATGTCTTGGCAACAAAAAAACTTCTTGAATCTTTAGATTCCAAAAAAATTGAGACTTTCATATTTATATCATCTATTTCTGTAATGCCTCAAAACTCAAATGAAAAAATAGATGAAACTGCTTCATATGGGCCTATAAATTCATATGGAATTTCTAAACAAAAAGCAGAAAAATTATGTTTAGAATTTAAAAATAAAAATTCAAATGTTAAGTTAATAACTATTCGTCCGACTGTTTTATATGGTCCTTCATCTCCAGAAAATACTGGATTATATAGAGCTATAGACAATAATATTTTTAGAATGATAGATGGCATTGCTTCAAAAAGGTTTGCTATTGTTGGTAATGGGAAAACAATAAAATCTACGGCTTACATAGAAAACTTTGCAGAAGCAATAATTTTTTCTTACAAACAAAGTTCAGATAGATCTTTATACATATATTCCGATAGGCCCGCTAGCAAAGTAGAATATCTTGTAGCGATTGTTAGAAAAGCTTTTGGTTTAAAAGGCTTCGGACTAAGAATTCCTTTTTTTATTGCATACCCTCTTTCATATATATTTGATGGTATATCCTTTTTAACAAAAATAAATTTTCCTATAAATTCCTCTCGCATAAAAACTTTCACAAGATCGACAAATTTTTATCCCTCCGAATTTGAGAAGTGTGGATTTGAACAATCTTTTTCAACAAATGAAGCAATAGAAAAAACAGTAAATTGGTACAAAGATCTAAAAAAAGATTATGATTCAAAATTTTTTCTCATAAAAGATAATTCAAAATGAATATTGTAGTTATAACGCAAAACGATCCTTTTTATTTAAGAAGAAATCTAGACTATTTAATAAGGAATTTTCCAAAAAATTGTAATTTTTCTGCCGTAGTTCTTTTAAGCCCTTCACCTTTTGGAAAAAAATTAAATTTTTTTCAAAAAGCCTTAGAGACTTTTAATATATTTGGACTAAAGTTTTTAATTTTTTATTCATTTCAACTTATTAAATCTAAGATACAGAACTCAGATGTAAAGAGAGTCTTGAAAAACCATAAAATTCCAATTATTTATTTAGAATCAAGTATAAATTCCTCAGACTCTTTAGAAAAGATTTCAAAATTTAATCCAGACTTATTAGTCAGCATAGCGGCAAATGAAATATTTAAAAGTTCCCTAATTAACTTAGCCCCCAAAGGCTGTATAAATCTCCATACGTCTTTGTTACCTAAGTATAGAGGGCTTATGCCTAGTTTTTGGGTTTTGAAAAATCAAGAAGAAAAAACTGGTGTTTCAGTTTTTTTTGTGAATGAAGGAATAGATACTGGACCCATCATAGTACAAAGTGAAATATCTATAAATAATAGGACACATAGAGAACTGATCTCAGAAAGCAAAAAACTTGGTATTGAGGCAATAATTAAGGCTATAAGATTCATAAAAGATGGAAAAGTAAAAACTCTTCCAAATGATGATACAAAAATGACTTATTTTTCTTTTCCTTCGAAAGAAGATGTACAGGAATTTAGGAATACTGGAGCGAAATTTTTTTGAAAAGTGCATATATTGACTTTTGACATTGAAGACTGGTTTCACATTTTAGATAATGAAGAAACTGGAAATCCTTCATCATGGAATAATTTTGAAAGCAGAATTATTGAGGGAATAAATAGAATTCTTGAACTTCTTGATAGAACAGATCAAAACGCTACTTTTTTTTGTTTAGGCTGGATAGCAGAAAAATATCCAGAAGCTATAAAAAAAATTTCTGACTTGGGATATGAAATCGGATCTCATTCTTTTAACCATCAACTCATATATAACCAATCTTCAAAAACTTTTTCAATTGACTTATCAAGAAGTATCGAGTCAATAGAACAAATAACGGGAAAAAAAGTTAGGATATTTAGAGCTCCAGGTTTTTCCATAACAAACAATAGTTTGTGGGCATTCGATATATTATCTGAACTTGGAATTGAAATTGACTGTTCTATTTTTCCTGCTGCAAGGGCTCACGGAGGTTTTCCTGATTTTGAAAATGGACCAAATAGAATTATTACTCTTAAAAATAGACAGCTTAAAAGTTTTCCAATTAATACAACATCTTTTTTTGGAAAATCTATGGTTTATTCAGGAGGAGGGTATTTCAGACTTCTTCCATATTGGTATTTGAAATATCGTTTTAAAAAAGATCCGTACGTGATGACTTACTTTCATCCTAGAGATTTCGATTCAAAACAGCCTATTGTTCCAGGATTAAGCTCGATAAGAAAATTCAAATCATACGTAGGCTTATCGAAAGCACTTTCAAAACTAGAAAATATACTTTTAAGCCAAAAATTTTTATCTATCCATGAGGCAGAATCTCTTACAGAATGGTCAAAAACTCCAATTGTAAATTTAGATACAATAGGTTGAGTAAAAAAGTTCTATAAAATTAAAAAAATCAATTATTATTATAAAGCATGGTTTTTTAAATGATCTTGTAAGACTTACAATATTTTATATCTTGTTAATACTTAAGTAGGAATTCTGGTTTTGAAAGCAATCTAATTTGAAAATGATTTTTCCTAACTCAAAAGATAAAGCAATTTTAAGCAAACCTTATTCTGAAATCAAAAAATGGGGATATTCAGATTTGCCTGCAGATGCAGTTTGGAAATGGTCAAAAATCCTTAAAAGTTTTGATGATTTTTTTTCAGAAGATAAGTCAATAAATTTAAAGATTCTTGATGTTGGAGGAGGACTAAGTTTTCTGCATCTTTATTTTTCTCAATTTGGAGAAGTGACAAATGTTGATATTCTTGGTTTCGAAAAGACCTGGTTCCCCACAGATGACTCTGGAATCTATAAAAACGCTACAATTCATGCGAAAACCCTTAAAAATAAAAAAAATATTAAATATGTTAAAAACGATTTTTTTGATTATATTAAATCTGTAAATGACGAATATTTTGATTTGGTAATTGATGGTTGTTCAATCATCCACTTTGATAGAAAGTTTTTTTCCAGAAAAGAATTCTCAATTGAATCAGTTGGTAAAGAGATTTCTCGGACCTTGAAAGAAAATGGTAAATTTTTCACTTCAACGCATATTGCACATCCTAATTCTTTCGAGTATAGAGATATGTTTTACATTGAGAGAATAATCAGAGGATATTCTAATTCAGGATTAGCTCATGAATATGACAACAATTCGTTATTTTTGACTGATGAACTTAATGACATATCGAATGCGCAAAAGAAAACAAATTTTTGCGATGATTTTAATCCTATCCAATGTTGCGAAAAAAACAGAATCGGGAGTTCAAGACCTAATATATGGTTGAATTGTCATTTGGTTTTTGAGAAAAAAACTAAACAGAATAAAATTATAGGCTTATCTCAAACTAAAAAACTTAAAAGCCTATTAAAAGCTTCAATTATTTTCCCAATCCATGAACCTGTTTTATTTTTTCAACGTCTTTTTCGTTTTCTTAAAAATTTATTAGTGAGAAATTTATAATGATTCCAAAAAAAATATTAAGCATGCTCGCAGATGTAGAAAATGCAGTAGGAGCTGAAATAGGTGTAGCACAAGGGGAAACTACTCTGCAATTAATTTCCTTAAGTAATGTTAAAAGAGTTTATGCCATTGATCCTTTTTTAAATTACTCTTCTCCTCCGAAAGGGATGAAATCAAGGCAAGGTTACAATGATAGAAAGATAGCTCATATGATTGACAATGAGCAAACTTTTGAAGATTTTTATAATATTTGTAAAAATAAATTTGCGGCCTATAAAGATCGAATAATTTTGTTGAGGAAATTTTCCAATCAAGCAGCAAAATTAATTAACGAAAAATTAGATTTTGTTTATATTGACGGAAATCATGCATACGAATATGTCTACGATGATCTTGAAAAATACTACAAACTTGTAAGACCTGGGGGAATAATTATAGGGGACGATTTCAGTTTTACCGGTGGGAGAATTAAACACAATAATGGCGGAAGAATATCGAGTAAAGTAGATTTAGCTTGCATTAATTTTTGCAAAAAAAAACATATTAAATTCAAAGTTATAGAAGGAAATTTCGTTTTTATTAAGCCATATGCGTCAATTCAATACGAAAATGATTATAAATTTTTCTCAACAGAAAACATCAAACGTATTCTTAGAAACTTTAAACAGTTTTTTTTAGATACCGTTGATACAATTTTTAAATAGAATTTTTAAATTAGTTTAAAAAAAACTATTAAATAAATTTTTTGTAAAACGATTTTTTGAAATTAATTTCTTAATCTTGTCTCGTTCAGAAACAAAATCATTAAAAAATTCATAAGTTGCTAAAGTATCAAAATTTGTGACATGTTTGTATGAAAATGAGTCTTTCCAATAGAAAGACATTGCGTCAGATTCTCCGCTTTTCAAATAAGCCCTTTTAGATTGTCTATAAAGAGGACTTCGGTAGATACAATCAGATTTTTCAATAAACTGAATACAATTATTGTCAATTTCATCTAATTTTACGCACCATTTATGGTGTTGCGCACCACAAATACCTTTTCCTTGGATATTTTTTGTAATTTCCCATCCTAACGATGGTGTCTCTATATAACCTTCTTTTCCAACTCTCATGATTTCGTCCATAGCATTAAAAGGAAAAACAATATCCTCTAAAGTATGTGATGAAAAAACAAAATCAAAAAAGTTATTCTCAAATGGAAATTTATCTCTATTAATATCGCATACATACCAAGTATCTTTTGAAAATTTAAAGGTACCATTTCCATGCCACGATTTTGGTTTCTGATATGGAAGAAAATCTATAACATGTGTAGCTGCTCCGAGAGGAAACATTCCTCCTCCAACATCCAGTACTTTAGCTTCAGGACCTAAAATGCTTATTTTATCCAAAACTAAGTTTAATCTTTTATTACTTATAGTCATAATTTCTCATCTTGCATTTTTTGTTAGTAAAAGACAAATTTTCAAAAAAATTATTGTTTTTTAAATATAAGTAATTTCATTTTATGGCAAAATAAAATAAGTTGATGAAACATATTGGCAAGATGCTTTCTTACAATACATCTTGATACAAACCTGATTAAATAATTTTCTTATCTATCCTATCTGTAATAAAAAGAAATTAACAAAATAAATTTTTGTATGTTAAAAATAATAAATAAATTAAATTTTTTCGTCAGAAAAAAGAAAAAAATAATTTTTGTTGATGATTACGTAAATACAAAATCAATTGAGCAGGAATTAATCAAAGAGAAGATTCTTGCCATAGATACAGAATTCGATTGGAGAAGTACTTATTTTCCGATTTTGTCATTAATACAAATCGCAACTCCAACTAAAATCTTCATACTTGACTGTTTAAAATGTGCAAATCTAGATTGGTTGAAAAAAATTTTAGAAGACGAAAAAAAATTAGTAATTTTTCACTCATGTAGAAGTGATACAACAGTTCTCAGTAAAAACTTAAATATAAAAATAAAAAAATCGTTTGATATTCAGATAGCAGAGCAAAAAATAAATGGAGGTGAAATTCTGAATTATGCTGCTATCGTTAAAAAGTATTTTTCAGTTTCCCTAGACAAATCACAGACTAATTCTAATTGGTTAAAAAGACCTTTATCTAGAAAACAAATTGTTTATGCATCTGAAGATGTAAATTATTTAATCGAAATATATAATTTTCAAAAAAAGACTTTAAAAAAGAAAAATCTTTTAGAAAAAATCTTTAAGAAGTCAGAAAATGAAGCATCTTTAGGTAATCAATCTTTAAAAGATTTAAGATTAAAAAAGGTAAAAAATAAATTTTCAACTAGAGATAAACAGATTTTTAAATGGAGAGAGGAGTTGGCTGAAAAGGATAATGTGCCTCCTGCTTTTATCTTTAGAAACAAAGATTTAAAAATTTTATCTAAGATTAAATCATCAGACAGGGACGCAAAGAAGAAAATAATGTCTATTTTGGGTGACAATCAATTAACAAAAATCTTTATGTTAAATTTTCTATGACAATATTTTACTTATCATACATACTCCTTACTTTCTTAATTTCATTTTTATTCACTCTCCTTGTAAACAAAAGATTTTCTAAATTATTGCTTTTTTGTGTTGTTTTTAGTGTTTTAGGAACATTTTGGTTTAAAAATCCAGGAGATGATTTTATAGCGCCTGCTATTTCTATATTTTTGTTAGAGCTAACAATTTTAGAGGAAAACGGAATTTTAAGGTTACTTAGGCCAATGTTTTTCGTTTTATTTTCAATAGCATTTATATTTTTTCTTTTCTTTTTAATAAAAAAGAAAAATTAAAATTAAAAATTAATTATTTCCGGTAATAATTTTTCTAAATTTATTAACCCTATTTGATTTTTATCTTTCATCATTCCGGCGCATTCTCCTGGATTGAAAATTAAACATCGATCTTTCTTTTCAAGCCTGAATCTATGTGTGTGACCATGTAAAATGAAATCACTATTTTTTATCATTTCCTCGTCAATTAGGTCTGGATGATGTAAGACAGTAAATTTTTTATTTCCAATTTCAATAAAATGAGGCTCTTCAAAAATTTCACAATCAAATTTATTTGAAGCCTTTATAAGATCTTCCTTCTCCCCTTCATCATTGTTACCTAAAATTACTTTTAAAGGACAGGATAGTTCTTTAAATGCTAATAAAGATTTAGGTAAAGAAATGTCTCCAGTATGAATAACTAACTCTGCCCTATTTTTATTAAAAATAGAGCAGATTTCTTTGATGTTTTTTAGATTGTTATGCGTATCTCCTGTTACGCCAATAACCATATCTTAAACTTTTTCTAAAATATGTATCCCACAAGCTGTACCAAGACCAATTACATGGGTCATACCTAATCTGGCACCTTCGACTTGTCTTTCACCTGCTTCTCCTCTGAGATGAGTACATATTTCATAAATATTGGCTATTCCAGTTGCACCAAGAGGGTGACCTTTAGAAAGAAGACCCCCAGAGACATTAACTGGAACTTTTCCTCCAAGTTCAACGTGTCCTTCGTCAATCATCTTTCCTGCTTCTCCATCTTTACAAAGACCAAGATTTTCGTAATGGAGCATTTCCGCAGTTGCAAAACAATCATGCAGTTCAACTAAATTAATATCTTCTGGTGCTACGCCGGCCATATCATAAGCTTGCTCGGCAGCTAATCTTGTGCAGGCATTAACATCAGGCATAACCAAATCCCTGTCTGTATATGGATCACTTGCAAGTGCTGAAGCTTTGACTCTAACAGCACGTCCCATTCCTAATTCTTTTGCTTTCTTTTCTGAAACAAGGACTGCAGCAGCAGATCCATCAACATTTACAGAACACATAAGTTTTGTATTTGGGTAAGAAATCATTTCGGCATTCATAACAACATCCAAAGGAGTTTCTATTTGATACATTGCCTTCGGGTTCATTGTTGAATGATGATGATTTTTCACTGAAATCTTCGCAAATTGTTCGAAGGTAGTTCCATGATCTTTAGAATGTTCCATACCTGCTTCAGCAAATACGCATGGCATAGTACCTGAACCTAAAAGACCTTCTTTTGGAATACCGTCTCCACCACCTGCACCACCTAAGAGGCCTTTGCCCATTTGTTCAACTCCTACAGCTAGTACTACATCGTAAATACCAGCTTTAATTGACATCCAGGCTTCTCTGAAAGCTGTAGCGCCAGTTGCACATGCATTTGCACAATTAACTACTGGGATACCTGTTTGTCCTATCTCTTGAAGAATTCTTTGTCCAACCATAGCATTTGCTTGACCAAGGTTTCCACAATACATAGCTTGCATATCCTTAATAGTTAAGCCAGCATCGTCTAAAGCCATCAAAGCTGCTTCGGCACCAATATTTGGAACAGTTCTTTCTGGAAATCTTCCAAATTTGATCATGTCGACCCCTAAAACGTATACATCACTCATATTTTCTCCTTTTTTTGTATATTTTATGCTGGTTCGAAGAAATAACTCAAGTAGGAGTTTCCTTCTTTGTCTTTTCTTCCTAAAGCGTCTTGATATGTCAATTTTACTTTCATACCAAAGTCTATTTTTTCTGGATCAGGTTCAATATTTATAAGATTTCCTTTTACGGTTCCACCGCCATCTAAATCAACAATTGCTGATACATATGGAACATCAATACCTGGAAAAGATCTGTAAACAACAGAAAAAGAGTGTAAAACACCTGTCTCTTCAAGCTTTATGACTGAAATCTTGTCTCTAGAAAAACATTTTGAACAAACTGATCTTTCACCAAGGAAAACAGCTCCACAATTTCCACATTTGTGACCTTCTAGATATGGATCTCCATCATCAGGTATTTTTAAATAACTAACTGCTGGTAAACTTTTTTCTGACACTTGTTCATCTCCCTTTTTAAAAGTACATTGAAACAAAAAAAAATAGAAATTTAAACTCTTAAATTATGAGTATTTGGGGCGGAATAACTGGCGGTCTTCTTGGGTTTGTAGTTTTAGGACCTATCGGAGCTTTAGTGGGAAGCGTCATTGGCTCTAATATATCATCAAGATCAAAAAGAAGAAGGCCTAATAATTTTGACCAACAAGTAGCTTTTTTTGCAGCTTTATTTGCTTGCCTAGCAAAAATAGCAAAAGCTGATGGAAGAGTTGATGAAGCTGAAATAAAAAAAATAGAAGAAATTATTTCCAATAAGCTAAATTTAAATAAAGAACACAGACATTTTGCGATCAACATATTTCAAAAGGCAAAAGACGATAACGTAAGTTTCGAAGCTTATGCTTCTAATCTATATCAAGTCCTCTCTTCAAGCCCAAATTCGCTATTGGTTTTTTATGAAATGCTATTTGAACTGGCTCTTGCTGATGGAATACTTCATCCAAATGAAGATTCTCTTCTAAGAAAAATTCCAAGAATTTTTAGGTTTGATGAAAAAGTTTATAAGTCTCTTTATGAAAAATTTGTAGAAAAAACTAATGACTACTTCAAAACTCTAGGTGTAAATAAAAATGCTCCATTCAATGAAATAAAAAAAGCTTATTTAAAAAAAAGAAAAGAGTTTCACCCGGATACCCTTATAGGTAAGGGACTTCCAGAAGAATTTATTGAAAAAGCGAAAGATAAGTTTATTGAAATACAAGAAGCTTACGAAGAGTTAGAAAAAAGATATCAAAAGTGATAATTTAACCTTATGAACTTAATTAAAACTGTTTTCTTTAAAATTGATGACTTTCTTAAAAATCTTAGTTTTCTAGATTTTGTAATTTTATTCATTATTAGGATCTATCTTTTTTTTATTTTTTGGGGAGCAGGTACTTCATCAAATAAACTTTCTTGGAACGATGGCGTGCCAAGTGTTAATCCAAGATTTGCTGAATTCTTAGGTCCTGGAGGGTCTGACAATTTAAACTTTATTTTTCCAACTTTCTTCGCTTGGCTTGTAATAATCGCAGAAGCTGGAGGAGCTGTTCTTTTATTGTTAGGCTTATTTACCAGATGGGCTAGCGTTCCTATTATTTTCGCTATGTTTGTTGCAGCTTATTTTCATTTTCCAAATGGATGGAATGCAGATGCAGGGGGATATGAAATGGCAGCTACTTATATCGTGATTCTTGCCATACCTCTTATTTTTGGAGGAGGTAATTATCTTTCTTTGGATTATTGGGTAAGAAGAAAATAAGTGATTGAGAAAGGTAAAATTTCTCAAGAACCATTCATTGAGATATTGAAAACTCTTGAAGAAGCTGAATCTTTAAATCTTGTAGATTGGAATGCTATGAATATTGCGTCTGTTAGTCAAAAGAATCAACCCAGCTCAAGAATGGTTCTTTTAAAAAAAATATCTGATGACGGTTTAGTGTTTTATACAAATTTCAATAGCAGAAAAGGAAAAGAGATCGAACTGAATCCAAAAGTTGCAGTGAATTTTTGGTGGAGAGAATTAAAAAAACAAATCAGAGTAGAAGGATTTATCGAAAAAGCATCTGAATCAGATTCTGATGATTACTTTAATTCAAGACCTTTGAAATCAAGAATATCTGCAATAATTTCTAATCAAAGCTCAATGATTTCTTCTTATGAAGATTTGACAAATCAAATAGATAATTACCTTGAGCAAAATGATGAATCCTTGATAAAAAGACCTGACCATTGCGGTTTGTATACTGTAATTCCTAATGCTGTTGAGTTTTGGCAAGAGCGAGATAACAGAACACATGAGAGGCTTAAGTATATTCTTTTAGATAATCAAAAATGGAGCAGTCATCTTTTATCACCTTGATATTTTAGTTATAATTAGACTTTGGGCCCTTCGTATAGGTCAAATTTATGGTCACAATTACATTTCCAGATAATTCCAAAAGATCCTTTAATTCTTCGGTTTCAGTTGAAGATGTCGCAGCTGATATAGGCAAAGGCCTTTTCAAAGCTACCGTTGCTGGAAAAGTAGACGGTGTATTGAAAGATGGTTCTGATCTTTTGGAAAAAGATTGTTCTTTAGAAATAATAAGAAATTCTGATCAAGAAGGTTTAGAGATCATAAGGCATTCCTGTGCTCATTTATTTGGCCATGCTCTTAAACAAATTTTTCCAGAAGCAAAGATGGCAATAGGCCCAGTTATTGAGGATGGTTTCTACTATGATATTGATTTAGAAAAAAAATTAACTGAAGAAGATTTGCTTAAGATAGAAGAAAGAATGAGAGAGCTTGCTTCAAAAGAGTACAAAGTTATAAAAAAAGTAGTATCCAGAAAAGAAGCAAAAAAAGTTTTTAAAGATAGAAAAGAAGAATACAAACTCAAAATAATTGACGATATTCCTGAAGATGAAATTATCGCTTTATACTATCATGAAGAATACATTGATATGTGTAAGGGTCCACATGTTACTTCAATGAGACATTTAAAAAGTTTTAAATTGTTAAACGTATCCGGAGCTTATTGGCGAGGAGATTCAAAAGGAAAAATGCTTCAAAGAATATATGGCACTGCATGGAATACAGATAAAGAATTAAAGCAATATATTTCTAATTTAGAAGAAGCTTCAAAAAGAGATCATAGAAAACTAGGTCAAAAATACGATTTATTTCACTTTCAAGAAGAAGCTCCCGGAATGGTTTTTTGGCATCCAAAGGGCTGGACTATTTTTAGGACTTTAGAAGACTATATAAGAGAGAAGCTGAGAATTTCAGGATATGAAGAAATAAAAACTCCTGAGGTTGTAGATAGAAAACTATGGGAAAAATCTGGCCATTGGGATAAATATCGAGAAAATATGTACATAACAGAAATCGATGAGGATCATGCTAACGAAAAAAGAGTAAATGCTTTGAAGCCAATGAGCTGCCCTTGTCACGTCCAAGTTTACAATCAAGGTTTAAAGTCCTACAGAGACTTACCCGTAAGATATTCAGAATTTGGTTCTTGTCATAGGTATGAACCTTCAGGAACCTTACATGGCTTGATGAGAGTAAGACAGATGACTCAAGATGATGGTCACATCTTTTGTTCTGAAGATCAAATTGAAGAAGAGGCCGGATCTTTTATAAACATTCTTTCAGAAATATACAGGGAATTAGGTTTTGACAAGTTAGATATAAAGTTATCAACCAGACCTGTGCAAAGAGTAGGAGCTGATGAAATTTGGGATAAAGCTGAAAGAGCATTGGAGGCTGCCATAAATAAGCAAGGCATATCTTATGAAATTGCAGAAGGTGATGGGGCTTTTTATGGTCCAAAAATAGATTTTGTTCTTACTGATTCTTTAAACAGGGAGTGGCAGTGCGGCACATTGCAAGCTGACTTTAATATGCCGGAGAGATTGGATGCATCTTATGTTGGAACAGATGGTGAAAGACATGTTCCGGTAATGTTGCATCGAGCTTTTTTGGGTTCTTTTGAAAGATTCATAGGAATACTGATTGAGCAATATGCCGGAGAGTTTCCTTTGTGGTTAGCTCCAACCCAGGCTGTTGCAATAAATATATCTGAAAAACACGCTGAAAAAACCAAAGAAATCACCAATATTCTTAAAAATAAAGGATTTAGAGTAAATTCAGACTTGAGGAATGAGAAAATCGCTTATAAAATCCGCCACCACTCTATGCAAAAAGTTCCTTTCATCATAGTTTTGGGAGATAAGGAAATAGAATCATCTACATTGGCAATTAGAGACAGAAAAGGATCTGATTTAGGCTCAATGTCGATAGATGCATTTAGTGACATTTTAATTAAAAAAATTGAATCTAAGGAGGTTTGATTGGTACATAAAAGATTTTTTTCTTTTTTAGCTAAATAGATATGGCTTTAGCAAAGAGAAATTACAAAAAAGAAAATAAGCAACCTATAAATAAGTTTATAAAAGCAGCGAAAGTTAGGTTAATTTCAAGTTCTGGAGATCAACTGGGTATTAAGAGTATAGATGATGCCTTAAGCATCGCCTCTAAAGAGAATTTGGATTTAGTCCAACTTAACGACGACAAAGATACTCCAGTATGCAAACTTATGAATTATGGAAAACATTTATTTGATAAGAAAAAACAAAAATCTGCATCTAAGAAGAAACAAAAGAAAACACAAATAAAAGAAGTCAAATTTAGACCAGGAACCGAAGAAAATGATTATCAAATAAAACTAAAAAAAATCATTAAATTTTTAGATGAAGGAGATAAAGCAAAAATAACTATGAGATTCAGGGGAAGAGAAATGGCCCATCAAAATATTGGATTTGATCTGCTAAAAAGGGTAGAAGAAGATCTTGATGGTCGAGGTTCAGTAGAGCAAGCACCTTTATCTGAAGGAAGACAATTAGTTATGTTATTATCCCCAGCCAAAACTAAGTAGAAATCATGCCTAAGATAAAAGTACACAGCGGTGCCGCAAAACGGTTTAAAAAAACAGGATCAGGTTTGAAAAGAAAACAAGCTAACAAGAGACATATCCTAACTAAAATGTCGACAAAGTCTAAAAGGCAACTTAGAGGGACAACTTCTTTAGCTGATGGAGATGAAAAATTAGTAAAAAGAATGTTTAGGGAGAGATCATAATGGCCAGAGTTAAAAGGGGAGTTGAATCTCGCAGAAAACATAAAAAAGTTTTAAAACTTGCTAAAGGGTATAGAGGAGCTAGGAGCAGAACTTTCAAGGTTGCAAAGCAAGCAGTAACTAGAGCAGGTCAGTATGCTTACAGAGATAGAAGAGTTAAAAAAAGAGACTTCAGATCTTTATGGATTATTAGAATCAATGCTGCAGTCAGAGAAAACGGCTTAACCTATAGCAAGTTCATGTCTGCTCTGAAGAAAATGAATGTAGATTTAGACAGACGCGTCCTTGCTGAATTAGCTGCTGAGGATAGCGAAGCTTTTTCTAATTTAGTATCTCTTGCCAAGGAAAATGCAGCATAATGAAGCATGGATTTAGATGCTTTAAAAGCAAATCTTAAAAAAGATTTTCACGAAATAGTTTCTCAAGAAGAGTTAAAACAACTCAAAGTTAAGTATCTTGGAAAAAAAGGGCAGATTACTGAGCTTTCAAAAAACATTAAGAACTTACCTTCAAAAGAAAGACCAACTTTTGGAAAAAAAATTGGTGAATTAAGAAGCCTTTATGAAGACCTTTTAAGTTCCGCTCAAGAAAAGATTGAATTACAAGTTATCAACGAATCCCTTGAAAAGGACCAAATCGACGTAACTCTTCCAGGTTCTTTCAAATCTCAAGGGAAGCTTCATCCTTTGACTTTAACCACCAAAAAGATAACAGATTTCTTTTCTTCTAAAGGGTACTTGATTGAAGATGGTCCTGAAATTGAAAGCGATTACTATAATTTTGATGCTTTGAATATCCCTAAAGATCATCCTGCCCGTGATATGCATGACACTTTTTATTTGGAGAATGGAAATCTTTTAAGAACACATACTTCCCCTGTTCAAATAAGATCTATTGAAAAAAGAGGCGCACCTCTTAAAATTATTTGTCCAGGAAAAGTGTATCGAAGTGATGCTGACAAAACACATACACCAATGTTTCATCAAATCGAGGGATTGGTGATTAGTGAAAATGTTAATTTTGGTCATCTCAAAAATGAAATTATGACCTTCATAGATTTCTTTTTTGGTCCAGATACCAAAGTCAGATTTAGACCATCTTATTTTCCCTTCACAGAACCCTCAGCTGAAGTGGATATAATGGATAAAAAGTCAAAAAAATGGTTGGAAATTATGGGTTGTGGCTTAGTACACCCTAACGTAATTGATATGGCGGGGTTAAATTCAAAGAAATTTTCTGGCTTTGCTTTTGGACTGGGAATCGAAAGAATGGCAAAGCTTTCTTATGAAATAGAAGATATGCGTTCTTTATTTTCAAATGACATAAAATTTCTTTCTCAATAGTAATGAAAGTTTTATATTCAAGAATTACTGAGGCTATAAAGGCTAAACCTAAAATTGAAAGTCTCTGCGAAGATCTTACATTAATCGGTATAGAAGTTGACGAGATAAAGTCTTTCCAAGGAGATAAGGTAATTGATTTTGACTTAACTCCAAACAGAGGAGATTGCTTTTCTGTAAAGGGCTTGGCTAGAGATTATTGTGCGTTCAAAGATAAGAAATTTTCTTCAGAAACAAAAACTTCTTTCAAAGGAGAAACTAAATTTAGTAAAAAAATTAAATTATCTGCAAAAGAGGCATGCCCATCTTATTCAGCCGTTTCTATTTCAAATTTGAGACTAAAAAAGAAGTTTCCAGGTTATATAAAAAAGGCTTTAAAGGGAGCTGGAATCCAATCCATCCACCCTCTAGTAGACATCGTTAATTTTGTTATGTTAGAGAACGGTCAGCCAATGCATGTCTTTGATCAAGACAAAATTGAAGGAGATATTGAGGTTAGGTTTGCAAAAACAAAAGAAAAAATAAAAATTTTAAGTGAGAAGAATATTAAACTTGCAAAAGACTGCCTTGTTATTGCTGATGAAAAAGAACCTATAGCTTTTGCAGGAATCTCAGGAGGTTTAAATCATTCAGTTACTAAAAAAACTCAAAATTTTTTAATCGAATCTGCTTTTTTTGATCCTACTACTATCAAAGGAAAAGCAAGAAAATATGGTTTTCAAACTGATGCTTCTCAAAGATTTGAAAGAGGTGTTGATTTTAATCTTCATGAGGATGCCTTAAAGAAGGCACTCATAATTATCCAAGGAGTTTATCAGGCAGATATTTCCAATGTAGAAACAATAAAAAATAAATATTTTCCTAAGCAGAAATCCATAAATGTTTCTTTAGAAGACGTAAATCTAAAACTTGGAACTAATCTTAAAGAAAATACAATCAAGTCTATTTTGAATAGGCTTGAAATTAAATTGATCAAAAAAAATAAAAATAACTTAACATTTGAAGTGCCAAGTCATCGTTTTGATTTATCTATTAAAGAAGACTTAATTGAAGAAATTGCAAGAATGGTTGGCTATGACAACTTACCTCAAATTAAAAACGACCCTATAGCCCAACATTATGAAAAATCTGATTATGATTTCATAAATGAAATCAAAACTTTCATGGTAAATAAAGGATTCAATGAAGTCATAAATTATTCTTTTCTTGATAGACAGGCTTTAGAATATTTAGATTTAGAAAACAAAAGTATTTCTTTAAAAAATCCACTTAATAACTCATTAAGTACCTTAAGAACATCTTTGTTACCCAGCCTAACAAACAACTTAGAATTTAATATCAACAGAGGGCAAAATTTCTTAAACATTTTCGAGATAGGTAAATCCTTTTCAAAAGATACTCTAATGGAAGAATTAAATCTTGCTGGGTTAATTTATGATGATGAAAAGTTTAAAAATTGGAATACAAATCAAAATTATGACTTTTACTATTTGAAGGGAATTTTGGAAAACTTATTTGAAGAATTCAGAATAGAGAAAATATTCTGGAAAAAATCCCAAAATGATTTATTGCATCCTTATGCATCTGCAGACATTTATCTCAAAAATAAGCTCATTGGTTCTGTTGGAAGCATCAATCCAAGGTTTATAAAATTACTTGGACTTAATAAAGCTTTCTTATATTTTGAAATTAAGGTTGAATCCTTACCAAGAAATTATCTTAGAAAATTAGTTGCGCCTTCAATTTTCCCAACATCTCAAAGAGACTTTTCTTTTGAGATTGATAATAAAGTTTCTTATGAACAAATTGAAAATTGCATTAACTTTTCATCAAAAAATTTTTTGATAGGAACAAAAATTTTTGATGTTTACGATGGCAAAAATATCTCCAATGGTAAAAAAAGTATTGCCTTCAGAGTCTTATGGGGCTCAAGTAAAAAAACTTTATCTGAAGAAGAGATCAATAAAGAAGCTAATTTAATTATTCTAGGTATGCAAAAAAAACTGGGAGCGATTTTAAGATAAATGACTTTAACTAAAGCAAACATTGTCAATTTATTAAGAGAGCAACTAGGCCTTCCAAAAAAAGATTGTTTGAAAATAGTGAATGCTTATTTTGAACAAATTAGTAAGAGCCTTGAAAAAGGGGAGGAAATAAAAATTCCAAAACTTGGAAATTTTGTTGTAAAGCATAAAAAAAGTAGACCTGGAAGAAATCCGAAAACAGGTCAACAATACCAAATTTCGGATAGAAACGTTGTTTCTTTTAAAGCATCAAAAAAACTTAGAGAGTCTTTATAAAATTGGAAATAGACTTAGCTAGCTTGCCCGATCAAAAGTACTTTTCCATGGGAGAAGCTAGTAAATTACTAGGCGTAAAAGATCATATTTTGAGATATTGGGAAAAAGCATTCAAAAATTTTTTTTCTGTAAAAAGGATTTCCAATAGAAGAATGTTCCAGAAATCAGACTTGATTACTTTCTTGAAAATAAAAGAACTTTCTGAGAGAGGCTTAAATGTTAAGGCAATTGAAAAAGTTTTGGAAGAAGGAGATCTATCTTTGGATCTTGATTTAAAAATAATAGAATCTTTAAAAGACGTTTTAAAAATATTAAAAACTTAACGGGGTGTAGCGCAGCCTGGTAGCGCACTTGACTGGGGGTCAAGTGGTCGTGGGTTCAAATCCCGCCACCCCGACCAACATTATGAATGCCTAAGTTAAATGAATCATCAAGCATTTGCTGTAAATTCAAAAAAGTGTTCATACAACAAAAAAAACTGCAAAAATGGAGACTGAATAATAGTTTATTATTTATATTAACTCTCAATAGATTTATAAAATTTAAAAATAGGATTTTTTTTGAAATATCGAGCGGAAATTGATGGTCTAAGGGCATTAGCCGTTTTGCCAGTAATTTTTTTTCATGCAGGGTTTGAATTTTTCAACGGAGGTTTTGTTGGAGTTGATATTTTCTTTGTAATAAGTGGCTACTTGATTACAAACATACTTATAGAAGACATAGAAAATCAAAGGTTCAGCTTGCTTTACTTTTATGAGAGAAGAGCAAGACGAATATTACCCGCATTATTTTTTTTAATACTGCTCATTATTCCTGTTGCTTGGTTTTTGATGCTTCCAAATCAAATGGAAAGTTTTTCAAATAGTCTTATCGCCGTAAGTTTGTTCGTATCTAACATATATTTCTGGCAAGAAAGTGGTTACTTCGAGCCTGTTTCTGAAGGAAACCCTCTTCTTCATACGTGGAGTCTTGCAGTAGAGGAACAATTTTATCTCATGTTTCCAATTTTTCTTCTTTTCATATGGAAATTTGGAAAAAATAAAGCTTTTTGGGTATTAGTAATTATAGCAATATTGAGTTTGCTATTGAGTGAGTGGGGTTGGCGAAATAGTTCTTCTGCTAACTTTTATCTTGCTCCAACGCGTGTATGGGAACTTCTAGCAGGTTCTTTATCGGCTTTTATTGTCAGAAAGCGAGGAATTATAAAAAATAATACTTTATCTTTAACGGGATTTTTAGCAATTATATTTTCAATTTTCGTTTACAGTGAAAATACTCCATTTCCCAGCCTTTATTCTTTAATACCAGTTGTTGGGGTTGTGCTAATTATTGTTTATGGCGAAAAAGAAACCTATGTTTCAAGATTCTTAAGTATTAAATTCTTCGTAAGTATGGGTTTAATTAGTTACTCAGCTTATCTTTGGCATCAGCCGTTATTTGCTTTTACAAGAATAAGACTTTTAGCAGAGCCATCTAACATTCTTCTTTTATTTTTGTCCGCTCTATCATTATTAATTGCTTATTTTAGTTGGAGATTCATTGAAATACCCATTAGAAAATCTCATTTTTCAAGAAAAAAACTATTGTTATTGTTAGTTCCTTGTTGGATTTTTATATTAGTTTTCGGTGCTATATCCATAAAACCCTATAAAAAACTTACGGAAAAACAACTAGAATACTTGAGCTGGCAAGACTTCAATAAAACCCAAGAATTTATCGAAAGTTGGGAAGTTGGAAAGTGTTACATTGAAAATGGCAGGAATATTTGGTCTGAATTTAATCACGAAGAATGTATTTCAATAAATGAAAGAAAAAAAAATGTAATTCTTTTGGGCGATAGCCATTCAGCACAATTAGCAAAACCTCTTCGAAAAATAAATAACATCAATTTAACGAATATCTCTTCTGGAGGATGTCGTCCAATTTTTCAAAAAAATATAAATGTTAATTTAAATAGACACTGCTTAGAGAGAAATAATTACTTCTTTAATACCTTCCTTAAAAAATATGAAGAAAACGTAGATGTGATAATTTTGGCTGCAAGATGGCAAAAAAATGAACTTGATATGATGAAAAAAACATTTGAAAGCCTCAGTAAAATAAGTCCAAGAATAATTATAGTAGGCGGCTCTCCATGGTTCTCAAGCAAAGTACCAGAATTACTTCTTAATTTTAAAGATGGTGAAGTACCTATAAAGTACCTTGACCATAAGTTTGTTGCTACTGATAAAGAAATTATAGATATTCTTGAAAACAATGAAAATTTTCTTTCAGTTAAAAACTTCATATGTCCCAAAAATTGTAATTTATTAAAAGATGGAAAACTTCTCATGCTTGACTCTGAACATCTAACTCCTGCAGGGGCATCATATTTTGTAAATAATTTTCTGAAAGATAAAATCAATCAAGATGAAAAAATTTTCATTAAAAAATAAATCCTAGGTTAAAATTGATTTTTTCTCTTTCTTAATTTTCAGAAGTTTGCATGAGGCTAAATACAGGAATTATTTTAAGACTTAGGCTTTTTATAGAAAAGTTTGGAAGTAAGCTTTTTGATAAACTTTCCTCAGACGCTCTGATTAGTGAGGATTTTCTAAAGTGAGATCACTTTCTCAACATCCCTCAAAAGAAAAATTATGGTAGGAAATTTTCGGATTGTTTGAAAATAAAAAAATTACAGTTTTGGAATTCGGAGTATGGAAAGGCCAATCTATAAGAAAGTTTGCAAAGTACAATAGTCATAATGAAAGTCGTTTTTATGGATTTGATAGTTTTGAGGGACTTCCTGAGGATTGGAATAAAAATCATAAAAAAGGCTTTTTTAATGAAGGAGGAAGTACCCCATTATTTGATGACAACAGAATTGTTTTAATCAAAGGCTGGTTTCAAAATACTCTTCAAGACTTTATAAGGGAATCAAAGATTCATGACGAACTTTTTGTACATTTTGATGCAGACATACATAGCGCAACATTATTTGCTATGTTGGAGATAGATAAGCTTAAAAAATCCTACTATGCAGTTTTCGATGAGTTTAAGGGTGGAGACGAAATACGCGCTCTGCATAACTACATCCAAATTTCTGGGGCAAAAGTTCAGTTTATCGCAAGTACAGGTAATAAATTTTATCCTACTCAAGTATCATGTCGAATAACTCCAGAAAAGTTATTCAATCCTTAAAAGTTTGTATTTCTTTATATTAGTGATTTAAAGTGGGTAATAGAGTGGCTCAATAAAATTTCTCTTGCGCCCCGCGAATATCTTCGCCATCTGTTTTTATATTCTCAAATTTAGCTTCGGCTTTTAAATCGATCTTTCTCATTTTAATTTATACGTTATCACATTTATAATTGGTTACTAATTAAAATACCATTTAAAAATTTTTGAATTTTTAATAGGAGCAGTTCTTATGGAAAGAAAATATCAGATTATTCTATATGGAGCGACAGGTTTTACAGGAAAACTTTGCGCCGAATACTTTCATTCTAACTATCCAGATCTTAACTGGGCTATTGCAGGACGAAATAAAGAAAAGTTAGAAAACTTAAAAACCGAATTGAATTTAGATTGTGATATTTTTATTGCTGATTCAGAAGACTATGAGGCAATACAGAACTTTGTAAAACAAACTAAAGTTGTACTGTCTGCTGCAGGACCTTTTTCAAGATATAGTACGAAAGTTGTGGAGGCTTGTGTGGAGTGTAAAACTCATTACACAGATATAACTGGAGAAAATCATTGGGTAAAAGGATTGATAGATAGGTTTCATGATAAAGCTGCATTGGATGGAACAAGAATAATTCCTTCATGCGGTTATGATTCAATCCCTTCTGATTTGGGCGTTTACTTTTCAGTAACTAGATCTGAAAAACCTGTATCTCATGTAACTGTTTATCATTCAGCAAAAGGGGGGGCCAGTGGAGGCACAACTGAAACAATGTTCACTATGGGGCCTTTGCCAAAAGAGATGCGAGATCCTTTTTTACTAAACCCTAAAGATACAGTATCTGATATTCAAATAAGAAATAGTTCTGACGATTTTTCTGTAAAGCCAATACCTGGAACTAATGAATTTTCAGGGATGGGATTAATGGCTTTTGCTAACACAAGAGTAGTTCGAAGGAGTGCTGCTTTGTTTGATTTAAATCAAAAATCATATGGTAAAGATTTTACTTTTAAAGAGTTAGGGAGTTATCCTTCCAAGGCTGCAGCTAGAATAACTTCTTTTATCTTAATTTCTGCTTTTCTAGTAATAGCCACCCCTCTTCGTCGTCTAGTCAGACCGTTCTTACCTAAACCAGGAGACGGCCCGGATAAGGAGACAAGAGACAATGGTTGGTTTAGAGGCCTTTTTGTGGCTAATCTTCTAGATGGCGATGAAAGACGTTTTGAAATCTACGGTTCTGGAGATCCAGGTTATAAATCTACCTCAAAAATGGTTTGTGAATCAGCTTTAACTTTAGCTTTTTCAGATGATTTGCCGTTTGGTAATGAATTTGGAGGAGTTCTAACCTCAGCTGTAGGACTAGGTAATCCCCTAATAAGCAGGTTAATGAAAGCGGGGATCACCTTCAAAGAGCTTTCTTAATATAACTAAATTTAAGTATTTTATAACCCAATATAAATTTTATTTATATATCATAAGATTATTCAGATTTTCATTTTCTCCCAAAGAAACTCTCCTAAATCTGGATTCAGCGAGTCTTTTCCCCATAAAAGGCTCGCTTTTTTTGGCGAGATGATGTGTGTTAAATTTTATGTTGGGCGCAACTATGCACATCATCTTGTCACCATAATATGACTAATTTATTTATTTTTAATACAGATTTTAGGGTAAGAGATAATCCCGCTCTTTTTTATGCTGCCGAAGAAGGCAAGTCATTAGTAGCTATGTTTGTTCACAATCCTAAAAAATGGGAAAGTCACAACGAAAGTGATTTAAAAGTTGCTTTTCAAATTGATAATTTAAAAAATATTTCTCAAAAATTTGCCGAGCTCAACATATCTCTAAAAGTCATTCATGCTAAGGGAATAGGCGATGAAATTAAGAAAATCGTTGAGTACGTAAAAAACAACGATATAAATGAAGTATTTATAAATAAAGAATATGGAATCAATGAAATAAATAGAGATCANAATCTAGAAAAAGAAATAGCAAATTTAAAAAAGAAACTTAACTCATTTGATTCCTCTGTTTTTCTTCCTGAAAGTATTAAAACTCAAAGCGATACATTTTTTAAAGTGTTTACGCCATTTTCAAGAGCTTTTAGATCAAAGCTTTTAGTTAATAAACTGGAATTATTAGGCCTGCCAAAAAAACAAAAGAAAAAGACTCAAGAAAGCGACGAAGTTGAAAACATTCCTTTAAATGCAGAAAGAAAAAAAATTTTAGATCTTTATAGAGTTGGGGAAGAGTATGCGCTAGATAAATTAGATGAATTTATTGAGCAAAAAATATTCATGTACAAAGAAAAAAGAGATTTTCCTGCAATTGATGGAACAAGTTCGCTTTCACCTTATCTTTCATCAGGAGTTTTATCTTCAAAGCAATGTCTTTTAAAAGTTTTTGAAAAACTTTCAGAAGAAGAAGAGGGGGTCAAGACTTGGGTAAATGAAATTATTTGGCGTGAATTTTATAAATACATTCTTTTTCATAATCCAAGAGTTAGTAAAAATTTATCTTTTTTAGAAAAATACGATGACTTTCTTTGGTCAGATAATCAAGATCATTTTATTGCTTGGTCAAAAGGAGAGACCGGAGTTCCAATAATTGATGCTGCAATGAGGCAGCTAAATTCAACTGGATGGATGCATAACAGGCTCAGAATGATAGTTGCTATGTATCTTTCAAAAAATTTACTTATTGATTGGCGAAAGGGCGAAAAATATTTCATGCAGAATTTGATCGATGGTGATTTTGCTTCTAATAATGGTGGTTGGCAATGGAGCGCATCAACAGGCGTTGACGCTGCGCCATATTTCAGGATTTTTAATCCCATTACTCAATCTGAAAAATTTGATAAAAAAGGAGATTTTATAAAAAATTGGGTTCCTGAAATATCTTCGGCAAAAAATATCCATGATCCTTCAACTGATGAAAGAATTGACCTAGGGTATAGTAATCATTTAGTAGACTTAAAAGAGTCTAGAAAAAAAGCTATTGAAGCATTTTCTAACTTTTCAAAATAAAGAAAAATGAAAAAAGATAATACTCCTGAGTATATGAAACAGTTATCCGGGAAGGTTTTAGAGATTAATTTCAAATCTCAGTCCTTAAAAATGTCATTTCTAGCAACTGAAGACATTTGTCATTCAAACGGTACGATCATTCAAGGTGGTTTTACTACGGTTATGATGGATTCATGTATGGCTTTTTTAGTAATGGAATTGACTGATTTTATTTACACGCCTATGTCGATTGATATAAATGTCTCATTTTTGGCTACAGGAAGACCAGGACAATTAGACTGTAAGTCAAAAATTATTAAATTAGGAAAATCGATTGGGTTTGCCTGTGCAGAGCTACATCAAGATGGTGAAATAATTGCTACCGCATCATCCAGTTTAAAACTGGTAAAAATTGAAGGTTCTCAGAAGGATTTTCTTAAAGATAATATAGCTAAGGAAGCGAAAATAATAAAAGCTTAAATTCCAAAGTCCCAAGATAGTCCTTGGTGATATTTTTTTAGCACCTGCTTTGCTATTAAAATTCTATGAACTTCATCTGGACCATCAGCCAGTCTAAGAGTTCTAGCTCCTTGATACATTCCAAATAAAGGCAGATCAGCAGACACTCCTTTCCAACCGTAAACTTGAATAGCTCGATCTACAACTCTATGCATGGCTTCAGGAACGTAAATTTTTATTGCTGAAATATCGACTCTAGGATCATTTTCACTATCCATTACTTCAGCACAATGAATTGTCATTAATCTTGCAGTTTGAATATCAATGTATGAATCTGCAATAAAGCCTTGAATCAATTGCTTTGTCTCAAGCTTGCCGCCATGAACTTCTCTCGTAATAGTCCTTTGCAGCATTAGATCGAAAGCTCTCCACATTTGACCAATACTATTCATGCAATGAAAGACTCTTCCAGCACCTAATCTATCTTGGGCTGCAGCATGTCCAGTTCCTCTCGCACCCAGTTGATTCTCTACTGGAACTCTGACATTTTCATATTTAATTTCAACGTGATCTCCTCCTGTATGTCCCCAAATAGGAACCGAACGAATGACATTAAATCCGGGTGTATTAGTAGGGACAATTATCTGGGTCATTCGAGAATTAACCTCGCCATCTTCACCTTCCTCTTCTGTTCTGCACATTACGATTGCGAAATCTGCCTTGATTCCGTTTGAAGTCATAACTTTGTGCCCGTTAATGACCCACTCATCACCTTCCTTTTTAGCAGTAGTTTGAATAGATCTTGGGTCAGATCCTGCATTATCAGGCTCAGTCATAGAAAATGCTGATTCCATTTCTCCTGCAATCAAGGGTTCAAGCCATTTCTTTTTTTGTTCCTCAGAGCCATATTTAAGTAGTACTTTTTGATTTCCAGAGTTAGGAGCAATAACTCCAAAAAGTCTGTTAGAAAGTGGTGACCATGCAAGGATTTCATTCATGTAAGCATGAGCCATAAAACCAATACCCATACCACCATATTCTTCTGGAAGATGAGGTGCCCACAACTTTTCTTTCTTTACTTGCTCTCTAATTTCTTCTCTAACTGAAGCAGAATTTTCACTTTTTGAATAGATTTCTCTTTCATTTGGAATAATTTTTTCAGCAACTATATTTGCTGTTCTTGTTCTAATATCATTAATATCATCAGATAAAGTAGGTATTGGCGAAATTTGCATGTTTCTTCCTATATTGTTTTATTAAGTTTAATAATTAAATTTTACTATATAATTTTAGAATTCAAAAAATCCTATTAATAGTTCCTATGAAAAAAATTTCTTTTTTATTTATAACGATTTTTATCTCGGCTTGTGCCATAGATGCAACAAAAAAAGAGAATCTTGAAGAAACTAAACTTATTTCTTCAATCTCAGATAAATATGTTGGTATCGAACTAAAAAATAGCTATCAATGGCTGGGCATTCCCTATGCCGAGCCTCCTCAAGGCAGTTTGCGGTGGAAAGCTCCGAGAGCTCTAACTAGACAAAAGGAAAAAGTTAAGGCATTTAAATTTAGCGATGCATGTCCTCAGGTTCCTTCTATCTCTTTGGATAGAGGCGGTAATGGTGAATATACTGGATCAGAAGATTGTCTTTATCTAAATATTTTTACTCCAAAAAATATAAGTTCAGATAAAAAACTCCCAGTTATGTTTTGGATTCATGGAGGTGGTAATACTTCAGGAGAAGCAGCCTCATATGACTTCAGTAAATTAGCATCCGCTCATGACCTAGTCGTTGTTTCTATAAATTACAGACTGGGCTTCTTAGGTTGGTTTTATCACCCAGCTTTTGCTGCAACATCTAATAATTTAGAAGACAAATCAGGAAATTTTGGAACACTTGACCAAATTATGGCTTTGAAGTGGGTAAAACAAAATATTGAGGATTTTGGAGGGGATAAAAACAACGTCACTATATTTGGAGAGTCAGCTGGTGGACATAATGTTTTTGCTCTGCTTAGTTCTCCTCTTGCAAAAGGCCTTTTTCACAAAGCAATTTCTCAAAGCGGGGCTACAAGTACTTTTGATTTAAAAGAAGCATCTAAATTTTTTGATAATAAAGAATCTTCTTTGTTAACCTCTTCAAAACAAGTTGTTAGTAAATTATTAGTTTCCTCTGAAAGCTCTAAAGATTTGTTTGAAGCAAACATTGCCCAAGATTCAATGAATGAATTCAAACTCTTAGAGCAAATGCAAGGATTAGATTTAGGTCAGATCTTTAAAGTTTACAAAGCAATAGATAAATCCAAACAAGTAGGAAAAAAAATGATTCCGAGGGTTCTGAGCGACGGTCATGTAATTCCTAATAGAGGCATGCAATTTTCCAGAAAAAGTTTTTACAACGACGTTCCAGTAATCTTTGGCACCAATCGAGACGAAACAAAACTTTTTGCTGCTATGGAATCAGATTACTCAACTAGTCTTTTCAATAGATTAATCGTTGTTCGTAATCAAGAGATGTATGACTTAACAGCTGAATATGCTTCAAATAATTGGAAAATATCAGCTGTCGATAACCCTGCAAGAGACATGATCGCTTCAGGCAAAAAAGATGTATTCGCTTATAGATTTGATTGGGATGAGCAAGGAAAGTTGCTATGGATGGATTTTTCAAAAATCTTTGGAGCAGCTCATGCTATGGAAATACCTTTTGTTACAGGAACTATGAAGCTTCTTGGAATTGAAAGATTTATGTTTAATGATGAAAATCTTCCAGATGCCATCAGATTATCCATTGCCATGCAATCTTATTGGGCTGAATTTGCTTACACTGGAAATCCTGGTAGAGGTAGAGATAATAATCTGCCAAAATGGAATTCTTGGTCGAGCTCAGGAGACAAATTTTTGATCTTAGACTCTCAAAATGACCAAGGCATAGTCATGAGCGATTTTGAATTAAGAAGAATTGACGAATTCAAAAGATTATATGCAGATTCAAGGATCAAAAAAAATAAAACCAAATGTAAATTTCTAAATAACTTGGTCCAAAACACCTATGAAAAAGATGCCATTTCTTTTTATAATGACAAATGTTTACAAGGAGAGTAAGAAATGAAAAAAATAGATTTTTATTTTGATTTTGCTAGCCCAAATGCTTATTTGAGCCATAAAGTAATTCGAAAAATTAAAAAAAACTTAGGCGTAGAAGTTAACTACATTCCTGTTTTGCTTGGAGGAATTTTTAAAGCAACCAACAACAAACCTCCAATGGAGCAATTTTTTGGTGTAAAAAATAAGAACGAGTATCAAAACTTAGAAATGCAGAGATTCATTACAAGACATGAATTAAATGATTTTAAAATGAATCCTCATTTTCCAGTAATAAGCCTGCAAATTATTCGTGGAGCTATTGCAGCTGAAATGGATGGTTATTTGGAAGACTATATTGATAAAGTTTTAGTTCACATGTGGGAAGAGCCAAAAAAAATGGATGATCCTGATGTCATAAAAGCTGCTTATGATGAATCTGGTTTTGATGGAGAAAAGCTGATGTCACAAATGCAAGATCCTGAAGTAAAGGCCAAACTAATCTCAAATACCGAAGCTGCTGTTGAAAGAGGGGTATTTGGTATACCTACTTTTTTTGTCGACGACGAAATGTTTTTTGGTAAAGACACTCTCTGGCAAATCGAAGAGCTTCTTAATAAATAATTCTTTAATTTTCAAACCTTTTTTTTAAATTGGAACTAAAAAAACTCCAAATAATAAAAGCTGCGAGGAAGAAATAAAAAGATACGTAATCTGATATTTGATATCTTTCTAACAGTGTTCCAATAAAAGTCAGAAAGATACTTATCAAGGTAACTATAATAAGGCTTTGTCCTTTTGAATAGCCGTTATCTAAAAAGAAATGGTGAATATGCTCTCTATCTGATCTGTACAAAGATACCCCAAGAATTGCTCTTTTGAACATAACTCTTAGAGCATTTAAAAGAACTAATGCTATGAGCCAAGGGGCTGTCATGGGGCTTATCACTTCAAACTCAGCTGCACTAATTAAGAACCAAGCAACAGTATAGCCAATTGCCATAGAGCCATGATCTCCCATAAAAACTCTATTTTTCTTCCCAAAAAAACTTAAATTCATCATTAGATATGGCATGAAAGCTAATAAAAATATTGCAAAGAAAATACCGTTTCCTCCACTAAAATAAAATATTGCAGTGGATACAATTAAAACTTGAGTTGAAAAAAGACCATCTAAGCCATCAATCCAATTGAAAGCATTTGCTACTCCTACCACACAAAAGATTGTGAAAATCGGACTAAAAATAGGGCCTAACTTTATTTCCCCAAAACCTGAAAGATTTCCTAGTGAAGTAATACTTAGATCAGTAACTCCGATGACTATTCCAGAGCATAAAATCAAGGTCATAAATCTAAACCAGACAGGTAGCTCCAAAACATCATCAAAAAATGAAACGGCGGCAACAATTAATCCTGTCACTCCAAATAACAATCCTGTTTGAATATCTAGTTTCCAAGTTGATAGTTTCAAAGATTCTCTTTCAAAAAAGATTTCAAAAAATTGTGAATAACTTAATAATAGATAACAGCTCCCAATAACGACCAAAGAGGTCATGACTGATATTCCCCCTGAAATAGGAACTAGCATTTTATGCTTCTTTTTTTCTCCGTCAGGAATATCGACTATTTTTAATCTTCGTAAAATTATTCTAAATAAAAAATGAATAATTAAACTTATGAAAAATAAAAAAGAAAATGTAGCCAAATAAAAAGGCTGAAAAATTTCTGGCATTTTTTAAGGGATCTTGAGAGCTTAATTCAAAAAACTATCGTCTTTCTCAAGCATTAAGTCATATAAAGGCTGAAAACTAGCCCACATTGCCATTTCTGTACCGACCTGTGTTTTTGTTAACTTCGCAACGTCGTCAGAAATTCTCTCCATCTGACCTGCAGCCTCAGCCAAAAGCTGAGATTGACAGCATCTGTCCATTGATAAAAATGCCCATAATGCAGCATCTACAGATTCACCGGTAGTCAGCAAGCCATGATTTTTTAAAATAGCTGCTCTTTTGTCTCCAAGAGCTTCTGCGATTCTATCGCCTTCATCAGTTTCTAAAACAACTCCAGTATAATCATCGAATAAAACGTGATCATCATAAAAGGCACAAGAATCTTGGGTAATGGGTTCTAAAAGTCTGCCTAGAGTTGAAAATGATTTTCCATACATTGAATGAGAATGCGCAGCAGCATTTACATCTGATCTTGCTTCATGAAGTCTAGAATGAATAGCGAAAGCCGCGGTGTTGAGCATTTTATCTTCGCCTTGGACAATATTTCCCTCTCTGTCCACCAAAATCAAATCAGATATACATATCTGACCAAAATGCATTCCAAAAGGATTTACCCAAAAATAGTGGGGGTACTCTGGATCCCTCAAAGTGATATGTCCTGCAATCCCTTCGTCATATCCAAAATGAGAAAACATCCTAAAACCTGCAGCAAGTCTTTCTAGTTGATGTCTTCTTATCTCTTCCATAGTTTTGCATTCAACGGGAACAATGGAACCTTTAGTTTTTTGAGGCAGTTTCCCCAAAGAAGTATCAATAGGCAATTTTATTTCTTTTTCGTCTGACATTTCATCTTCTCCTTAAAATTCTTCGATATTCTAACTTAATATTTTGTACAATTTATAAGTCATTTTAATAAAAAAATTATGCCCAAGAAAAGAAAAGGTTTCAGAATAGAAAAAGATAGCTTGGGAGAAGTTCACGTTCCTAATTCCGCTTTATACGGAGCACAAACTCAAAGAGCAATTGATAATTTCCCCATCAGCGGAATCAAAATGGATTTTCCTTTCACCAATTCATTTATTGACTCATTAGGTATTATTAAAGATGCTGCTGCCAGAGCCAATAAATCACTTGGTCTTATGTCTTCTAAGAAGGCCAACGCTATATCAAAAGCTGCAAAAGAGGTTTGGCAGAACAAACATAATGATCAGTTTCCGATAGATGTTTTTCAAACAGGCTCAGGGACAAGCTCAAATATGAATGCCAATGAAGTCATAGCAAATTTAGCTACCAAATTTGCTAAAACACAAGTTGATCCCAATGACGACGTAAACATGAGTCAAAGTAGTAATGATGTTATTCCAACTGCAATAAAGGTAAGCGCTCACATGGATTTAACTAAAAAACTTCTTCCTGCATTGAATAAACTTATTGAGGTTACAGAAAAAAAAGGAAATTCTTTAAAAGGTTTGCTAAAAACAGGAAGAACTCATTTGATGGATGCAATGCCATTAGATTTTCATCAAGAACTTTCTGCTTGGGTAGCTCAATTAAAGAATTCAAAAAAAACTCTTTTGTTTTTAGAAGCCAGAATGCTGGAGATGCCTTTAGGCGGGACTGCAGTCGGAACAGGTATTAATGCTCATCCTAGATTTGCAAAGTTATTTGCTCAAGAACTGAATAAGTTAAGCGGAGGAAAATGTAAAAATGTCCCAAGCGACAATTTTTTTCATGAGTTAAGCGCTCAAGATACCGCTGTTCAAGTTTCTGGAGAGCTCAAAAACCTAGCAACCATTTTATTAAAAATCTCAAACGATCTCCGTTGGATGAACAGCGGTCCTTTGGCAGGCTTATCAGAAATTGAACTTCAAGCTTTACAACCCGGAAGTAGCATCATGCCTGGGAAGGTTAACCCAGTCATTCCAGAAGCCGTGGCAATGGTTGCTGCTGATGTTATTGGAAATGATGTTGCCATAAGTGTTGGCGCACAATCAGGTAACTTTCAACTTAATGTGATGTTGCCTGTAATTGCATATAACCTTTTAAAGAGCATCAATATTTTAAGTGGCGGCATGAATGTTTTGGCGTCTAAAGCCATAAAAACTTTCAAAGTAAATCAAAAATCAATTCAAGCATCTTTGGATAAAAATCCTATCTTGGTTACAGCTTTAAACCCCATCATCGGATATGCAAAAGCAGCAGCTATTGCAAAGAAAGCCTACAAGGAAGACAGAGCAATAATCGATGTCGCTCTGGAGGAAACGAACATATCAAAAGCTAAATTACAAAAATTATTAAATCCAGCAAAACTAACGAAGGGTGGAATAAATTGATGGAAAAACTTATTGAGGGAAAATGCGAAGCTTGCAAAGCTGACGCTCCTCTAGTAACTCCTGAAGAGAGAAAAACATTGATGCCACAAATTCCTGGTTGGGATGTAATAAAGGTTGACGGTATAGAACAACTTACTTGTGCTTTTGCTTTCAAAGATTATCTCTCGGGTCTAGATTTTTTAAAGAAGGTTGCCCATCTCGCAGAAGAAGAAGATCATCATCCTGAAATAGTTTTGGAATGGGGAAAAGTCACTGTTAACTGGTGGTCCCATAAAATCAAAGGGCTGCACAAAAATGATTTTATAGCAGCCGCTAAAACGGACGCTTTGTTTAGCGAATAATTATTCTAGAACCAATCGCAAAACCAATTAGTGTAATTGCTCCCATCAACAAGAAGGACTCAAGATAAAGGTTTAGATCAAAAGCTGTACCTACCAAAACCATACCAACGGGTTGGACAGGTACGATTAATAACGCCGATACCCCTCTAACAGAGCCTAGATTTTGTGAACCAAAGGCTTTTAGAAAACAAGCGCTCATAAGAACCATAGCGCCACCAAAGCCTAAACCAAAAACAAAACAAAAAATTGTGAAGAAAAGATAATTATCAATCAAAGTCAAACCAAAAATTCCAATTGATTGCATTGCCATCATGATCATCACAGGAATATTTGGATTTAATCTGTCCATAAGATAACCAAAGAAAACTTTACCAACCACTCCACCCAAGGCTGCAAAAGAATATGCGAACACAGTCTGTTTAATAGGAAAACCCAAAATAGTCCAAGTCTCTAGAAAACCTTGATATTCTGAATGCAAAGGTAAGTGAAGTAAAACTCCTCCCATTGCTAAAAACTGAAAAGCAAAAGCTAGAGAGATAATCCAAAAAATGCCATGTTTGAAAAAATCTTTGATTTCCATTAAATCTTGAGAAGAATCTAAGGAAGGTTGATCAGGAAGATTATCTTTGTGCTGACCAATTTCTTCAGGGGTATCAATTACGAAATATCTAACAGTTGGAATCAGTAAAAAAATTACTATCAAGCCAAAAACCATATACACGTTTCTCCAACCTATCATCTCAATAAGCGGATCTACTAAAATTGGCAAGACAACACCAGAAAAGGATATACCAATGGCAGCTATTCCGAGGGCCATACCCGCATTACTTTCAAACCAATTAGCAACTAATTTAGTAACAGAAAGATTTCCTAAAGCAGGTCCACCAATAGCAAGCAACGTTGCATAAATTATCAGCAGGCTAAAGCTGCTTTGAATAAAGGAAATGGAAAATAATCCAAGACTGAAAATTACTCCCCCAATCATCATTATTTTTTTTATGGAAAATTTATCTAGTAATCTTCCTAGAAAAATTGAAGCTACGGCAGAACTAATAAACCAAAGAGACAAAGCACCTGAAAGTTGAGATTGTGTAGCACCTAAATCCCTCTCTAAGGCATTGAACATCAAAGGAAAGCAGTAAAAAATGAAGCCTACGACAGAGAATTCCATCATCATCCCGGTATAAACCATTTGCCAGCCTTTGAACTTCATTTTTTAAGGTAACTTTGTTTTTTGTTTTCTTTCTGTATAATTTGAAAATGTTGCGTATTGAAGAGCAAGCTTTGACCTTCGACGATGTACTTTTGGTACCGCAATACTCTAGCGTCCTCCCTCAAGAAACCGATTTAAGCACAAAATTAACCAAACAGGTTAATTTAAAAATTCCAATAGTATCCGCAGCAATGGATACGGTAACCGAAAGTAGAATGTCAATTGCCCTAGCGGAATTGGGTGGAATTGGGATAATTCATAAAAATATATCCATTACTGATCAAGCAAAAGAAGTTTCTTTGGTTAAAAAATTTGAAAGCGGAGTCGTAAGAGATCCAATTACCATTTCCTCTAAAAAAAGTGTTGGGGAATTAATCAAACTTACGCAAGACTTGAATATTTCAGGCATGCCTGTCGTAAATGATGGCGACCTAGTTGGCATTGTGACTTCCAGAGATTTTCGTAATGTCTCTGATTTATCAGCTCCAGTAGAATCCATCATGACGCCAAAAAAACGTTTGGTCACTGCAGAGGAAGACGCAAAATTAGATACAATTAAAAACCTCCTTTATAAAAATAGAATAGAAAAAATCTTATTGGTTGATAAAAGTTTCGCCTTAAAAGGTCTAGTAACTTTGAAAGACATCAATAAAAATAAGGATTTTCCTTTAGCCTCAAAAGATACCGAAGGTAGACTTCTCGTAGGAGCTGCCGTTGGTAATGGTGAAGAAACCGATGAGCGAGTGGACGCTCTTGTAGAGGCAGGCGTTGATGTTCTTGTCGTTGATAGTGCTCATGGTCATTCCAAAGGCATCATTGATCGAGTTCGAAGAATTAAGAAGTTAAAAAAAGGTATTCAAGTTATTGGAGGAAATGTTGCAACGGGCGATGGTGCTTTAGACTTAATCAAGGCAGGTGCCGATGCCATCAAAGTCGGCATAGGTCCTGGATCGATTTGTACGACCAGAATAGTAACTGGCGTTGGTGTACCTCAGATTTCTGCTATTGCAAATGTAGTCAAAGCCATTGGCAAGAAGAATATTCCAGTTATCGCTGACGGTGGGATTAGATTCTCTGGCGATATTGCAAAAGCCATAGCTGCTGGAGCCAGTACCGTTATGCTTGGCAGTATTCTTGCTGGAACAGAGGAAGCCCCTGGCCAGGTAGAACTTTTTCAAGGCAGAAGTTATAAGTCTTATAGAGGAATGGGCTCAGTCGGCGCTATGTCAGGAGAGACAAATTCTGGAGATCGTTATTTTCAAGAAGATGTTTCAAGTTCTGACAAACTGGTACCGGAAGGAATTGAAGGTAGAGTCCCTTATAAAGGTTGGGTAGAAACTACCATCCATCAAATGCTTGGTGGTTTAAGACAAAGCATGGGTTATACAGGAAGCAAAGACATCAAAGCAATGAGAACCAAAACCAAATTTGTACAGATTACATCCGCAGGGATTAACGAAAGTCATGTTCATGATGTGAGCGTCACCAAAGAAGCGCCAAATTACAGAATAAGCTAAAAGTGAATACCGCTATTGATTCAGAAAAAATAATTATTCTGGATTTTGGTTCGCAATATACTCAATTGATTGCTAGGCGTATCAGAGAACTCGGGGTTTATTCCGAAATTCTTTCTTGCAATACCTCTTATAGAAACATTCTTAAAGCTAATCCCAAAGGCATTATTATCTCTGGAGGTCCAGAGTCAGTAAATGCAAAAAATACCCTTAAAGTTGATCCTAAAATTTTAGAAAGTGAAATACCCGTTTTAGGAATCTGTTATGGCATGCAACTCATGACAAAACACTTTAGAGGATCAGTAAATACCTCAAAGAAAAGAGAATTTGGCCATGTTGAAATTAAATTAAATAAAAGTAAGTTATTTCAAGATATCAAAATCGCTTCACTTAATGTTTGGATGAGCCATGGCGACAAAGTAACTAAATTACCCAAAGGTTTTAAAAAAATTGCTTCCTCTAAAAATAGTCCAATTGCAGCTTTTGAAAACAATTCAATTAAAAAATATGGCTTGCAGTTTCATCCAGAGGTAACACATACCGAAAAGGGCGCTCAAATTTTAAAAACTTTTGTCAGAGAAATATGCGGCTGTCAGGCTAAATGGAGACCAAAAAATATAGTCGAAAAACTTGTTGATGATATAAAAAAACAAGTAGGTAAGAAAAAAGTATTATTGGGTATTTCCGGCGGAGTAGATTCTTCAGTGGTTGCTGCACTTTTATCAAAGGCAATAGGCAAGCAATTGGAATGTATTTTTGTTGATAATGGTTTATTAAGAAAAGACGAAGCTAAACAAGTTCTTAAAGATTTAAAAAAGGCTTTAAAAATTAAGATTCACTTTTCCGATTCCGAAAAATTTTTCCTTAAAAATTTAAAAGGTAAAGAAGATCCCGAAGAAAAGAGAAAAGTAATAGGAAAAAACTTCATTGATGTTTTTTTGAAAGAAGCAAAAAAAATTAAGGATGTTTCCTTCCTAGCACAAGGCACTATCTATCCCGATGTAATTGAATCTTCTGGAGTCAAAGGCGGCAAAGCGCACGTCATTAAATCTCATCACAATGTGGGCGGTTTACCATCCTATTTAAAGTTACCTTTGGTAGAGCCTATAAATTCTTTATTCAAAGATGAGGTAAGAAAAATAGGCCTTTCACTGGGCTTGCCGAAGACTTTGATTGGTAGACATCCTTTTCCCGGTCCTGGTTTAGCAGTAAGAACAATTGGAGAGATTACGAAAGAAAAATTAAATATCTTAAGGGAAGCAGATCATATTTTTATAGAAGAGCTAATAGCAGCAAAACTTTACAATAAGGTAAGCCAAGCATTTGCAGTATTTTTACCAATCAAAAGTGTCGGTGTAGTGGGGGATGCTAGGCGTTATGAATATGTGATTGCTTTGAGAGCTGCTGAGACCATAGATTTCATGACAGCTAAAGCTTCTCAACTAAACCATAATTTATTGAATAAAGTCTCAGATAGGATAATTAATGAAATTCCAAAGGTTTCTAGAGTTGTTTATGATATTTCCAGCAAACCACCGGCCACTATTGAGTGGGAGTAATGATGCGTACGCTAAAAATCAGCACCTATTTAGCAGCAGATTTAGAGACGGTTAAGAGTTATTTAATGACGCCAGCGCTGCTCAATTATGTGNCGGNTGGCTTAATGAAATTCNATCCTATNGANCCAANTTCCTTTCCGTCAAAATGGGTTGAGAGGNAGTTCTNCATAAAAATGTTCGCATTTCATTTTTTACCNATCGGAAAACAAATTATAGGTATAGAGTTTCCACAAAAATCCGATCATTGGGTTCTCAGAGATAATGGNAGTGGTTCTCTAATAAAAACTTGGGATCATCTAATTTTTTTGGAATCGGAGGGAGNCGGAACTCGTTATACAGATGAAGTTTCTATCGATGCTGGTCTTTTNACATTACCAATCTATATNTACGCATTCATTTTTTACTCCTATAGACAAATGCGATGGCGGAAACTAGTAAATCTCAATTTTGGGCCTCTGAATGATCAACTAATCGAGTAGATGTTGCTGGGAAATGGTGGAAAACTGAAAGAGAGTAGAACTACTCTTTCAGTATCTCATTGAGTTTCAATTCTGATAAGGGGGTTTTTGAAAATAGTTGTATATCTGTAACAAAGTTTGTCATGGAGAGGGTAAAATTGGGGTTTATGGAGAGTAAAACAGTAGATGTCTACTTTGCAAAGTTTGACAAAGTGGCAAAACACAAAAAAGGCACTCGGAAACACAGTCACAGTAAGGGTTTCAGAGGTGGTGTTTTGTGCAACTATTGAGTGGGAATAAATTATGATTGAAGGATCTTGCCATTGTAAGAAAGTACGTTTTCAAATAGAGACTGAGAAAGTTTATGAGGATTTATATAGGTGTAATTGTTCACTATGCAGAAAGAAATCTATTGTAATGAAACCGGTATCTCAGGAATTTTTTACTTTGTTGGAAGGTGACGAAAATTTAGGTTTGTATAAATGGAACAAAAATATTGCTGAGCATTATTTTTGTAAACTTTGCGGGGTTTATACTCATCACAAGAGAAGAAGATATCCTGATCAAATAGCAGTAAATTTTGCCTGTCTAGATGATTTAGATTTGCCTGAAGATATTCACATAGGTCTAATAGATGGGGCTAGTCATGATTAACATCAATAAAGGATTTTCACCTTAAAAGGTACTTTTAAAAAGGATTAAAACTATGAAAAATTTAAACGATCAGATTAAGTTTCCATGCGGCTTAACTATGAAAAATAGGTTTATGCTTGCTCCGTTAACAAACACTCAGAGTCATGAAAACGGAAAGCTTTCAGATGAGGAATATAACTGGCTAACTATGAGAGCCAAAGGAAATTTTGGATTAACCATGTCTTGCGCTTCTCACGTGCAGGCAATTGGTAAAGGCTTTCCCGGTCAGTTAGGTATTTTTGGAGACGAACACATAGAAGGATTAAAAAGATTAACTGATGAAATCAAATCCCATGATAGCTTGGCTGTCGCTCAACTACATCACGCCGGAATGAGATCACCAGAGAATATCATTGGTGAACAGCCTGTATGTCCATCAGATGATGAGGAGACAAACTCAAGAGCCTTATCGATAGATGAAGTTAAAAGACTAAGAGATGACTTCATTGAGGCAGGGGTTAGAGCAAAAAAAGCAGGGTATGAAGGAGTAGAAATCCATGGAGCTCATGGCTATATTCTTTGTCAATTTTTGAGTTCTGATATCAACAAAAGAGAAGATGAATATGGAGGAAACTTAGAGAATAGGTCTAGAATAATTTTTGAGATAGTTGATGGTATCAGAGACAAATGCGGTTCTGAATTTCTATTAGGAGTTAGATTATCTGCAGAAAGATTTGGAATTAAATTGGGAGAATCAAAAGAAGTGTGTAAAAAACTTATTGATACGAACAAAATAGATTTTTTGGATATGTCACTTTGGGATTCTTTCAAAGAACCTGTAGAAGAAGAACATCAGGGAAAAAATTTGCTTGAACATTTTACGGAACTTGATTTTAAAGATGTTTTGTTAACAGTAGCAGGAAACATAAGAACGGGAGAAAATGTTCATAAAGTCCTAAATAAGAAAGTCGATTTTGTGACCATAGGAAGGGCAGCTATTCTTCATCATGATTTCCCATTAAGAGTGATGGAAAATCCAAATTTTGAACCTATAGAACTTCCTGTTTCAATGGATCATTTGAGTAAAGAGGGCCTAAGCGATAAATTCATAGATTACATGGGTNCCTGGCCTGGTTTTGTAGGGAAGTGACTTATTAAGATTAAAAAGGTTTCACTTTAGTCAAATTTTTGTACAAAAGTGAACTTATTTAATTATTTTTTAAATATTTTTCAGCAACTTTTTTTCCTATTTCGTAGTCTCCTTTTAAAATCTCAATATTTTTTGAATCTCTTTTTGACTTAAGTTTTTTTGGAGGACATAACTGAACAATTTCACAATCTTCTGGAGGATTGTTAATGAAATTAAGAGCTTTATTGTATGTTTCGTCGTGATTAAGTAATGCTCTTCTCAATTTAGGATATTCTCGCGAAAGTAAGGCGCCTATGTAATTTTCAAACTTGAGCTTCCTTCTAAATTTTTTTTCATATGTTCTTATTACAATTATTTTTTTAGCTCCCATTTCATATGCTTTTTCTACAGGCAAGGGGTCTGCAATCCCTCCATCAAATTTCCTGCGGCCATTTATTAAGCTTGGTGTTCTTACCAATATGGGCAGGGTTCCAGAGGCGATCATTTTCGGCATCCATTCACTTTCCCCAAAAGAGTAATATTCTGCTTTCGCGTTTATTGCATCTGTCACTACTGCAATATATTTTTTTTTATTTAGGTTATTTGAAATCTTCTCAATATTTGGTCGAAATTTTTTTTCACCATCTGTGTACATCTGATGAACCTTGAAAATGTCCTTCCCAGTAAAAATATTTTTATAACTGAAGTAGTCACCGGAAGCGGCATAGAGCATTTTATCAAGATTATTATCTGTTTCTCTTATCAGATACCAGTAAAGAACAGCCACGCCATTTGATACGCCAATATAAATATCAAATGGATCGAAGTTCTTTTTTATAAAAGTGTCAGTTATTCCAAAAGAAAATACACCTCTTTGACCGCCACCTTCTACGATGAGAGCAGTCTTATTGTTTTCCATTATATGAATGATTATTTAAGGGAGAAACACTAAAAGAGTGAGCAACTTAATTACTTAAAGTAAATAAAGTTAGACTTCAAACTCTTTTGAATTTCTCAACATATGCGCCGGTCCATGGTTTAGATTTATCGCTGCGTTTTCTCCATAGAGCATTTCTTTTTGAGCTGCATAATGTTTTCTATCTTTAGCAAGAGGCGCCAATTCTTCTGCTTTTTTTATTGCTATCTCAGGTAATTCTTCAAACGAACCTTTGCCCTGAACAATTCCAGCTGCAAAAGCAGCTTCCCCAGTCCAACGTTTGGATAATTGAACGGTCTCAAAAAATGAATTCGCAGGAATTTTATGTCTAAATAAAGCCAATTCAGGTCTCGGAATTTTAAATCCAAGTTGCATTTCATTTGCGCAAAGGAATCCTCGATCCTCTCTCATTAATCTTATGTCATGCGAGAGAGCCAACATAAAACCTGCACCAAAAGCATGACCATTGACCACACAAATACTTGGAATTGGTAAAGTAATAATCCTTCCCATTAAGTACATGAATTCTTCACCAAAAACTTCTCTGTCTCCACTTTCAGGATAGTCCTCAGGCTTTTGCATCCAGTCAAGATCTAACCCATTTGAAAAGAATTTAGGATCTTTTGAAGTTGTTACCAATGCTCCTGGACCCTCGTCTTTTTCAATTTCATCCAATGCTTCGGCAAATTGTCTCACGAATGTAGTGTTCCATCGGTTTTCACCTGCGTTCATACACAAATGATAAATGGATTCTTTTTTTTCTAGTTCAATCACAATATTTTCCTAAAATGTTAATTTTTAAAAATACTATACACAAAAAATAATGAGTAACTAAGAGTCTTTGTCTTGTAAAAAATACCTAAATTGTTTAATTTAACTTTAGACATATCAGGGAGAGCATATGACTAAAAAAACTACATCACCAGAATTCATTTCACTTGATGAAGCTGCAAAAATGAAAGAAGGAACAAGAATTACATTTGTTCCGGGAATTCAGGCAATTTATGCGGAAGCATTAAAAAATATTTGTTATGTAAAAAAAATAAAAATCATAAGGGTTTTACACCCCTTCATGGGTATTGATAAAAATACTGGTAAAGATAGACAAGCTAGGCTTTACGAACTTACTAGTCAAACTTCTCTGCCTACGATGTTTCATGATGAAGAACGTCCTAGAAATGTCTGGATAGAGCAACTTGCTTTGGCAGAAAAGATTGGCTCGTCTGATAGTATAAATTTGATTCCGGATAATTTCCAAGACAGATCAGATATGTTTGGGCTGTGCGCCATAGTTTTGGGTGAAGATGGACTTGTTTGGAATATGAGAATCTTATCGGATGGTCCGCTTGCAAGAAAATACGGTTACAGTGATGACGCAAGTTCCAAAGCTCCAAGCAAAATGGCAGAAATTGTCAAAGTGATTGACCGTCAGCTAGAAAAACAGCAAGAAAAAGGCTCAAAATATTTAATTGGCGACAAAATTTCTGCAATAGATATTTACTGGTCAACTATCAGCATGACAATCCTTCCAGCTTCTTTGGAAATTATGCCTAAGACTAAACAAAATGAGGGAATGCTTTTTTTCTTTGAGGCAAATTCCAAGATTCCAGAGATTAAAGAAGTATTGACAGATAGAATTCTTTCTCATCGAGACTATATTTTGAAAACTTATTGCGAAACTCCTGCTGTACTTGGTGGAGATCCTATTTAAAAAAATAAAAAGATGTCTATTTGGAACGACTTATCGTGGGTTGAGGGGATAAGAACTCCTTTTTTTAATTTCTTTTTTTACAATGTTTCGTTAACTGGATACCCAATCTTTTTATTTCTATTTATAGCCTTTGGGTATTTTTTTTGGTCACCTCAAAGATTCTCAAGAGTCGCAATGTTGCTATTTATTTCTGCTGTTATAAATAGCTTTTTAAAAGATTTGTTTCAGGATCCAAGACCTCCAGCAGACTTTATGTTGGATGAGGGAACCGGAACTAGTTATGGTTGGCCCAGCGGACATGCTCAAATTGCTGTAACTCTTTGGGGGCTTTTGGCGTACGAACTCAAAAATAAATTAATATCCATAGGAGCTGTATCTTTTATCTTCTTAGTAGCTTTTAGCAGAATGTATCTAGGCGTTCATGATTTAGGAGATGTAGTTGCAGGCCTTTTAATTGGATGCTTTATACTTCTGCTTTGGCATTGTGCAATTGTTTATAAGATTTATGAAAAATTTGATAAGTTTTCGTGGTTTTTTATTCTGCTATCTTTTCAATTTTTTGTTCATTTGCTTTATCCTGCTCACGAGGGACATGAAATATCCAATTGGTTACTAGGAGCTATGATAGGTTGGTTCTTGGGCGCATCAAACTTAGAAATATCTACAAACAACTTAGTTAAATTCTTTTTGTCGCTAATGAGTACCTCTGCAGTTTTCTTCATGATGATATTTCTTTTTCAATTAGATGAGCTAGTAAAGTTATCTGGATTAATGTCTATTCTATATAGTTATTCCTTGGGTCTTTTCTTTTCAATTTTTGTTTCCTGGATTATTCCTAGATTTTGGAAATTCTTTAATCTTGCAAACTGACAAGATGAGCACATTACTAAAACTATGGGGAGCAGGGACAGCAAGAACCTTACGACCGATATGGATGGCAGAAGAGTTGGAAATAGATTATGAATTAATTTCAATAGGGCCTCGAACTGGAGAAACTCAAACGAAAGAATTTACTTCTTTAAATCCTAAACAGAAAATTCCAACGATGCAGCACAAAGACTTAAACCTGTCAGAAAGTCTTGCAATATGTAGATATCTTCAAAGAAATTTTAAGTCAAAAAATATTTTTTTGCCTAATGATGAAGTTTCCATTGCAAAAGAAGAGGAATGGTGTGACTTTATTTATGGTGAATTGGATGAAACTTCACTTTACGTGATGAGACGTCATTATGATTTGAAGAACATATACGGAGAATCTCCATTAGTTGTAGAAGCTTGTAGACAATATTTTATAAAACAATTAAATGTCGTTGAGGATCATCTAAAATCACAAGAGACAATTTTAAAAAATGGGTTTGGTTTAGCAGATATCTTTTTGATGACTTGCCTAGATTGGGCTATATTTTATGAATTTTCTCTCCCTAAAAATATTTCATCATATCGAGATAAAATATCCAAAAGAACTGCATATCAAAAGGCAATGAAGATAAACTATTCAAATTGAAAAATGGGACCTTTAAAAGGAATTAAAGTTTTAGACCTGACAAGCATGGTTTCGGGCCCTGTGGGAGCAATGATTTTGGCTGATCAAGGTGCAGATGTCATTAAAGTTGAACCAATAACAGGCGAATTGGTGAGGCATATGGCTGCCCCTCATAAGGGCGTTAACCCAGTCTTCTTTTCTTGTAATAGAGGAAAAAAATCTATAGCAATAGATTTGAAGTCGGAAGAGGGAAAAAAAATCCTTTTTCAATTAGCTAAAGATGCAGATGTATTCATGCAAAATTTTAGACCTGGGGCAATACACAGAATGGGTTTTGGGGAAAAGGAAATAAGAAAAATAAATCCCAAGATAATTTATACCTCCATTAGCGGGTTTGGAAATGATGGTCCTTACGCAAACTCAAGAGTTTACGATCCTGTCATCCAAGCTCTATCTGGAGCAACAGACATTCAAGCTGATAGGGATACCGGTAGACCTAAAATGTTTAGAATCATAATTGCAGATAAAGTAACTTCTTTAACTGCTGCCCAAGCAATTTCTTCTGCTTTATACGCAAGAGAAAAACATGGAATTGGACAACATATTGAATTATCCATGCTTGATTCGATGATTTCTTTTTTTTGGCCCGAGGGAATGGCAGGAATAGTTTTTGCCGAAAATGAAATCGATGTTAGAAAACTTCAAGGCTCACAAGATTTAATTTATAAAGCAAAAGATAGATATATTACAGCTGGTGCGGTATCAGACGCTGAATGGAAAGGTATGTGTAAAGCTTTAAATCGAGAAGATTTGGTCGAGGATGAACGTTTTGCCTCACCTGCAGGACGGGTAAGCAATGCTCAGGAAAGAAAAGAAATCACTGGAGAAGAAATTTCAAAATGGAACAGCGATGAAATTTTAGCTCGTTTTCAAGCTGAGGGAGTGCCCAGTGCCCCCTTACTTGATCGCATGGAATTATTAGAAAATGAACAAATAATTGCCAATGAATCTATTTTAAAATTAAATTACGAATCTTTTGGCGAAGTTCGTCAGGCAAGACCAGCAGCACGATTTGAGAAAACACCAAGTGAGATATCTAAGCCTGCACCAAAGCTTGGCGAACACACAGAGGAAATACTCTCAAAATTGGGTTACTCAGAGGAAGAGATAACATCCCTCATTTCCGAAAATAAAGTTTTTAAATTAAATTAGATTTTCTTCAGAACTTCTTTTTAAATTGATTTTATATTTTTTTATATTTACATTATTTTAATTTCATAGAGAGTATGATTATTCAGTAAGTATTCAAAAAATAGGAGAAACTTCATGTCAGACGAAAAATATTCACCTCCAAAAGTATGGACTTGGGATCAAGAAAGCGGAGGTAAATTTGCAAACATAAATAGACCGATTTCAGGCGCAACCCATGATAAAGAGCTTCCAGTTGGGAAACATCCGATGCAACTTTATTCGCTTGGAACCCCTAATGGGGTCAAGGTCACTGTTCTGCTTGAAGAGCTTTTGGCTTTGGGACACGAAGGTGCCGAATATGATGCATATCTGATTAACATTGGAAATGGCGATCAATTTGGAAGTGGTTTTGTTGAAATAAATCCAAATTCTAAAATTCCTGCTCTTTTAGACAGAAGTTCTGAGCCACATACGAGAGTTTTTGAATCCGGCGCAATTCTCGTTTACCTTGCTGAAAAGTTTGGGGAGTTTATTCCAACTGATCCTGCTGCAAGAGCAGAGTGCATGTCATGGCTTTTTTGGCAAATGGGTAGCGCTCCTTACTTGGGTGGAGGATTCGGACACTTTTATGCTTATGCTCCAGAAAAATTTGAATATCCCATCAATCGTTTTGCTATGGAAGTTAAGCGTCAATTAGATGTCTTGGATAAAAATTTAGAAAATAGAAAATTCATTTGCGGCGATGAATACAACATTGCCGATATGGCTATTCATCCATGGTATGGTTATTTGGTGCTAAAAAATGCATACAATGCCGCAGAATTTTTAGATGTGAAATCTTATAAAAATGTCGTTCGTTGGGCTGAGGAAATTTCTGAGAGACCTGCTTTCAAAAGAGGAGCTAGAGTAGGGCGACCTCCTAGTGGACCGGAAGACAACGCAATTCCTGAAAGACATAATGCCAGTGATCTTGATTAAACATGAGCAGTAAACTTAAGATTTTTGGTGTTCCAATGTCCCAGGCTGTAAGGACGGTTCTATGGATGATGCTTTATAAAAAATTACCTTTTGAGTTGATTATTACTGCACCAGGTTCTCCAAAAGAAAATGGAACTCGTCATCCTTCTTATTTGGAAAAATATCCCAATGGAACCATTCCTGGCTTGGAAGATCCTGAAACTGGATATCTACTATCGGAATCGATAGCAATCATGTGTTACTTATGTAACAAACACAAATGGGACGATTTGTACCCAGAAGATCCTGAACTTAGAGGAAAAGTAGATCATTACCTTCACTATCATCACCGAAGTATCAAAGAGGCATCCACTGGTTATTTTGCGCCAATTTTAAGACCTGATTTAGGACTTTCAGAAGACTTAATCAATATGTCTCAAAAAATGTTTAATAATGCCCTCAAAGCATTAGAAACTCAGTGGCTTAAAAAAAATAAATTTATTGCAGGAGACCACGTCACCATTGCCGATTTTTCAGCGTATGTTGAAATTGCTCAACTGAATACGCAATTTACTAATCTTTATGACTATAGTGACTTTGAAAATCTAAGTCGTTGGTTGGAGGACATGAGCAAGCTTCCTTATCACGACGACGTTCACATGGTTTTAACCAAAATGGGCGATATAAGTGAAACGGCTCCCGAAATGGAAATTATCATGAAAGCCAATTTAGAGACTTTCAGCCATTTGAATGAAATCGCTTCAAGACTAGATTAAGGTTCTTTTATCTTTTAAGGACTTTAATTATTTCTTCGACCTTGCTTTCAAACTCTTTTTCTCCTTTCAAAGAGTCTTTAACACATTCCTCAAGATGTGTTTTTAAGATTTTTCCTTCTACTGAAGCAATAGATTTTCTAACTGCTTTGATTTGATTGAGTATATCGACACAGTATTTCTCTTCTTCAATCATTTTAGCGATACCTCTGAGCTGACCTTCAATCCGCCTTACACTTGATAATTCTTTTTTATGACTGGGATGACTCATGATTTATTTAAATTATATTGGGGATAAGATAAGTAAATATTGTAGCAAACGTAAAGAGAATAACTGAAAAATAGTAAATTGACCTTGAACGTTTTCTGGTTTGAAGACAAATTCTCCCTAACTCGGGATCTGCAGGACAAGGAAGATAATAGGTTCTGTAATTTATGTAGCCAGCAAAAACCAATATAAGAAGAGATACCAAAGTTATAGAAACTTTGTATTTTGAAATGACTACCAAAAAAGGGAATATGGAAAGGATGCTGGCAAAAGTTGCTCCTGCTCCAATAACTATAAATACCGCAGGTAGTGCACAACATATCAATGTAGATGAAGATGCAAACAAAGATATGAGATTAGCAGATCGGTCAAACATATTAAATTTTCATCAGCTTATAGTCTGTTGCGTTTTGACCATTCATTAATATTTTTTCTTTGATTTTCTTAAATTCAATTTTCTTATTTAAAGAATAGGCAATCACAACTTTTCCATTTTCAAGGTCAACGTCTATTTTTTTTACCTTGGTATCTTTAAGAAAAGCCTTTTCGATACCTCGGGCACAAAAATCACAGACCATGCCTTGAACATTGATTATTGCAACTTGAACATCTTTAAGATTTTTTTTAAATTCATCGAACCTTTCTTTATCTAATTTGAATTTTTTTCCGTCCACGTAAACATCATTTTGATGAACTGCATGACCGTGGTGCTCATGGGAATCATGATTTTTTTCGGCAAAAATTACTGACGCCATGAACATTAAAATTAAACATATCAGTCTCATATTTCCTCCTTAAAATCTGTACATGAGATGAGCATCGGTTCTTGTTTTGTTGTTGTAACCAAGCTCGATTAAAAAATCACCTTTGAAAAATTTAATTACAGGATAAGTTGACCAGCTATCTCCTAAAGAATTCTTTTTTGTTTTGAACATCAACCAGGTATGCAAGTCGCCATATTTTCCTAGGTAGGGCGCTATCCCGAATTGAAGATATTTTTCTGAAAAATCTTCAAAGTCATTGAAGCTTTCTTTATATCCAAAGCCAACAAACCATCTTCTCGTTTCCCAATCACCGTGGAGACCATAAAAGTGACGATCAAAGTTTTCTGGGTCAAGGCCTGATTGAAAATATAAATTGCTTTGAGAATTCTGTGTATTTTTTCTGTTTAGTAAATAAGTAAATCTAAAAAAAGAATACGCATCATCAAAATAATCATCTTTTGCTATTTCCAAGCCAACTGAATACTTAAAACTGGGAGAATAATGAAAATAGACCGAGTCTTTGTAAATATCAGAATGAGACATGAGGGTGAATCCTTCTGGATAAGAAATTGGTCTTGCTTGACTATATAAAGAAGCCATTAAGCAAAAAAAAATATTATCCTTATACCCATGGGGGGTATAGTAATATAATTTTGGAATTTATCCAGCTATTTTTTTAAACATTTTGCCGGTGAAATTAAGAACGGCTTTTCTAGTCATGAAACCAGTAACGAAATTTAAAACTCTATTGCTTCTGCCACAAATGACGAATTGTCTATTTTTTTCAAAACCTTCAAGACATTCCATAGCGACATCGTGAGAAGTTTGCATAGTCATTCCAGAAGCTGAGTTATCTCGATTTTGATATCTTTCCGTTAGTTCCTCAGATTTTTCTGTGGCTACTCGGGCAAACTCCGATTCCGTCCCTCCTGGAAGAAGAGCCATAACTTTGATATTTTTATCTTGATATTCAAACCTAATTGCTTCAGAGAACATCAAAACATATGCTTTTGAAGAAGAATAAATACTTGCATATGGTATTGGCGCTAAAGAAGCCATAGAGCCAACATTTATTATGCCACCACCACCTTGTTTGACCATATCAGGCAAATACAAATGACAAAGATCTGTCAGTGTTACAACATTTAGCTGCAGCATCTCTGCATAATCATCTCTTTCAAAGCTAGTTAATTCTCCCCATCTGCCGTATCCAGCATTGTTAATTAAGATATCGACAGATAAATTTTGAGATTTTATTTGGTTATATAAAGCTTCAGCAGAACCTTGAATAGAAAGATCTTCTATAAAGACATGCGCTTTCCCACCAGATGCCTTAATTTTTTCAGCAAGAGCATGCAATTTATCCTCTGATCTTGCAGTTAAAATAACTTCTGCGCCTCGTTTATTTAATTCTTCAGCCAAGGCATAGCCTATTCCAGTTGATGCACCGGTGATTAGGACTTTTTTATCTTTATATAAACTCATGAATTCATCTTACTAAGTTTCAATACCTAAATAAATTAATTATCATGATTTGATGAACGAATCTAAAATTAAAGAGTTTCTTGATTCATGGACCAAAGGAGTAATTGAGATTGGCAAAGCTTATTCAAAAAAAGGGGATTTTGAAAAAGAAGCTTTGAAATTTTTATCTAAGCATTATGCTTTTAAGACTCAACAGATACTCTTTAAACCTACCTTTACCAAAGAAAAAATATTTAGAAATAACTTTGAAGAAGCTTTATCTTATTTTGTTAAGGGAAAATTTGCAGAAGATAATGGTTTTGCTTTAAAGCCTTGGGAAGAAATAAATCTTCAAGAATTGAATATTTTAAATGAGGAAAACTTATCAACTGCAATGGGTACGCTCTTATTTAAACCAGTCTCATCGAGTGAGATGACTTTGGTTGCTTTCACATTTGTTTTTTGTCTTGAAGAAGGAAAAATTAAGATAAAAATCCACCATTCTTCTCCTGTTCTCTAACTGTTAATTTTTATGAAATCTAAGCCTTTAGAAATTTCAATTGTTGGAGCTGGAATCGGAGGATTGGTAGCTGCTTTAGCCCTGAAAAAAAGAGGTCATAAGCCAACAATCTATGAAAAAACAGAATCTTTAAGTGAACTTGGAGCAGGAATTCAGCTTTCACCAAATGCTAATAAGGTACTTGAATATCTTGGTGTTATGGAAGAATTACAGGCAGATGTTTATGAACCGGAAGCTTTTCAATTTGTGCATTATCGAACTGGAAAAGTTTTAGCTCAACGGGCTTTAAAAGATTCTTCAGTAAAGATATATGGTTCTCCAAACTACGATGTTCACCGAGCTGATTTACAAAAAGCTCTTTTAAAAATTGTTAATAAAGAAGAAATTCAGATTGAAAAAAATTCTGAGATCATAGACTTATATGAAGAAGCAAATGGCGCCTTTATTAAAACCAAAGAAAGGGTGATTGGGTCGGATGCTGTGATTGGTGCAGATGGTATTCATTCAGTTATACGCAAAAAGCTTTGGGGGGAAGATCAAGCGCGATATACAGGTAATGTAGCATGGCGAATGCTAGTCCCAATAGAAGAAATATCTTCAAAATTCCTACAACAAAATACCAAAGTTTGGTTGGGACCCAAGAAGCACTTTGTTCAATATCTAGTTAAAGGTGGAAATTTTTTAAATTGTGTTTGTCTTGTTGAACAAAATGACTGGACGAATGAGGATTGGTCTGAAAAAGGAGATATCTCAGAACTGAAGCATATTTTTTCCGACTGGCACCCAGAAATTCAAGAGATTTTAGAAAGTACAAAATCCGGAAGTTTATATAAGTGGGGGTTGCACGATAGGGCGCCGATGAATAATTGGAGTAAAGGAAGATTTAGTCTGCTTGGCGATGCTGCACATCCAATGTTACCGTTTGTTGCTCAAGGAGCTGCTATGGCTATTGAGGATGGTATTGTTCTGGCTTCAAGCCTTTCTTCATTCGATAATGTTGAATTAGGGCTTAATGATTATGAGAATAAAAGAAAGTATAGAACGGCAAAGGCACAAAGAACTGCTTCCAGGAACGCAACAATTTTTCATCTTTCAGATTTCTTTGCTATCTTCAGAAACTTAGTGATGAAATTTTTTATTAAAAAAATTATGGATAGTTTTTATAAATATGATGCTATCTCAAAATAAAATTTTAACTAGGACACTCTTATGAAATATAGAAAATTCACACCTTTTGGCTCAATCAGTGCTTTAACTTTAGGTGGTGGGGGGATAGGAAATGTATGGGGTAAGACAACTAGAAGAGAAGCTGTAGACACTGTCCTTTATGCTATTGATTCCGGTATCAATCATCTTGATATGGCTCCAATGTATGGCAGAGGAGAGGCTGAACTAGTCCTTGGAGAAGCTCTCAAAGACAGAGATCCTTCTAAATTGAAAATCACTACCAAATGTCAGTTGGGCACTCTTCCGCACGATAAGGTTTATGAAAAACTCAATGAATCTCTTATCGAAAGTTTTGAGAGAATGAATATAGAAAAGGTGAACCTATTTCTTTTGCACTCTCAATTGATCAAGGACGACTATCGACTTCCCGTTTTAAATGATTTAAGAGATTCAATTACAACTTCTTTGTCTTGTTATTATGATTCTGTGATTCCGGCATTTGAAAGATTGAAGTCTGAAGGAAAGATAGATGCTTGGGGAATAGGGCTAGGCGAAGAAGATGCTTTAATTTCTGCAATCAATCATGAAAAACAACCCGAGGCTATGCAGTGTGCAGTGAACGTGATGAATTCTATTGGTGCTATTGGCTACATAAGCAAAAAACCCGACCCAAATAAAATTCTTAAAGAGTGTCAGGACAAAGATATTCCTATTTTGGCTATAAGAGCTGTTCAAGCAGGAGCATTAACGTCAAAAATGGATCGCAAACCTCATCCATCAGGAAGAGATAAACCTGACTTTGATGACTATGAAAGAGCAGAGTCTTTTAGAGAACTTGCAAAAAAGTGGGGCGAATCTCCAGCCTCTCTAGCACATCGTTATACTCTTTCGATACAAAAAGTAAGCTCAGTGATTTTGGGGGTTAAAAATACTGAAGAGTTAAAAGAGTGCTTAGATACTGAAAATATGGGTGAGTTAAGCGAAGAACAATTAAAAGAACTTAATAATTTATTTACTTAACTTATACATAGAGAATATCCAGAAATAATTCCCATTTTTTTTCAAGTACATTTCATCTTTCAACAAATCAATATTTTCTATTAAGCGTTTTGAGAAAGGGACTTCTTTTTCTAGAATCTTTTCCCATTTATCTGGAAAAGAATTCTGCATAGTGCTTTCAATTACTTCAATATTTGAAAATGAAGTTGTGCAAATATTTAAACAGCCGCCTTTTTTAAGATGTTCAGGACTGCCTCTCACAACCCTCACAATCAAATTTGAGCCGGTATCATCTGCCTTGGGGACTTCTGTTGGAAACCAACCGGTCACTTCGGCAATATTTTTTGATACCCCAGAAACATCACAACAGATTAAGTCGTATTTGCTAGTCACGTTTTGAAACAAGTCGGTTTTAATAATATTTATCGAAACGTCATTTCGCTTTGCATTTAATCTAGTAAGTTCTAAATGTTTATCGTAAATGTCACAAGCATCTACTTCAGCGGCTCCGTTTTTTGCAAAATAAATTGCAAGAGGTCCAATGCCACATCCCATATCTAAGACCTTTTTATTCATAAAATCAGTATTTAAAGCGCATTCTTCACTTATTAAAGTTGGGCGAAATGCATCTTCAGAAGTTTCGAGTTCTATGTTGTGAAAATTTACAATCATTTTTATAAAGGGTTTATTATATGGTAGATATCCTATTTTAATTCTTATAAGGAGATGAAAATGAATACTATAGAAAAATGGTACGAGGTAATTAAATCAGATAATCCTGACAAATATGATGAAGTCCTAGCTGAGGATTGCGTTTTTTATTCTCCGGTGGTTTACACGCCTCAGAGAGGAAGAGAGATAACTAAAATATATTTAATGGCAGCAGGTGGAGTTTTCGGAGGGGAAGATTCACCTAAAAAAATCTTAGATGAAAAAAGTCCGTCGAAATTTAAGTACATTAAAGAAATCATTGGTGAAAACTCAGCTGTTCTGGAATTTGAAACAGAGATTGATGGAATTTATGTAAATGGCATTGATTTAATCTCCTGGAACGAAGAAAACAAAATCACGGAATTCAAAGTCATTGTTAGACCTCTTCAAGCAGTCAATAAGTTGCATCAGCAAATGCAAGATATGCTTGAAAGAATGAAAGCATAGGTTATTTATCTAGGACCTTGTCCATCGTCAATCTTTATACAAGTTCCAGTGACGCACTCTGAAGAGGGAGATACTAGGAATAATAAAGTTGAATCCATCTGCTCTGGAGTACAAATCCTTTTTCTTGGAAATGCTTGGCTAAAGTCACCGACTCTTTCTATCATGCCATCTAGCATTTCTGACGAAAAAGCACCTGGGGCAATAGCATTTACATTGATATAACTTTTCGACCATTCAACAGCCAGAGCCTCAGTCATTCTCACTACGGCTTTTTTAGTTATTGAATAAAGAGAAGCTGCTGATTGTGGCGTGGTATTGAAAGCTGCAACCGAAGCAATATTTACCATTCTGCCGGGTTTTTTTTCTTCAATTAACTTTCTCGCTACTTCACAAGAGAGAATGTAAGGACCTGTAAGGTTGGTTTCCATTACATTATCGATCAATTCTTCCGATTGTTTAACAGCCCATTGTGCGTCTGGGATACCAGCATTATTTACTAAAGTATCAATAGTACCCATTTCTTTAGAAACAGCATCTACCGCTGACCTGATGCTTTTTCTATCAGTCATATCTATCGGTACAACCATACATTCATCCCCATTGGCTTTAATTTCCTCAGCTAAAGACTCTAGTTTCTCTTTCCTACGAGCAGATATTGCTACCTTTGCACCACAGGAAGCTAATACTTTCGCAAAACGGTATCCTAGCCCTGAAGATGCTCCAGTTACCAAGGCAATCTGACCTGACAAGTCTATGGAAAAGTTTGGTGTTTTGTATTCTGACATTTTGACCTCTATTTTTTCTAATCATTACTATTACATAAGAAGATTGCCGTTTAAAATAGATTTTTAAATTATCATGCCTAGATCACTTAAAAACTGTAACAATTTTCAAGATTTAAAAGACTTAGCCAGAAGAAGACTGCCAGGTCCTATTTATCATTACATTGATGGGGCAGCAGAGGACGAAACCACTTATCAAAGAAATACCGAAGCATTCCAAGATGTTGATTTAATTCCTAATGTACTTGCAGGAGTTGAAAATATTGATATGTCTGTAGAGGTAATGGGTTACAAGTTAGGATTACCAATTTTTTGTTCTCCAACCGCTTTACAGAGATTATTTCATCATCAAGGCGAAAGGGCAGTTGCAAAAGCAGCTGAAAAGTTCAATACCTTATTTGGCGTATCTTCTTTAGGGACAGTAAAACTTAAGGATATAGATGAATTGATTAAGACTCCTAAAATGTTTCAGTTCTATTTTCATAAGGATAGAGGCTTGAATGATTCAATGATTTCTATGGCGCAAGAGGCCAATTTTGAAATTTTAACTTTAACGGTTGACACGATTACCGGAGGTAATCGAGAGAGAGACTTACGAACAGGTTTCACTACTCCGCCAAAATTAACACCAAAAAGTATTTTTCAATTTGGTGTAAAACCAGCCTGGGCTTTAAATTATTTGTTTAGAGAAAAGTTTGAATTATCCCAATTATCCAGTCATGTTAATGAAGGAACAAATATTGCTATATCTGTCGGAGACTATTTTACGACCATGTTGGATCAAAGCATGACCTGGGATGATGTCATAAAGCTCAAAGAAGATTGGGGAAGAAAATTTTGTCTCAAAGGCATTATGAGTCCAAGCGATGCTAGGAAAGCTGTAGAGATGAAAGCCGATGCAATCATGGTATCGAATCATGGTGGCAGACAACTTGATGGAGGAAGAAGTCCTTTTGATCAGCTCGATGAAATCCTTCAAGAAGTAGGCGGTGAAATAGAAGTTATCTTAGATGGAGGCATACAAAGAGGCACGCATGTTCTAAAGGCAATGGCGATGGGAGCTACAGCTTGCTCGGGGGGAAGAATGTATCTTTTTGGCTTAGCTGCTGCTGGCCAAGATGGAGTCGAAAAAGCTCTGGGTAATATGAAAAATGAAATAGAAAGAGATATGAAATTAATGGGTGTAAATCAGTTAAAAGATTTAAAACCGCATATGCTTCGAAAGAGATAGTTTTTAGCATAGAATATGCAAAATAAATTATGAAAGCAGAATTTTTTTACAGAAATCCATTAAAAAAAGGCGAACCAAAGCCAGCTTTTGGAGTTAAGGAGCCTGATCCAGATAGGCCTGACCACAAGGGCTTCATGAAAGAAGTTTTCAATGCTAGAGAAGAAGATCACTCCTTGACCGAGTCCGGTTTTATTTTATTGAATCATAAATCGTCAATAACTGATTTTTATGACGAAAAAGAAGTAACAGAAATCTACTACGGCGAAATGGCAAATTTGGTTAAAAAGCAGACTGGGGCTGCTCAAGTTTTTATCGTAAGTCACATTACAAGAAACGAAGCTGAAGCTGCTGAAGGCAAAAGATTAGGCGCTCATAGATTGGTACACAACGACTTTACTCCAAATTTCAAACAAACCATTCAACCATTACTTGACGAAAATGGTTCCAACCCAAGTAGAATCACTGTTTATAATTTGTGGAGGCGTTTTGATGAAGATGGGATGGACGCACCCTTTGCTCTTTGCGATTCCAGAACAGTTTCTGAAAAAGAATTAATTCCTACTGATTTATTCAATTATGGAAAGGAAGAGGAAAAAACTGAAACTTTAGCCGATGAGAATGGTTTTACCGTTGAAATATATCAATCAATGAACAGCGACAATCACAAATGGTACTTTTATCCAAAAATGAACAGAGATGAAGTAGTGATGTTTAAAACTTACGATTCTAATGAAAATCCTTTTATGCCTACTTTACATAGCGCCTTTGATGATTTGAGTTGTGATTCAAAGGTTTCCCCTCGAGAGAGCATTGAAGTTAGAGCGATTTGTCTATTTGATTAGACTAAAGATAAAAACTATCGAATTAACATAGGAGAAAAAATGTCCAATACATCAAGAGAAATTCGTTCGGAAGTAACGAGAGATGGTCAGTTAAAGCTATCTATTGAAAGTGTAGAAATGCCTACACCCAAAGATCACGAGGTTTTACTTAAAGTTGAAGCTTCTCCTATCAATCCATCTGATTTGGGATTACTAATAAGCTTTGCAGCAGATCTTAGTTCTATAACTACAGAAGGTTCTGGAGACGACAAAGTTACAACAATGAATATATTACCCGCTTTGCATAAAACCATGGCTGCTAGATTTGATAAATCTATGAAAGTTGGAAATGAAGGAGGCGGAATTGTTGTCGATGCCGGGGAAGCTGGAAAAGGCCTTGTTGGAAAAACTGTAGGAGTAGCAGGCGGTGCGATGTATTCCGAATACAGGTGTGTTCCTGTAGATAGTTGCCTTGTCATGAACGATGGGACTAGTCCAAAAGAAGCTGCTTCTTCATTTGTAAACCCGCTCACTGCCCTTGGTTTTACAGAAACCATGAAAATGGAAAATCATACAGCTATCATCCATACTGCCGCAGCTTCAAATTTGGGTCAGATGTTAGTAAAAATATGTAAGACAGATGATATTCCTTTGGTAAATATCGTAAGAAAAGAAGAACATGTAAATCTCTTAAAAGATCTTGGTGCTGATTATGTTTGTAATATGAGCGAAGATTCTTTCATGGGTGATTTAATAGCTGCAATTGATGCTACTGGTGCAACCTTAGGATTTGATGCTACCGGAGGAGGTAATGAAGGAAAATTAGCTGGACAGATTTTATCTGCGATGGAGATCTCAGCAAATAAGAAAGCTTCCGAATATAGTAGATATGGTTCGGATACCTATAAACAAGTTTATATTTATGGCGGCCTAGACCCAACACCAACTGTTTTGAATAGATCTTATGGATTGCAATGGGGTTTAGGAGGATGGCTTTTAACACCGTTCATTGGAAAAGCAGGACCAGAAATTTTCTTAAAAATGAGAGAGAGAGTAGCCAATGAAATCACTACTACTTTTTCAAGCTCCTATACAGCTGAAATTTCTCTTGAAGAAATGCTAGATCCAGAGATTTTGAAAAACTACGCTAAACAGGCTACTGGACAAAAGTATTTAGTTACTCCTCATAAGTAATTATCGACCTTTGAATACTGGCTGTTTTTTTTCAACAAAAGCTTTTGTAGCATTTTTGTGATCTTCTGTTTGACCGCAGTGAACATGATGCGTGACCTCTAGATCTAGACAATCATCTACTTCTCCACTTACGGCTCTGTTTAGATTCTCTTTCATGTATCGAAAAGCAACTGCTGGACCTTCAGCAAGTTGCTTCGCTATTTCTAGAGTTTTCTGCTCAAGCTCCTCGTGTTTTACAACCCAATTAGTAAGCCCAAGTTTTAAAGCTTCTTCAGCAGGAATTTTGTCTGATAAGAAATATAGTTCTTTTGCCTTTGATAAACCCACTAACTGAGTCATAAAGTAAGATCCTCCATAGTCACCAGAAAAGCCTACTTTTGCAAAAGCAGTAGTGAAAAAAGCACTATCGGACATTATTCTTAGGTCACAAGAAAGAGCATAAGACATTCCTGCCCCGGCTGCGGGCCCATTCACTGCAGCAATTGTGGGTTTGGGCATTTTAAATAATTTACCCGATGTGCCTCTTTGATGCATTCTTTGCTCATGGATAGCTATATCAATTGTTCGTTTAGGATCATCTTTTTTATTGGCCATACCTTTTACATCTCCACCCGCACAAAAAGCACCTTCAGAACCTGTAAGAATAACTGCTCTTACTTCAGAATCATTTTCAAAATCTTCTAAAGTTGCCATCATCGCTGCATTCATTTCACCCGACATGGCATTTCTAGCTTCAGGTCTGTTCATTATAATTTTTCCCAAACCATTTCCTTTCAAAGCTTTCAGGTGATCTGTCCCCATATCTATTTCTTTCATTTTTCTCTCCTTTTATTTATCCTTAAAGTATTATTTTACAAATATTATGAGATTAAGACAGTTAGTTATCGTTGCTGAAGAAAGGGATTCTATTGCGAATCAAATTTGTGATGTGTTTGATTTAAAAGTAGCTTTTCACGATGATGGTCTCATTCACTTTGGACTTATAAACTCATTAATTCCTTTGGGGGATACTTTTATAGAGATTGTTACTCCTGTAAAAGAAAACACCACTGCAGAGAGATTTCTAAATCGTAGAGGTGGAAATGGTGGTTACATGGTGATTGTAGATTGCGATGATGTTGCCAAAGAAAAAGAACGAGTAACCAATGAAAATATTGGCATTGTTTATGAAGTTGAGAGAAGCGAAGGGCACGTAACTGGAAAAACCATTCACTTGCATCCCAAACATATTGGTGGAGCAATAGTTTCAATTGATAAAATGGAACCTGAGTCAGCATGGCTTTGGGCAGGCCTTGATTGGGAAAAGTGTGTCTCAAAAAATGATAATGCCGAGAGATTATGCGGCGTTGTGATGCAATCGGATGATAAGTCTGCTCTTTGTAAAAAATGGGAAAAGGCTTTTGGGGTTAAAGCAGATGAAAATCTTGAAATTAATTTCTCAGACTCCAGAATCAAGTTTATTGATGATCTCGATCAGAGGGGCGAGGGAATTAATGCCTTTGAGTTGTCAGTAAAAAACAAAGAAATGGTCTATGAAAAAGCAAAAAAACTTGGTTTGATAAAAAATGATTTAATTCACATTGGCGGAGTGAATTTCTTACTTCAATAGCTTTCAATAAGATAGAATGCGCATGCTCATGCGTTCCATTCACATAATTTTTCTTTTACTTTCCTCGATTTCAGTATTTGGTTCTCAGGCAATTGGTCATGCACCTATTGGAGTTATGGCCGATCATATGCACAAAAAAGGCGAATCAATGATTTCTTTGAGAGCCTCTTACATGAAAATGAGAGGTAATTCCTTAGATGGAAATTCGATCTCAGATAGCGAAATTTTAGTTATAGACAACCCACATTCAAATTCACCGACAAAGCTTAGTGTTATTCCAATCGAAATGAGTATGAAAATGTTAATGCTTGGTGGTATGTATGCTCCAACTGATGAAGTTACTTTGACGTTCATGACAATGTTTATGGATAAATCTATGAATTTAAATACTTATCATGCAATGATGAGAAACAACATTGGCTCATTCAATTCATCTTCTTCAGATCTTTCAGATTTATCTTTTTCTGCATTAGTAAATATTAACGAGCAAGATAAAAGCAGGTGGCATGCAGAAATTGGCCTGAAGTTTTCTGTTGGAGATAAAAACGGAAAAGGCAAAGTACTAACTCCTATGAATACCAACATGGAAATGGTTTTGCCTTATGGTATGCAATCAGGAGACGATTCTGTTACTTTGGTTGTTGGCTTTACCAACCTTTATACATTATCTGATGAACATATTTTTGGAAATCAAATTAGGTTCTTTAGAAATATTTCATCTGAGGAATGGCATTATGGAGATAAAACTTATGTTGACTCTTGGTATCAATATTCAGTTAGCAAAAGCTTTTCTATTTCATCGAGGTTGAAACTTAATCATCAGCAAGACATTTCAGGTTTTGATTCCAATATCAGGGCACCAGTTCAGACCTCCATCATATCGAATTACGGCGGTTTTACGGCTGAAGTAGGTTTGGGTTTTAATTTTCTTGCCCAAATCTTTCCTGGATCTGAAGACAGACTTGCCTTGGAGATTATCAACCCAATAAGCAATGACAAAAATGGTCTCCAGATGAAAGATAAAACTCAAATAGTATTTGGCTTTCAAAAATCTTTTTAAGTTTCTTGCTTTTAATAGTATATTTCTCGGATGGCTGATTTAGTTCATCTTTCAAGCTCAGCTTCTTCGGAAGAGATTATCGATGTTCTTAACAAGGATGCTGGAGTGATAATTGATAACCTCTTACACTCAGATGATATTTCTAGAATCAATCAAGATCTTAAACCTTTCTTAAAAAATGATGTTTTTGGTAGGGATGAATTTACCGGATTCAAAACGAAAAGAGTTGGGGCATTAATTGCAAGATCTGAAGCCTGTAGAGAATTGGCATTAAACCCTTTAATCAATGAAGTTTCTGAAAAGTATTTATCTCCTTACTGCGACGGTTATCAACTGCATTTCACTTCTGCAGTAAGTATTGGTCCAGGAGAAAGTAAACAAATTCTTCATAGAGATAGGGGAATTTGGGGCGGTTATCTACCTAGGAAAGTTGAACCACTTATGAGTACCATTTGGGCAGTAACAGATTTTACAAAGGAAAATGGAGCAACGCAGATTGTCCCAGGATCTCATCTCTGGGAAAAAGACAGAACTCCTAATGACGATGAGATAGCTTATGCTGAAATGAAAGCAGGATCAGTACTACTTTATACTGGAACTGTACTGCACGGCGGAGGAGAAAATACTTCAAAAAATGATATTCGAACTGGAGTTTTTTTGCATTATGCTCTTAATTGGCTGCGTCAGGAAGAAAACCAATATCTATCCTGTCCTCCCGAGATTGCAAAAGATATTTCGCCTGAAATAAGATCTTTAATAGGATATTCGAAGGGAGGCTACGTACTGGGTTTTTATTCTGATCCATTAGACAAAAATGCAGAATATGAATCTGTTTCACCGGAAAATATGTTTAAGGATAAAGCTTTTGACGAGTACTCAGCAATACCGGATCCTAAGGAACTGGTTCAAAAATCTACAAAATAATTAAAAGTAGACAACGCCTATTAAGTAGCCGCCATAGAAAAAGGCAACTGCATAAAAAGGATATTCTCTACAAAAATTCCAAACTGATTTTAAATATTCACTAATCATTTCATCTCTTAGAAGAACTTCATAATAGACAAACTTAAGGTAATTTTTACTTATACCTTTATATAAAATTTATTAAAAAAATTTTTTTTATTACGAATTAATACATCTCTAAATCATTGCATCCAAAATTTATTTGAAGCATAGTAAAACGACTGATTTTCATAAATGTAGATAAATAATGACTGTAAAATATTACGACTGGGTAGATTATCAATCTAACTTTAGGCCAAAAAAAATTGCTATCAAAGAGATCTCAAGTGGTCGAGAAACCTCTTATTATGAGTTGAATCAAAGATCTAAATCATTGGCGGGATGGTTGCAAAAAAAAGGATTAAAAAAAGGAGATCGAGTTGCGATTTTAGCCCATAACTGTGCTGAAGTTTTTGAACTTGAATTTGCCTGCGGAAAAATTGGCGGTGTTGAATTACCTCTTAACTGGAGGCTAACAAAGCCAGAACTTGAATACATTTTGAATGATAGCAAGCCAATGTGTTTAATTTATTCTGTTGAGTTTAAGGATATTGCTCAAGAACTAATAAAAGATTGCGGAATAAAAAACTCTTTGATGATAGAAGAGAACAACTTTGGCAGTGAATATGAACAAGCTATTTCAGAAAATAATAATTTCGAAACTGTAGAAAGCAATCATGATGATTTAATCATGTTGATGTATACCTCCGGTACGACTGGTCACCCTAAAGGCGCCATGATCAACCATCAAATGCAATTTTTCAATACTGTAAATTTAGGAGCTACTGCAAGAATTACTGATAAAACAATTCAACTTGTTGTTTTGCCATTATTTCACACAGGCGGCATGAACTGTTACGCAAATCCTATTTTGCACAATGGTGGACAAATAGTTTTGATGAAAGAGTTTGATCCAGGGAAAGCTTTGGAAATTATTAATAATCCTGATTTTGGAATTACACATTTTTTTGCTGTGCCTGCACCTTTCCAGTTTATGATGCAACATCCAAATTTTGCGAAAACAGATTTTTCAAGAATTGAAGGAGCCGGTGTAGGTGGAGCTCCATGCGCTGAAGTCATCATAGAGACTTGGCAAAATAAGGGCGTAGAACTATGGCAAGGTTGGGGAATGACAGAAACCAGCCCTGGCGGAATTGGATTATCTGGTGATGATGCTGCGAGAAAAATTGGTTCAGCAGGAAAGCCTTTGTTACATACAGAGGTAAAAATAGTCGATGAAAAGGGTAATGAAGTAAAGCAAGGTGAAGTAGGAGAAATACTTATCAAAGGTCCCAATATCACACCAGGATATTGGAATAATGATGAGGCAACAAAAAATTCTTTTGTGGATGGTTGGCTAAAGACAGGAGATGCTGCACAAATGGATGACGAAGGTTTTATCTACATTGTTGACCGTCAAAAGGATATGTATATCTCTGGTGGAGAAAATGTATATCCAGCAGAAATAGAAAATGTGCTTTATCAATTACCTCAAATTGCTGAAGCTGCAATCATAGGTATACCTGATGAAAAGTGGGGAGAAGTTGGCCTTGCTTTTATTGCTCTAAAGCCTAATGAAAATTTGTCTGACGAGGATATCATCAATCATTGTCTAAAAAACTTAGCAAAATTCAAAATACCAAAAACCGTAGAGTTCATCGAAGCTTTACCAAGAAACGCTACCGGGAAAGTTTTGAAAAGAACCTTAAGAGAACAAAAACTTGGAAAATCAGCCCCAGCAATTTCATAAATGTCAGATAGATCAGAGCTTATAGAACTTCACAATAGATTATCTAAAACTCTTGATGAAGAAAGAGGAGCTGCAAGAGAGAAAAGATACGAAAAAGGCTATAGAACAGCTAGAGAAAATCTTGATGATTTAGTGGATAAAGATTCTTTTGTGGAATATGGCCAGCTTGCTATTGCAGCGCAAAAAAGTAGAAGGGAACTCGAAGAGTTAAGAACCGAAACGGCTGCTGATGGAATAATTACTGGATTTGGTAAAATAAACAGTGAAATCTTAGATGATAAAAAAGCTCTTTCTGCAATAATCATCAATGACTATTCAGTCTTAGCAGGAACCCAAGGTTATTATCACCACAAAAAATTAGATAGGATTTGCGAGACAGCCGAAAAACAAAATTTACCCGTCATTATGTATACAGAAGGAGGCGGAGGAAGACCAGGCGATACTGATGTCCATGTTCAATTTGCAGGATTACAGATTCCTTCTTTTAGTAATTGGGCTAAGTTAAAAGGAAAAAGCCTTAGAGTTGCTGTCAATAATGGATATTGCTTCGCTGGTAATGCTGCATTATTTGGAACAGCTGATTTTTGCATTTCTACAAAAAATTCTTGGTTGGGAATGGCGGGCCCCGCAATGATAGAAGGTGGAGGACTTGGCAAGGTAAATCCAAAAGATATTGGCCCAGCTGAAGAACAAGAAAAATTAGGTGTAATCGATTACCTTGCAGAAGACGAAGCAGATGCAACAAGCTTTGCGAAGAAATTACTTTCTTACTTTCAGGGAAGTCTAAATAAATGGGAAACTAAGGACCAGTCGATTTTAAGAAACCTCGTTCCAGAAAATAGAAGAATGGCTTACTCAGTAAGAGATATTATAGAAACCATTGCTGATAAAGATTCATTTCTGGAAGTAAGAAAAATTTATGGTCGAAGTGTAATTACTGGATTCATGAGATTAGAGGGGAAGCCAGTTGCTCTTATTGCAAACGATTGTCAGCATTTGGGCGGAGCTGTGGATGCAACTTCAGCTGAAAAAGCTGGACAGTTTATTTCAATTTGTAATGAACACAATCTTCCGATAGTTTCTTTAGCAGACACTCCTGGCTTTATGGTTGGCGTTGATAGCGAAAGAGAAGGAGCTGTAAGGAAAATGGGTAGCCTTTTTAATGCAGGAGCAAATATCTCAGTTCCTCTCGTAGCAATCTTTTTAAGAAAAGGCTATGGATTGGGCGCAATGGCTATGGTTGGAGGAAGTTTTTATATACCTATTTTCACCGCTTCTTGGCCAACTGGAGAATTTGGCGGAATGGGCTTAGAAGGAGCAGTTAAACTAGGTTATAAAAAAGAGCTGGAAGCTGTTGAAGACGAAAATGAAAGAGAAGAATTATTCAATAAGCTTGTCCAAAAAATGTACGATGCTGGAAAAGCGTTAGAGGCGGCCACTCAATTAGAGATAGATGCAGTTATCGACCCAGCAGATACTAGGTCGATAATTATAAAAGCTTTGGAAACTGGTTAAATTTTTCCCTAAATTAAGGGGTTCTCATTACTTCAGCAGAAGTACATTTATCAATTGAAGCGGATTTTAATTTTTCTACAGCTAGTTTTAATTTTCTGTACTCCGCTACTTCAGGATTTAAACCTGTAGACTTAACACCAATGAAACTTGTTCCGGCAGTAGGATCATGCATTTCAAGGCCATAAGATGCATAACTAGTTGATCTTGAGGAATTTTCAATTACTTTTTCTGCAACACTATCAATTAAAGCAGAATGCCTGATTCTTTCAGCCTGAAGTTCAGCACAGCCTAATGTTGTAGCATCAACTTCCCAATGATAAGTTTCAGCATTTACTTGTCCTTTTCCACCGGCATCTTCAACAAAATTATCCAAAAGATACTTTGTTGCAACAATATTGTTCTGCATAAAAGGAGTGCTTGAGCAACCAACTAAAACTAATAGAGCCACTGAAGCAAATAGTTTTAAAAATTGACCAAATAAGTTCTTTAAATTAGTTAAAATCATTGATAATTCTCCTAAGACACTTAGTATGCCTTTACGACGGCAAGTTTAAGACCTTTAAAAACTTAAGTCAATTTTAGTGAAAGCTAAATTAAACAAAAAAAATTGGTATTTTTATGACAAAAATCACTGAAAACGAGTTTGAAATCTTAAAATTAGGCAATCCTATTTTAAGGCAAACTGCTAGAGAACTTACCAAAGATGAAATCTTATCTTCGGAAATACAAGGATTAATCCCTAAAATGTGGGATGTTATGAAAAACGCTGGTGGAATTGGCTTGGCTGCACCCCAAATAGGAATTTCTATCCAGTTAGCGGTTATAAAATTGGAAAGCGACTCAGAGAGATACGATAATTTAGAAAATTCTGAAGAATTTGTCATATTTAATCCAAAACTAGAAGTAATTGACGACCAAAAACAAGGCTTTTGGGAGGGCTGTTTAAGTGTTCCTGGCTTAAGAGGTTATGTTGAAAGGCCACGAAAGCTTAAAATTAAATATCTCAACGAAAATGCGGATGAAAAAGAAGTGGTAGTTGAAGATTTCTTAGCAACAGTATTCCAGCATGAACTAGATCATTTGTTTGGATTTCTTTACGTGGATAGACTTAATTCTACAAAAGACTTAGTTTTTGAAGAAGAATTAACAAATATAGCGTCAGAAAAACTTTTAGACTAAATTATGCTGAAATATTTTTTATCAATCTTTTTGTCTTTTAACATGCTTTCTTTTGAAATTCTGCCAAAAAAAAATATCGATATAGATGCCTGGCGGTTTGTAAAAGATCAGGTCATGGGAGGTAAGTCCGATGGTTCCATGGCATTAAAAGAATCTATAAATGAAAATTTTGATTTTATCTCTGCACAAGGAAATGTATCTACCGATGGCGGAGGGTTCTTAATGTTTAGGAAAGAAATTGATGCAAATAACTTAAGTGATTTTTCTAGAGTGAAATTCAAGGCAAGAGGAAATAATGAAAAATATTTTATCCATATTAAAACCAAAGGCTCGATCTTTCCTTGGGTTAGATATCTCGGTGAATTTGAAGTTACTAATGAATGGCAAGATTTTGAAATTGAATTCACTGAATTCATTCGTTACAGTAATAAAAGTCCAAAAAAAAGGAATCTAAACCCTAGTAAAATAAAACTTATTGGTGTTGAAGCTTCTGGAAGGGATTTTGATATGGACATTGATATTGCTTCGATGAGTTTTTCCAAATAATTTAATCAAAAAGATGATTACTAAAGCAGACGACTATCCAATACACCAACTACCTCATCCTGTTTCAGAAGTCGGTACAGAAAGAAATTTTTATGATCGTTATTTTTTTAATGGATATTCCAAAAAAGAAGATTTTTATTTTGCTGCTGTACTTTGTTTGTATCCTAATTTGAATATCATGGATGCTTCTTTCACTTTAGCAGTTGATGGAAAGCAACATAATATAAGAACTTCAAGAATTCTAGGCCTTGAGAGACTGAATACAAAAGTGGGCCCTATTGAAGTTAAAGTTCTTGAGCCTTTAGAAAAGCTTTCAGTTGAACTTACAAATAATGATTCAGACATTACAGCAAAGCTAGAATTCACCAAAAGATTTGAACCCATGCAGGAGCCAAACATGACTCTTTTTAATGGTCCTAGAAAAATAATGGATACTTGCAGATTAACCCAGCATGGAAATTGGTCTGGGGAAATTAAAATAAAAGATGAAATTATCAAAATATCGCCAAAAGAGTTTATAGGAACCAGAGACAGATCTTGGGGAGTAAGACCTGTTGGCGCAGGAGATAGTCAACCTATGGTGCCTTTTGAAATGCCCCAATTTTTTTGGCTTTGGGCTCCCGTTCATTTTGACCAGCTAGCGACACATATTTACTACATTGATAACGAAAAAGGAGAAGCTGATAATGCTTTTGCAAAAATTCAATTCGATGATGGAAAAGAACAATCTAATTTTGTTTCTCATCAAAAGTCTATTTCATTTAAACCCAAAACAAGAAGAGTTGAATCTTTATCCTTGAACTTAAAAACTTCACAAGAGGATTTATTTGAATTTCATATTACGCCTAAAGTAAATATGTTTATGTGTGGTTTAGGGTACATGCATCCTGATTGGGGTCATGGCCAATTCAAAGGAGAATTAGAAACTCACTATGACACCTATGATTTAAATGACGATCCACAAGATCCGCCATTTCTTCATATTCAATCATTGTGTGAAGTTAAGCTTAAGACTCCAGAAAAAGAGCTTCAAGGTCGAGGTGTTTTAGAACAATTATTTTTGGGACCTCACGAGCCTAGTGGGTTTAAAGATCTTTTCGATAAACCCTAATAATGCCTGTTTCTTCAGAAAAAAATTTCCAAAAAAAATTAATAATTTTTAAAAGCTGGCTCGAAACGAAAGAACGTTATAAGAAACAAAATATTTCTATTCAGCCGCACGAATCATCTGAGGCAAGTGGTTTTTCAAATGAAACTTTCTCTTGCAAAATTTTAGGGAAAAACATTGAAGAGGATATAGTCTTGAGAATAAAGCCAACCGGCTTTCAAGTATTTCCTGAATATGATCTTGGATTGCAAGTCGAAATCATGAAGCAATTAAAACAACTTAAATTTCCTGTTCCGGAAATTTTATTTTTTGAACAAAATGAAGAAATCATTGGATCAGAATTTTATGTAATGAAATATGTTAGCGGAGAGGCGCCTTCCGATAATCCGCCATATCATATGGATCCTGAAGGTATGATGGGGAGAGCTTCTCCAGATCAAATTAGATCAGTCTGGTTTGGCTGGTTAGAAAACTTAGTATCTTTTCATAAAATAAATTATGAGGATTTAGAATTGAGCATGATCGATAAGAGAAGCAATGAAAGTTCTCATCTAAAGTCTGATCTGCAATACTATAAATCGTTCATGGAATGGGGTATGGATGGAGAAGCAAATGCATTTTTAGAAGAAGTTCTTCTTTGGTTATCTGAAAATCTTCCTCTAAATCCAAATCCAAAAAAACTTTGTTGGGGAGACTCAAGGCTAGGAAATGTACTCTTTGAAAATTTTCAGGTAAAGAGTTTACTTGACTGGGAAATGGCAACCATTGGAGATCCTCTATGCGATTTAGCTTGGGGACTTACAACCGACGATGTCAGTAGCCACGGGCTAAATATTGAAAAGCTTCCTGGTTCTATTGCAAATGAAGAAGCGATAAAATTTTGGGAAAAAAATACCGGTTATTCAGCTGAGAATTTCTTTTATTACCGAATATTATGCCTGTTTAAATTTTCTGTGATTATGATTAGAGTTGCAAAAAAATTAATTCATAATGAAATAATGCCTTTAGATAGCGATTTTCACGTCAATAATCACGTATCAAATTACTTAAGACAGGAATTTAATGAAAAAAATTAGAATAGAAAAACAGATTAAATGTTCAGCCGATTCACTTTGGGAATTATTTGCAGACGTTACGAGATCTGATTGGGTGCCTTTTGCAAACGAAATTGTTCTTGAAAACGATGTAAGGACTTTCAAAATGGATGGCGTTGGAGAAATTAAGGAAAAGATCATTGAAAAGGATCAAGCAAATAAAACTTTGACTTATAGCGTGATTAAATCCCCGGCGCCTTTGAATCACCATTTAGCTAAAGTTACAGTGCTTGAAGTTAATAATTTCTCCAAATTAGTTTGGACCTCTGAAGTTGAACCGGATGAGTTCGAAAAATTAATTTCAGATGGTATGAAATCGTCCATCAAGATGATTAAAAAGATCCTTGAATAACTTCCAAACTAAAAAGGATTTTATTTATATGACATTGGCTTTAGACGAAGCCAAATTAGCTTATTCAAAAAAAGAAGTTCCGGTTGGTGCGGTTTTAGTCAAAGACGACGAAGTAATCTCTCGTTCGCATAATCAATCAATAAGTAAAAACGATCCTTCTGCGCACGCAGAAATGAACGTGCTGAGAGATGCAGCAAATAAACTAGATAACTATAGACTCAATGGAGCTAGTCTATACGTTACTTTAGAGCCTTGCTTGATGTGTTTTGGAGCATGTATTCATGCTCGAATAGATAGATTAATCTTTGCTACAGAGGACCAAAAATCAGGAGTGGTTATAAATAATTTGAATCTAAAAGAGGAAAGTTTCTTTAATCATAAAATTTCAGTTTCAAGTGGGATACTTGCAAACGACAGTTCTGAGTTATTAAAGAAATTTTTTCAGGAAAGGAGAAATTAGATTTTAAATTGAGTCCAAACTGGAGCATGATCGGAAGGTTTTTCCATACCCCTTATTTCATAATCTATTTCAGATTCAACTGCCATCTCCAAAAGAGGTTTTGTTACCCATAGATGGTCAATTCTTAAGCCTCTTTTGGGATTATCATCAAATCCTCTACTGCGGTAATCAAACCAGCTGAACTTATCACTTGAATCTGGGAAAAACTTTCTATAAGAATCAAAAAATCCCCAAGTTTTTATATTTTCTAACCATTCTCTTTCTTCAGGTAGAAAACTACATTTTCCCGTGGCAAGCCACCTTTTTCTATTGTTTTCTCCAATTCCTATATCAATGTCTTCTGGGGAAATATTTAAGTCTCCCAAGATAATAATATTGTTGTCTGGAGAAAAGTTCTCATTTAAATAGATCATCAGATCCTTAAAAAACTTTTCCTTATAAGGAAATTTTTTTGGATGATCTCTGCTTTCTCCTTGAGGAAAATACCCATTGATAATGGTAACTTCTTGAGAAGAAAACTTATGTCTTGATGAAATTAGTCTACATTGAGCATCATCTTCATCTGTCGGGAAGCCTAATTGAAAATCCAAAGGTTCAGATTTGTAAAGAGTTGACACACCATAATGTCCTTTTTGCCCATTAATTATAGCTTTGTAACCCAATTCATTTATGCTCTCCATGGGATAGTTTTCATTGTCTACTTTTGTCTCTTGCAGACAAATAATATCTGGCGAGTGCTTATCAATTAATGCACTCATCTGGTGAAGCCTAGCTCTTAAGCCATTTACATTGAAAGAAAAAATTTTCATCTGAAGTCTGAACTGGAAAGTCTTTTGGGCTTATTAAAATTAATTTGATCAATTAAAATTCTCGCTGCTTCTTCAAGAACCATCTTCTCCGAAAACTCATTTAATTCTTCAGGATCAGCATCTAAAAACTCTTGAAAATTTAAATAGGGCTTTAAACCAACAGAAACTCTAAATCTATTTTCAATGAATAGTCTTTTTTCTTCTTGCGCTTTTTTTTCAGATTTTCTTACTAAAAAATTTACAGGAATCAATTTTTTATCCAATTCGTTTTTGCTGTGAATTTTTTGATCTTTAATGTACTCATTTAAGTTTGAATCGGATACTCTTTTTTTTGAGAAACTTTGAATCATCTCTATATTTGAAGTTGAATTAAAAGGTTCATACTCTAAAGATGAAATATCATCATATGGAAGAGAGTTCTCAAGAGCCATTTCTCCAACCTCTTCACTATCAAAAACATAAGGCAAGTTAATATCAGGAATTACTCCTAAATTTTGTGTGCTTTTCCCAGAGACTCTATAAAATTTCTGTTCTGTAAATTTTAGTTGTCCATAAGAAAGATTTTCCAGCCTTTGAACAGTCCCTTTACCGAAAGTGTTTGAGCCCACAATTAACCCTCTTTTGTAATCTTGAAAAGCTCCTGCAAGAATTTCCGAAGCCGAGGCACTTAATTTATCAACCAAAATCATTACTGGCCCATCATAGTTTTGAATTCCTCTTGTGTGACCCAGAGGCTGAATCGAGCCATTCGACTCCATTACTTGAACAATACTTCCTTTTCCAATAAAAAGCTTGGCAAGCGAGTAAGCTTCATACAAAGAACCTCCAGAATTTCCTCTCAAATCAAGAATGACTCCATCTACTTGTTCTTCTTTTAATTCCCTTAGAAGGTTCCTGACGTCTTTTGAACTGCTTTTGTAGTTAAATTGATTTCTGCTAAATGCATCAAAGTCCATATAAAAAGCAGGTAAATCTATTACCCCAATATTGTAAGACTTATTCGGTTTATATATCTCCACCTTCTTTTTCTTTGCAGCCTGATCTTCTAGTTTTACCAACCCCCTGGTGATTTCTATGACTCTGCCTAAAATGTCATCCGGAGAAGAATTAGGAATAACTTCAAGTCTGACCTTGGTATTTTTTGGACCTCTTATGAGTCGAACCACTTCATCGATTCTCCAATCTCGTACATCTTCTATATCATTTTCTGGCAGAGAGGCTACCCCCACAATTTTGTCATTTACTTTTAGGAGACCTGATTTATCAGCTGGCCCTCCTGGAATTAATCTCACAATTTTAGTAATTCCATCCTCTGTAGATAAAATTGCTCCAATTCCTTCTAGAGATAGACTCATATTTATCTCAAAGTCTTCCTGAGATTTTGGAGATAAATAATTTGTATGAGGATCGTAGAGAGAGGTAATCGAATTTATGTATAAAGAAAAGATATCGTCTGACTTAATTCTTTTTAAACTTTTAACTCTATTTTTGAGTCTTTTGAGAAGTTTTGACTTAGAGTTTTCAAAATTATCATTAGACAAAAGAATGTTTATAAATTCGTTTTTAATTAAAAGAGCATGATAGTTTTTGATTGAGCCTAAGGAATTAAATCTTTTTTCATCCTCTCTGCTTTTTTCAACAAATTCAGTCGTATTTAAGTCGGCAGAAGTATCAATCAAATTAACAACATCTTTTTGATAGTTTATCAATTCAAGTGTTCTATCAGAATAATCTTGATAAATTTTAAAAATTTCTTCTAGGTTATAAATATTCTTGAAACTAGCTATATATGAGTTGAACTCAACAGAAGTAAATACAATTTTTTCTTTGTCTATATTTACCAAAAAGTTATCAATGACTTTTTGTTCATTAATTACAATATTCTTTTTAAAGTGATTTTGGTCCAGAATTTCTATGATTTCACTTATAACAGGTTTATATTCATTTTTTACCACCAAAGATTCTTCGCTTGGAAGATAAAGTGAAGCCAGAAAGTAAACTAATAGAATAAGAAATTTATTTAATCTAAATACCATTATTTAGTCTCTACTACTAAGCAAAAGGTCTTTTTCCAACCATAATGAATTAACCCACTCCTTGAATTCTGTTCTCAGAGGATGATTGTCTAATAAATTTTCATTGAGAAATTTTTTTGGGATTTTTATTTCCTTAATAATAATTTTAGCTGAATTCATTCTTCCACAAAGATAGTCCCAAAAACTTCTTTTTTTAGAATCAAACTTGATTGTAAAATCAATAAGAGAATCAATCTTATTTACTAAACTTAACGCAGTAGCCAAGCCTCCTTCTTTGGGCCTCAAAAGATTTTCGAAAGGACTGTTTTGATTATGATGTTTTTTAAGAGTAAATCTTGTTCCTTCAGCAAAACTAAAAACAGTTACAGGATAAAGGGCGTAATGTTTCAAAGCTCTTTTCATTTCTCTCACGTCTTTTCCAGCCAGCTTGGGATTTTTTTCTAGTTGCTTTTTTGTATACCTCTTCAAAAAAGGCATATCTAAGGCCCACCAAGAAAGACCTATAACAGGAACGTAAATCAGAACATATTTCATAAAGAACTTGAGCATGGGCATTTTTCTATTGGTGATATCCTGCAGAAGAAATATGTCCGCAAATGATTGATGATTTGAAGTAGCTATTGTCCAGCCATCGGACTTGATATTTTCTGTACCAATTATTTGCCATTTGGGATTGTGTAAAGCCTTTACCCAAATTTTATTGGTGAAAATCCATAATTCACCTACCTTTATAATAAATTTTGTAAATAACACTTTTAGTGAAGTGATTGGTAAGAAAAATTTAATTATTCCCAAGGGTATTAACAAACACGACAAGATAACTGTGTTCAATACCAAAATGGTGATAGACATTATCCCTATTAGATTTTCAAATAAAAACTTCACTTGCTCTTCTCAAACTCTTTTATCTTAAAATATACTTCTCTTTGTTCTTCTATTGTATGAGGTCTCTTTTCTTGGAAAACATATGGATGTCTTCTAATTAACTTTTCACATAAGTTATCAATTACCTCATTAAAAGAAAATAGTTTATTTTCTTCAGCTATTCTACTTTGGAGAACTATTTGCAAAAGAAGATCGCCTAATTCTTCTTTGAGGTTTTCGTTATCTTCTTTTTCAAAAGCATCTTGAACTTCTTTTGCTTCTTCGATTATAAAAGGGAGGAGGGTTTTTGAAGTTTGAGATTTAGTCCACTCGCATCCAGAAACAGGATCTCTTAAATCAGCAATAATTTTAAGAAGTTTTTCTGTTTTATTCTCATGCACGACTGAACTTTAATAGCCTGTTAATTCAGCATACCTATTTTTATGAAAATTAGAATCCCCAAAAATTTGTTCGGCTACTCTAGCTCGTTTTAGGTAAAGTCCAATATCGTACTCATCTGTAACACCTATTCCACCATGCATTTGAACCGACTCATTAGAGATTAAATGAAATACTTCACCAACTTTAGCTTTCGATAGACTTGCTAATCTCTCAGAATCATTCCCTCCCTCGTCAAAGGAAGTAATAGATTCAATAACACATGATTTGCATAATTCTAGTTCAGAAAACATGATTGCAGCTCTATGCTGGAGGGCTTGAAAGGAACCTATTTTTGAACCGAATTGTTCTCTTTCCTTTAAATAATCAAGAGTAATTTCATAAGCTTGAAGAGCGCTACCTAACATTTCTGCAGAAATTGCAGCTCTAGATATATCCAGTACTGATTCAATAATTTCATAGGCATCATCTTCTTTGCCAATCAAGTTATCTGAAGATACTTTTACATTTTCAAATTTCATGTTTGCTGCGTTTCTAGAATCTACCATCTTAGTAGGTGTAATGGTTAAGCCCTTAGAATCAGAATCCAAAACAAAAAGAGACAGGCCTTCCTTTGAGCCTTTTTCTCCTGATGTCCTACAGGCAACAATGACTTTATCTGCAAAACCGCCATCAATTACAAAGGACTTTTCTCCTGAAATAATGAAATTACTTCCATCTTTTTTTGCTTCACAAGATATTTTAACTGGATCATGATGATTACTTTCTTCAATGGCAAAGCAAAGTCTAAGACCATCTTGAACAACCTTTATAAGAATGTCTTTTTTTGCATCATCGGATGCATGCTTCATAAGACTTACACCTACAACCGCCGTAGAAAATAAAGGTGAAGGAGTGAGTGTCCTACCAAGCTCTTCCAAAATAGAAGAGATACCAGCTACTCCAAAATTTGAACCGCCAAATTCTTCGGGAACTAAAATACCTGTCCAACCAAGTGATACCATTTCCTGCCAAATTTTATCGTCATAACAGTTATCGATTTCACTGTCCCTTACTTCACGAAAGTGAGTAGTAGGGGTCTTTTCTGATGCGAATTTTTTGGCACTATCTTTTAGAAAGACCTGTTCCTCATTCAAAACTAATGACATTTTTTTCTCCCAAAGAAATTATTATTGAGGCAAATCTAAGACTCGCTTCGCGATAATATTAAGCTGAACTTCAGAAGTTCCGCCTTCAATTGAATTAGCCTTAGTTCTAAGCCACTCTCTGGTAATTGCAAGTTCGGCTGGACCAAAACCTTCTCCTTCCCAACCAAGAGCTTTAGTGCCCATTGCCTCAAGCATTAACTCATATCTGAGTTTATTGCTCTCACTACCATAATACTTGAACATTGATGAAGCTGGACTTGGCCCAGAATTAGAAGACTTACTTTCTTCGCTTGCCCTTCTCATGGTAAGAGAAAATGCATGCGAGTTAATGTCAAAAGATGCAATTTTTTGTCTCAAACCAGGATTTGCTAATTTTCCTTCTTCTTCTCCAACATATGTCTTGGCCATGGTTGCCATTCCAGATGAAATCGCTTGATCTTTTTTCTTTTTGGCAGAACCTGCTCCTCCTAGACCCATTCCAGCAATCATATTTCTTTCATGTTGAAGAAGTCTTTTTGCGACATCCCAGCCTTTATTTAATTCGCTAACCAAATTTTCTTTTGGAACAATCGCATTATCAAAGAAAGTTTCACAAAAAGGAGATTTTCCTGAGATAAGTTTAATCGGCTTAGTAGTAACTCCAGGTTGATCCATGTCGATGAGTAAAAAACTGATACCATCATGTTTAGGTTCTTGCGGACCTGTTCTTACTAAAGTAAAAATCATGTCGCAGTCATCAGCATAAGAAGTCCAAACCTTTTGGCCATTTACTACAAAATGATCTCCATTATCTTCGGCTTTAGTTTTTAAACTGGCTAGATCCGATCCAGACCCAGGTTCACTATAACCTTGGCACCATCTAATTTCACCTTTAACAATTTCAGGAATGTATTTCTTTTTTTGTTCTTCTGACGCAAATTCGAGAAGTGCTGGCCCAAGCATCCAGATTCCAAAACTAGATAAAGCTGGTCGAGCTCTAATAGCCATTAATTCTTCTTGCAAAATCTTGTTTTCGTCAAAACTTAAACCCCCACCGCCGTATTCTTTAGGCCATGTGGGGCAGGTCCAGCCTTTTTCACCCATTCTTTCTAGCCACAATTTCGCATCAGGATGAGGAAATTTACAGTTTCTGCCACCCCACACTACGTCTCCAGGACCCATTGGTTTTCTCATTTCAGGCGGACAATTCTTTTCCAACCATTCTTTTGTTTCTTTTCTAAATTGATCTAAATTTTCCATAATTTTTTAAATATAAGTTTTTAAATATAAGTTTTTAAGTGATTTTTTGTTTCTAAACGTGTCTAATTGTAGCAATTTTTGATAATTAATCAGCCATGAACTTAGAATTTTTTAGCCAAAATCCAGAATTATTATGGATTTTTACGGTGTTTTATGACCTTACTTTGGCAATAATATTGTTCTACTTTTTTGGTAAAAATGGACTCTATACAGCAGTAATTCTGGGAATTATTCTCGCAAACTTACAGGGTGGTAAAGTAAGTGAACTAACTATTTTTGGAAATACATTTGTAGTCAGTATGGGTGCGATAATGTATTCGGGGATTTACTTTGCGACTGATTTATTAAATGAAAAATATGGTAGAGCAGAAGCAAATAGGGCGGTAATAATTGGGGCAGTAGCAAATGTGATAGTAATGTTTACTTTGGTTCTGAGCACTTATTATTTACCATCAGGAATTGCTTCTTCGGCTAATGAAGTTCATCAAGCAATATCTACCTTAGCTCTTTACTCGCCTATATTTGTAATAGGATCTATAACTGCATACCTGATAAGTCAGACATTTGACGTTTGGGTTTTTCATAAAATTAAAACCATAACTGGAGATAAGTATCTTTGGTTAAGGAACAACGTTTCGACTCTGAGTTCTCAAGCTCTTGATACTTTTATATATACCTTTGTGTGGGTTTTAGCAGGTCAAATGTCATTTAAAGTAGCTTTAGGAATTGCTTTAACCAAATACGTTTTTAAGTTTTTTATAGCAATAGTAGATACAATATTTATATATTTCGTGAGAAACTTTAATCCAAAGGATTTACAAACGACAAATGGATAAAATTTCCTCAATAAACATCATTCATTCCTCAACTAGAGACTATAAAGAAACTTTAGAGAGGTGTGAAAAAACTTTGGAAGAAAATAATGTGGTCATAAAACACATTGTGGCAAATAAGTCTCAAAAAGAATTGAAAAAATTAGATGCATCCGAAGATCTTATTTTGGTGATTGGCGGAGACGGAACGATGATAGGGGCAATAAGAGATCTCTGTCATTTAAATACTCCATTTCTGGGAGTGAACATTGGCAGACTTGGCTTCTTAACAGATTTGCAATTAGGCTCTTTAGAGCTTGAATTACCAAAAATTTTAAAGGGTAATTACCAAGAAGAATCAAGAAATCTTTTAGAAGTTTCTGATAAAAATAATTCTTTTCTTCTAGTAAATGAAGTTGTTCTTCATTCAGGAGAACTAGCAAAAATGACAAGTTTTTCTCTTTTTAAAAATAATAAATTAATTGCTAACCATAAATCTGACGGATTAATTGTTTCATCTGCTACTGGGTCTACAGCTTATATGTATTCAGGTGGCGGACCAGTTTTATATCCTACATTGGATGTTTTTGCTATCATGCCGATGTTTTCACATAGTTCGTCCACTAGGCCGCTGATTATCCCAGCCGAAGATGAATTAGAGCTTAAATATGAACATGATGAAAAAGCAAAAGTCATTCTCGACGGACATAATGAGTTTGATTTAAATTCTGGAGATTCTTTAAAGATAAAAAACAGTTCAACAAGATATCGTTTAATTCATCCAACAGATTATGATTACTTTGAAGCATGTAGATCAAAACTTTACTGGGGTCTCCCAATTGTTAAGTAATTTGAAGAAGATATTTTTTCTCTTTTTTATCACAAATTCTTTTGCGCAAGTAAGTGATTACGAGCAATATCTTAGATTCCTACCAGACTCCGTTAGGTCTTCTGTAGAATCTAGAATCAAAACAGATGTTGAAGACGACTCTGACTACGATGAATTAAATCAGCTTAGGAGAGAATCTTTTATGGAAATGGAAGAGAAACCTCTTGAGTATGACGAATTTGATAACGTAATCCCTTCTTTATTTGGATATGATCTTTTTGATATAGAAACTTCGTTTGATTCCAGCGGCATCATTGCAGCTCCTAGAGAGTATGTACTGGGACCTGGAGATGAATTAACTATAAGTTTTTCCGGAAGCATTCAGGCTATAAAAAAAGTTTCAGTTAATCGTGAAGGAAATGTATTTTTAAGAGAATTAGGAACAATATCTTTTAGCGGCTTGACCTTTGATGAAGCCTCAGAAAAATTAAAAAATATTACTCAAGCTTCATTAATTGGAACAGAAGTCGAAATTTCTTTGAGTAGGCTTAGAACAATACAAGTTTTTGTTCTCGGAAATTCAAAAAGACCTGGTTCTTACAATTTTTCACCACTATCTTCAATTTCAAGCATCCTTTTTAATACCAGAGGGCCTACTGAAAATGGCTCCTTAAGAAACATATCCCTAAAAAGAGCAAATAAAGAGATTGGCTCACTAGATATGTATGACTTACTAATTAATGCCAACACTTCAAATGACTTAAGAATTCAATCCGGTGATGCATTGCTTGTAAATCCCGTTGGCGATAGGGTAAAAATTTGGGGAAATGTTAATAGACCAGCAATTTATGAAATTAAAGAAGGTGAAACATTTCAAGATGTTTTGAATTTTGCGTCTGGTCTATCAAGTAAAGCTGATAAAAATAAAATCACTTTAAGTAGATTAAACGACAAAGGAGAAAGACAATTTTCTGAATACTCCCTGAAAGATATTAATTCAATGAAATTAAAAGATTCTGATGAAATTTTTATCCATGATTTATCTGGGAAGCTTTCAAATAATATTCGAATAGAAGGTTTTTTAAGTAATAGAGGAGTTTATTCTTATATTGAAAATTCAAAAATTTCAGACTACATCGATGAAAATGATTTAACTGATAAAACCTATCTACCATTTAGCGTTATTTCTAGACGAGATGACAATGGTTCAAGAGAATTCATCACAACTGATCTAAATTTAAAAACCAGAGAAGAGTTAAACCTCAAGCCTAATGATTTCATTTACGTATTTTCTCAATACGATATAGATTTTATAAATTCGGCTCTTTTAGCAGATGCATTAGGACTTTTATCAGAAGAAGACAAAATTAAGATTGATCTTTTTTATGAGGAGCAAAGAAAGAAAAATCTGGCTGAACAAGAAAATGCTCCTGCTATTACTCCTTCCGATCAAACTGATCCTTTTCAAAGATTACCAGTAAAGACTGAAGAAGAAAAAAGAGAAGAATTCAATTTAAAGAGTAAAAATTTAACTAAATTTATACCCGATGATAGATATCCATGTAAGTCTTTGAAGTATGTGGCTAAGTTTAATGCATCCACGCTAGTTTCAAATCTTAAGAGCTTAAAGTTTTCAACTTCAGAGACTAATATTTCCGATCGTTTGGGTTTAAATGAGGGCTGCCCAAAAATCTTTGAAGACAACCCAGATTTACTCATCGTTGCTTTAGAAAATGCTTCTCTTGTGAGCGGGGAAATTAGAAAACCAGGATTTTATCCAATAACTAATAACATTAGTTTAAAAAACCTAACGTCTTTTGCAGGAGGAGCAACCAATCTAGGAAAATCTGGAAATTATGAAATTTTTTATTCTGAAAAAGATATTCAAAACGTTAACTTTGGTGAATCAGAAAATATGATTTTTTCTTCTTCATTTCCAAAATCAATTGTTTTGCAACAAGATCCAGATAAACAAGAAACTTTCTCAGTATCTGTGAGTGGTTTTATTAAAAATCCAGGAACTTATTCCATCTCTAAGGGTGAAAAGCTTAGCTCTCTTTTAGAAAGAGCTGGAGGATATGAAAAAAATGCTTATCCATATGGAGGAGTATTTACAAGATCTTCTGTAGCTAAAAGGGAAAAGGAGGCTTTCAATAGAGCAGCTGACCAACTGGAGGAGGGCATAGCTACTTCTCTGACAAGTGGCGCAATCACAAATACAGGAAACCCTCAGCTTGCTCTTTCTGTAATTTCCAACTTAATTACAAGGTTAAAGGATATTTCACCTGTAGGTAGAATTGTTACAGAGATGTCATTAGAAAAATTGAAAAAGAATCCGGAAGTAGACATAGTTTTAAACTCTGGCGATAGAATTTATATTCCTTCAGAGAAGTCTACAATAACTGTAACTGGGGAGGTTTTAGCTCCTACAAGCTTTGTCTATTCAAAGAATCTTCGGGTGAATGATTATATTAAACTGGCTGGGGGCCTGGCAGACTCTGCTGACAAAAGAGGAATTTTTGTGATTCTTCCCAATGGTCAAGCAGTTAGAAATCTAGATTCATGGAGAATTGGCAGAAGTAAAATAGAACCAGGCTCTACTATCATAGTTCCCAGAGATTCTACTCCGTTTAATGCGATCTCTATTTTTAGAATTTTTACGCCAATTCTCGCAAACTTTGCTACTGCAGCAGCAGCAATAAGTGCGCTTGATAATTAAATTGATAAATTTTTTAGAAGACCTAACTTTATTAACATTAAGAATTTTTCCTGCAGAGTTAGCGAAAAATATAACCCTTAGACTATTAAAGCTAATCTATAGCTTAAATCTGATTGGTTTATTTGCTTCGAGTGACATCGAAAAATCTAAAATTAATTTAAAAAACCTATCACTAAAAAATAGAATTGGAATAGCTGGAGGTTTAGATAAAAATGCCGAATATTTTCATATTTTCAGCTCCCTTGGATTTGGTTTTGTTGAGGTGGGTACAGTAACCTTGGAACCTCAAACTGGTAATCCAAAGCCAAGAATTTTTAGGTTTACCAAAGATAAAACACTTGTAAATTCGTTGGGTTTCAACAATGTTGGCTCAGTTCAAGTTCTCAAAAATATAAAAAAATACAAACCAAAGTTTGATGGCGTTCTTGGGATTAGTATTGGGAAAAGTAAGAATACAAAAACTAAAAATGCTTGGCAAGACTATCTTCATTTGATGGATTATTTTTACTTTGAAGCAGATTATCTTGCTATAAATATTTCATCTCCAAATACTGAAAACCTCAGAGAATTATCTTCTCAAGAAAATCTCGAATTTTTACTGGAGAAGATATCGCAAAAAAAAGTTCAATTAATTGATATGTATAAAAAAAATACCCCAATTTTTGTAAAACTTTCTCCAGATGAAACAGAAGAAAACTTAAAAAACTTAATAGAAGTTTCAGAAAAAAATAGTATTGATGGCTTTATATGCTGCAACACCACCACCGATCATATTTATCCGATTGCAGGAGGCATGAGTGGCACAATGCTTAGTAAAAAAGCAGTAAATATGCAAAAAAAAGTAGCTAAATTGAAACATGAAAAATCAATTTTAATAGCTTCAGGTGGAGTAATGAACGCAAGTGACGTAAAGGAAAGATTAATAAATTCAGCAGATTTAGTTCAGCTTTATACTGGATACATATATCAAGGTAACTCGCTTTTAAAAAGGGCTCTACAAATTTCGTCTTCTTGACAAAACTGTAAAAAGTACTCCATATTAAAAAAAGGATGAAAAATTTAGTCATTGTTGAATCTGGTGCGAAGGCAACTAAGATTACTGAATATTTAGATAAAAACTTTCCAGAACAGCAATGGGAAGTTGCAGCTTGCTTGGGTCACATAAGAGATCTTCCAGATGATGAAAGCGCGGTTAACCCAGAAAATTGGGTGGATTTATCTTGGGAAGAAACACAAAAAGGAAAAAAAACGATCAGAGAATTAAGAAAGATTTGCAAAACCATCAATACTGTCTATTTAGCAACGGATCCAGATAGAGAAGGAGAGGCCATTGCGTGGCATTTACTTTCAGATTTTTCTGAAAAAAAATTATTAAAAGATAAAGAAGTCAAAAGAATCACTTTTAATGAAATTACCTCATCGGCTATAAAGCAAGCTATAAATTCACCAAGAGAAATTGATCAAGACTTAGTAGACGCATATTTAGCAAGGAGAATTTTAGATCATCTGATTGGATTTAAAGTATCTCCTTTAGTATGGAGACATGCTCCCCCTGCTAAATCTGCTGGAAGAGTTCAATCCCCTTCTTTAAGAATAATTTGCGAAAGAGAGACTGAAAGAGATAAACACATTAAAGAAGAGTATTGGCCGATATCTAGTAAATTTGAATATAACGATTTTATTTTTGATGCTGAGCTAATTAAGTACAATGAAATGGATTTAAAAAAGAACCCCATACCTTCAGAAAAAGATGTAAGAAAAATTGAATCTGAATTGAAATCTTCAGAGTTTTATATCAAATCTATTGAAACAAAACCTCAGAGCAGTTCTCCAAATCCACCTTTTCGTACATCAACTTTACAAATGACTGCAAGCAGTTTTTTGGGTTTTACTGCAGACAGAACCATGAGAGCAGCTCAGAATCTCTATGAAGCTGGCTTGATAACATACTTAAGAACAGACGGGATAAATATCAGTACATCTCCTAATACGGGAGAACCCTTCAGTGAAGAGAATCCTGGACCCCCTCCTTTGCAAGAAATTAGAAATGTAATTGTAGAAAAATTTGGTGATAAATTTTTATCTGATCAAGTAAGAGTTTACAAATCTAAAGTAAAAAATTCCCAGGAAGCTCATGAAGCTATAAGGCCTACAAACATTAAAACTTATCCAGAAAATATTAACCTTGGGCAAGACGAACAAAAGCTTTATACCTTAATTTGGAATAGAACTCTCTCTAGTCAAATGTCTAACTCGCAGCATGAAAGAAAAAAAATAGTAGTTTGTTCTAAAGAAGACAAATTTGTTTTCAATGCTTCCTCAAGAAAAACTCTCTTTGAAGGTTTTGAAACTCTTTCCAAAAAAGATTCTTCAGAAATCATAGAGTTTCCAGAAAATTTAAAAGAAAATGAAAATGTAAGTCTTGCCGAATTCATTTCTGAGCAAAAATTTACAACTCCTCCAAATCGATATTCTGAAGCTTCTTTAATAAAAAAAATGGAAGAGCTTGGTATAGGAAGACCATCGACATATGCATCAACTGTGAAGGGTCTTAGAGATAAAAAGTATGCTTATGGCGCTAAATCAATTGCTCCTTCAGATTTAGGTAGAGTTTTAAATTCATATTTATGTGGAGTTTATAAAGAATTTTTTATTGAAACCAAATTCACGGCTGAATTAGAAACAGAATTGGATAAAATTGCTGAAGGAAGTATTTCGTGGACTGACGTATTAGATAAGTTCTGGGAAGAGCTTCAAAATTATTTGAGCAAAAAAATTGATGGAATTCCTCTCAACGATGGTGAAAATTTTAAAACCAGACAGGTTTTAGATTTGCTAAACGAAGAGCTAGAAGAAGTTATTTTTCCTAGAGATGAAGCAGGAAAAATTATTAGGGATTGTCCCAAATGCGATAGCCAGACGAGTTTAAAAAAAGGAAAGTTTGGTTACTTTGTAGGCTGTTCTGAATGCAAGTGGACAAAGAAACCTTTTGATTTTTCCACAACTTGGGAAACCTATAAGGAACTCCCAAAAGAGTTAGGCAATCATCCCGATTTGAATGCACCTATTTTTGCCGATATGAGCATTAATGGGCCATGTGTTTGGACTATGAGAGATGATAAAAAAATATTTGGTAGTCCAGATGAGGATGAAAATATCTTGGATATTGGTTTAAACCGTGCAGTAGAACTAATAGAACGAGATTCTGGTGAAAACATATTGTTCATAGAAGAAAACAGTGGTATTCCAATTTTCTTAAAGAATGGAAGATTTGGTGAATACACTGAGTTTGATGGTTTTAATAAAGCATCTAAGCTGCCGCCAGAAGATAAACCTAAAAATCCTAAAGTTTCTTATTACAATCCGCATGAACTTGATTACGAGAATAAAGATACAAGATTGTTTGTTTTAAAATCTTTAAGAGTCTTGGGTTTTCATCCTGAAGATAAAAGACCAATTGGAATAAAGATTAGAAAGCCTGGGAAGGCTTTTAAATTTGTAAAATTTATAAAATGTGGTGAAAAGGAGGTTGAATGCCCCAACGACTTTTATAAATTAGACGAAGCAGAACAAGATAGCTTAATTAAAGAAGCTTTCTCTATTGATCAATACAAAAAGCTCTAAGAAAAATCTCTCAAAAGACCTACACATGTCCCTTCAAAAATAAGATTATCTTTTTTAGGGTTTACTTCAATATCAGAGTAAGAAGAGTTTTCAGGTCTCAAAATGACTTGAGAATCTGAAATCTTGGTAAGTGTTTTTACCGTTACTTCATTATTTATTCTAGCCACTACTATTGATCCTGTCTTAACTGGAATATTTTTATTAATCGCAATAAGATCGTTTTCAAAAATCCCAACGTCTATCATACTGTCTCCCTTAACCTTCAGATAAAAATCAATGCCATGCGAAAGTATTCCCGGATTATTGGGGATGGTTTTTTCTATATTTTCTTCAGCAAGGATAGGCCCTCCTGCACTTACCAAGCCAATTACAGGAATTCCTGATGATTGATTTGACAGAGTTATTCCTCGAGATGTTCCAGCAGCTAAATCAAGCACTCCTTTTTTCTTTAATGCTTTTAAATGATCCTCAGCAGCGTTAGGTGATTTAAACCCAAAAGTTTTGGAAATCTCTGAACGGGTAGGGGGATAACCATTATTTTCAATTTCATCTTTAATGTAATTAAAAATTTCAGTTTGCCTTTTAGTTAAGTTTTTCATAACTGTAATTATATACAGTATTTATAATTTTTGTAATAGTTTCATATATTATTAAAAAGTGTTTAAAATAAAGTTTTTTATAATTTACCGAAATATAGTAAATTAACCCTTAGAGATGAAATTTCAGCAACTTGTATATGTCAGAGAAGTAGCAAGAAGCAACTTAAATGTTTCTAAAGCTTCTAAAACCTTATTCACTTCTCAGCCTGGGATAAGTAAGCAAATCAAGCTTTTAGAAGAAGAGCTTGATGTAGAGCTTTTTGAAAGATCTGGAAAACACCTTGTTGCGATAACTCCTGTAGGAGAAAGAATTCTTGAGCAAATCGAAGAAATACTTGCTTTAGTTGATGGCATCAAACACGCAGCCACAGAGTTTTCAGACGAAGAGTATGGCACCTTGAGTATTGCTACCACTCATACCCAAGCTAAATTCACTTTACCCAAAGTTGTGGATAAATTTGTTAAGAGATATCCAAATGTTCATTTCCAAATGCATCAATGTACTCCAGATGAATCTGTCGAGATGGCAGCGAAAGGAGAAGTTGACATTGCTCTTTGGACAGAAACAACAGAGAAGGGTGAAAATCTTGTCAAGATGCCTTGTTACAAATGGTCAAGAAGTATCATTGTTCCAAAAGGTCACCCTTTAGCCTCTATACCTAAAATAAAACTTAAAGATCTTTCTCAGTATCCAATAGTCACATACGTATTTGGTTTTACTGGAAGTAACGATTTGGATAGAGCTTTTTTTGAGAGAGGTTTAAAAGCAAATGTAGTTTTCACTGCAACAGATGCAGATGTAATAAAAACCTATGTAAAAATGGGAACTGGAGTGGGCATTATTGCTAGCATGGCTTTCAATGAAGAAGAAGATAAAGATTTGATTTCAATACCTGCAAACCACCTTTTTGACTCTGGAACCACATACATGGGCTTTAGGCGAGGGACTTATCTGAGAAGTCACTTATTTGAGTTCATCAATATGTTTGCCCCACACCTTACAAAAAAAATTGTTGCTAAGGCTTGTGCTACCAAATCTAAAAAAGATTTAGATAAAGTTTTTGAAAGCATAAAACTCATCCGAAGGTAAGGATGGTGCATCTCTGTTTGGATTTTGAAGGAGTTCTCATCCCTGAAATCTGGCAATGTCTTGCAAAAGAAGTTAATTCAGATGACCTGATGTTAACAACACAAGATCTTAAAGATTATGACGAACTTATGTCTTTAAGAATGAAAGTGGTAAATGAAAAAAATATTAAACTAAGCGATATCCAAAAAATAGTTAGAGATATAGATCCATTTGATGGAGCTCAAGAATTTTTAGACTGGGCAAGATCAAAATTTCAAGTCACCATAGTTTCTGATACTTTTTACGAATTAGCTTGGCCTCTGGTAGAAAAGCTAGGCTATCCCTCGATTATTTGCCATAACATGACAGTGGAAAACGATAAAATCACAGGATACAAACTTAGACAGCCTAATAACAAACAAAAGGTAATTGAGGCATTGCAATCACTTAAATTTAAAGTTTTTGCTTCTGGAGATTCCTATAACGATATCAATATGTTGAATACTGCTGATTTGGGAATATTTTTTCAGGCGCCTGAGCATATAAAAGAAGAATATCCTCATCTCCTTACAGCATCTTCTCACAATGAATTGAAGAAAATTTTAGAGGAGCACATCTAGTGAGTATCTCTTTTTTTGAAGTTTTAAAAAATGAAAAACCACTTTCGGTTGCGGGCGCTATTAATCCATATTCAGCTTTACTTGCCAAAAAAACCGGCATAAAAGCTTTATATATATCTGGTGCTGGAGTTGCAAATGCCTCGTTTGGCTTGCCAGATTTGGCTCTTACCTCATTAGATAATGTTTTGGAAGACTTAAGAAGAATTAGAGGAATAAGCAATCTTCCAATTTTGGTGGATTGCGACACGGGGTGGGGTTCAGCGTTAAATATTTCAAAAACCACAAAAGAGATGATTTTTGCCGGCGCATCTGGAATTCATATTGAAGATCAAGTATCAGAAAAAAGATGTGGGCACAGACCCAACAAAGAAATTGTTTCAACTGAGGAAATGTGCGACAGAATGAAAGCTGCTAGAGATGCAATTACTGAAGATGAATTTATGCTCATGGCAAGAACGGATGCTTTTGCAAACGAAGGTATAAATGGCACTATTGAAAGAGCTCAAAGATATGTTGAGGCGGGTGCTAATGCACTTTTTCCCGAAGCAATAACATCGCTTGAAGACTACAAAACTTTATCAGATTCAGTTACTGTTCCGATTCTAGCTAACATTACAGAATTTGGAATGACTCCTCTATTCAAAAAAGATGAGCTAAAAAAAGCAGGGATAAGTATTATTCTTCATCCTTTAAGTGCTTTTAGAGCAATGTCTAAAGCTGCGCTAGAAGTCTATTCATCCATTTCCGAGGATGGCAACGTAGAAAAAATACTCGAAAAAATGCAATCTCGAGATGAATTATATGAGATTCTCGACTATCATACTTACGAAAAAAAAATAGACGATTTATTTTCTAAGGAATAATTCATGGCAAAGAAACTAGAAGGCGCGGGTTTACGTGGCCAAGTAGCAGGACAGACTTCCCTTTCAACAGTTGGGAAAGAAGGTCATGGATTAACTTACAGAGGATACGCAATAGAAGATTTAGCTGATAAAGCTAAATTTGAAGAAGTCGCTTACTTACTCTTATACGGCCATCTACCTAACAAGACAGAATTAGAAGCCTACCAACAAAAGCTCATTTCAAATAGAAAACTTCCTGAAGAGCTAAAAAAAACACTAGAACTTATTCCTGCCTCTGCTCATCCAATGGACGTTATGAGAACAGGTTGTTCTGTATTGGGTAACCTTGAACCAGAAGGTGATTTTTCAAACCAAAATGATGCAGCAGACAGAATTCTAGCCATATTGCCTTCAGTTATTTGCTATTGGTATAGATTTTCGCATGATGGGATAAGCGTTGATACAGAAACATCTCACGAAACAATTGGCGGACAATTTCTATCGTTACTGACCGGCAAAGAGCCTTCTGAGGATCATATTAGATGTTTAGATACTTCTTTAATTCTTTATGCCGAGCATGGTTTCAACGCCTCTACTTTTGCTTCAAGAACGTGCGCCTCAACTTTATCTGACTTACATTCTTGTATTACCGCTGGCATAGGCACATTAAGAGGTCCTCTGCATGGCGGTGCAAATGAGGCTGCAATGGAAATGATTGAGAAATTCTCCTCTAGAGAAGAAGCAAAAAAAGGAGTTTTAGATCTCTTGGCAAAAAAAGAAAAAATCATGGGTTTTGGACATGCAGTTTATTCTACTGAAGATCCAAGAAATAAAGTCATTAAAGAATGGGCAAAAAAATTAAGCGTTCAAGATGGTAACGAAATGCTTTACCAAGTATCTGAAGAAATAGAAAAAATCATGGACGAAGAAAAAAACATGTTTGCAAATACCGATTTTTTTATGGCATCTGCGTACCATTACTTGGGAATTCCAACCAGTATCTTCACTCCACTCTTTGTCATTGGAAGAACTACTGGCTGGTCCGCAAATGTATTTGAACAAAGAGCAGACAATAGAATCATTCGACCTAGCGAAGAGTACATTGGCCCTGAAAGCGCCGAATGGGTTGATATTGAAAACAGATAAATCTAATCAGGTATAAAAATGTCATCAAATGTTGAGTCCAACGTCCGTCAAGATTTTGACGAAATTATTCAAAATATCATTGAGTTTGTTTACGAGAAAGATATAGATAGCTCAGAAGCATACACAACAGCAAGATACTGCTTAATGGATACCATAGGGTGCGGCCTCTTAGCATTAAACTTTAAAGATTGTGAAAAACTCTTAGGTCCTCACGTTGAAGGAACATCGGTACCTAATGGAGTTAGAGTTCCCGGGACTAAATTTGTTCTAGATCCAGTCAAAGGCGCTTGGGATATAGGAGCTATTATTCGCTGGCTAGATTTTAACGACACTTGGTTAGCAGCTGAATGGGGGCATCCATCTGATAATTTGGGGGGCATCTTATCTGCCGCTGATTATGTGTCGCAAAGAAATTTAGCTTCAGGGAAAGACTCTTTAAAAATTAAAGACGTTTTAACAGCCATGATAAAAGCTCATGAAATTCAAGGAGTTTTAGCTTTAGAAAATAGTTTCAATAGAGTTGGGTTAGATCATGTTCTGTTAGTTAAGGTTGCTTCAACCGCAGTAATTTCTTTTTTGATGGGCCTGTCTAAAGAACAAGCTCTAGATGCCTTATCACAAGCATTCGTTGATGGACAAAGCCTCAGGACATATAGGCATGCACCAAACGCTGGCCCAAGAAAATCCTGGGCAGCTGGTGATGCAACTAGTAGAGCTATGAATCTAGTTCTAATTACTCAAAAAGGTCAAATTGGTTATCCAAGTGTAATTACGGCTCCAACTTGGGGTTTTCAAGATGTTTTATTCAAAGGAAAATCTCTTTCTGTTCCACAGGAATTTGATAGCTACGTAATGGAAAATGTATTATTTAAAATATCCTTCCCCGCAGAATTTCATGCTCAAACAGCTGTTGAGGCTGCAGTAAAACTTCATCCTGAAATAATTGACAGATTAGAAGAAATAGAAAAAATAAATATTATAACTCATGAGTCTGCAATTAGAATCATTAGTAAAGAAGGTGAATTAAATAATCCTGCAGATAGAGATCACTGTATTCAATATATGACAGCAATCGGTTTGTTAAAAGGCGATTTGGTTGCCGAAGATTATGAGGACGATGTTGCCAATGATCCAAGAGTTGATTCTCTAAGAAATAAAATGTTTGTCGAGGAAAACAAAAATTATTCCAAAGACTATTTGGATTCCGAAAAAAGATCAATCGCGAATGAACTGCAAATAATTTTTAAAGATGGTTCTTCCACAGAAAAAGTAGAAGTAGAATATCCAATTGGTCATCGAAGAAGAAGGGAAGAGGGAATTCCTGTCCTAATCAAAAAATTTGAAGAGAACCTCAAAACACAATTTTCTTCAGAACGCGTTGAAAAAATAATGAAAATTTGTGAAGATCAAAACCATTTAGAGAGCCTTAATGTGACAGACTTTATGGAAATTTTAATAAAAGAATAAATCTTTGGGAGAATAATTATGCTGAAACTACATTTTGCACCTGCCTCAAGAGCAGAAAGAGTTCTTTGGTTGCTTGAAGAACTAGAATTACCTTACGAGTTAAATTCAATGCCATTTCATCCAGAAGCACTAAAATCTGATGAGCATAAAAAAAGACATCCCCTTGGAAGAATTCCGGTTCTTGAGGATGGAGATGTGAGCATATATGAATCAGGTGCCATTATTGATTATGTCCTCGAGAAACATAAAAACGGCGGACTGAAACCAAGCGTAGATTCTCCTGAATATCCCTATTATCTTCAATGGTTTCATTTTTGTGAGGGCATGATTGCTCAACCAATGAACACAATTGTGGTTCATACCATTTTGTTACCGCCCGAAAGAAGAGACGAAACAGTTTTAGGTCAAGCTCAAAGACTTGCTTCTAAATCACTTCAAGCCATTGAATTGGCTCTTGAAGGAAAAGAATATTTAATAGGGGACTTCTCAGGGGTCGAATTCATGACAGGCCACTGTTGTACTAAATTGTCCAATTTAGGATGTGTCACAGATGACATGCCTAACTTAAAGGGTTATGTCGAACGAATTGAAGCAAGGCCTGCTTTTAAAAAAGCTATAGAGACGACTTAAAAGGAACTGTATATTCTTTCATTACGTTTCTTTTTAAGGCTGCATCTTCATAGAAGGTAGGTTTGTACTTTTCGTCGATATATAACTCCAGTTGATCAGAAAAATGCGTAGAGCTTTCATCTTGAGTGGCGCTTCCATATTGATGAATACTTTTTGATTCTTGATTCCCTTCTTTATCCCAGCTAACGTGAATATAAAGACCATCGCCACCTACAGCTTTTAGATCACCATCTTCTTGCTCAAGGCCATATATAGCTCTCAAAACGTCAGGACCTCCTTGAACAGGGATTTTTTTCTTTCCTCTATACATGAAATTTCTTTCTGACCATTTTGGATTTAATTTTCCATAATTTTTTAAAGTGTCTTCTACACACGTTTTAAAACTTTCTTCTGACTCTGGAGGAGTTTCTGCTGCTTGTTCTGCAAGCCATTCGGGACTCAAGACACAAACCCCAAGAGTTGCAGACTCATTATCAAAATCTGTCTTTAAATCCCAATTTTTCAGAATCGTTTGACCTTTTTTTAAATTCTCATTTTCAAAATTTAATCCAAAAATTTCTGAAACATACTTATATGACCTTGAATCTAATGAATAAGAATTATCAAATTTGAAATCATCGAAATCTTTTTCAGTTATTTGATCTTTTCCCATAAAAAGCTCTTTGATTCTATAAGCTCTATTTGTCATTCTGGTTTGCAGGCCTAAAGTTTGGGAATAGTTTTCTTTTTTTAGGTTATCTTTTGGATCTGTAACCTTAAATGGATCTTGATTAGTACTTGCAAGCCATCCTGATGAGGGGTTCAAGATTTGAGGTATCTCATCGAATTCTACAAATGTTTCCCATATGTATTTAGATCTAGTCCCATCGACAATTCCTGACCAATCTAGGCCCTCCAATCTTTTTGGCGAAGAAGAATTATGAAGAAAATAGATATTCCCTTTTTTATCGGCATAAATGCCATTAAAAGAAATGATAGATCTCATTCTCATTGCATTTATCCATTCTTTGAGGTTATTAGCTTTATTTAATTTATACCATTGTTCAACTTGCTTGATATCTTCCATACCTGCAAACCTTAAAGCATATGATTTTTCTCCAATTTCAAGGACTGGCCCGTGCTTGGAATATTTAACTTCTCTTTTCACTGTCCAATTAATTGGGCCAAATATTTTTACAGGAAGTTCGATGGTTTCTTTTTCCAGATTTAGCCAAACATCATCTAAAAGATATTGATCTTTATCATTTGGATTAATAACTAATTTATAGATATCCGTTAGATCAGGTTTATTTACAGTAAAACCCCAGCCTAAATTTTCATTGAAACCTACAAAAATAAATGGTGAACCTGGAAATAGACCTCCCATCATATTAAGACCTTCCTCACTTTTGATGTGCGCCTCATACCAAGCTAATGGGCCTTCTAAAGGTTGATGCGAATTGATCATTAATCTAGTGGATCCATCTGTACTTTTACTGGGGCTAATTGCATATGCATTGGAGCCTGTCACCAAATCGTCTTTTTCATACAAATTAGAAAAACTTTGCTCCGATGAATCTTCTAATTTCTCTAAACTTTGAATTGAACTCACTACACCAGAAAATAAAAGATTCTGAATTGCAAAACCAGCCACTATATCTTTTGCAGTAAAAGGAAAATGTTTTTTGAAACTATTATTGGGATTTTTAATCATCCAATAATTCAAACCAGTTGCGTATGCTTCTAATACTGACCTAACACCATCTGAAAGGACTTCTTGATATTGCTCCTCAACTCTTTCTCTGATTTTTAGAGCCTTGATTAAATAGTCAATCACAGCTCCACTTGAACCATCTTTTAGTCCCATTTGTGCTCGATACAAATACATATTCTCAGCAATGTTTTTAATATCATCTTCGGCATGAGCAAATGCTAAGCCAAATGCTACATCGGCATCTCTTGTACCTGAAATATGGGGAACACCCCAAATATCCCTTGAAATTTTTGCCTGATATTGCTGAGCATCTGAAATAATCTGATTTTCGTATTCAAGAATATTCATCTGACATCCAGCTAAAAAAGTAATACTCAAAAGAACAAGAATTTTATGCAAAATTTATCCCTGTTAAATCTGTTAATTCTTTTAGAGCTTGATTGCTATCTGAGACCTTTATAGTAGCCATTCCAAGCTCCCTTGCGGGTTTAAGATTTATACCTAGATCGTCTAAAAAAATTGTTTCTTTAGGATCAGCTCCAGTAATTTCTAAAGCTTTAAGATAAAAATCAAGGTCAGGTTTTCTAATGCCTAATTCTTTTGATTCAATTATGTGATCAAAGTTATTCATTATTTTCATTCTCTCTTTATTAGCATCATCTAAAGCAGAAAAGTCTTTATCACCGGAATTAAAATTATTGGTCAAACAAGCAAGTTTAAAATTTTTTGACTTTAATTTGTCTAAAGCTCTTACCATTTCTGGTCTAACTTCCCCTTGTAAGAGGTTTAATACCTCGCCTCCATTAACTTCGTGTCCAAGGGACTTGCTTTCTTCTTTGAAAAGCTCATCGAACTCATCTAGGCTTATTTTTGATTGTTCAAGCTTAGCCCATGCATTCGTTTTATGATTAGTTGAGTTGACCTTGCGAATAAAATCTTTTGGGAGATGATTGTCTATCTCAAATTTTGAAAAAGCTTCGAATGGGCTTGAAGTTATGACGCCTCCAAAATCCCAAAAAACTGAACTAAATCTTAATTTTTGCATCTATTCGAGTAAGGACGATTAATAGCTTATAATCAAGCTTTCAAGTTTAAACGATATGTCAGGAAATACTATTGGTAAAATTTTTTCTGTTACGACTTTTGGTGAAAGTCATGGCGAAGCTTTAGGTTGCATTATAGATGGCTGTCCTCCTGGCTTGTCAATCTCCAGAGAAGAAATCCAAGCAGAATTAGATTTAAGAAAACCAGGCTCAAATAAATATACTACCCAGCGTAAAGAACCTGACGTAATAGAAATCCTTTCAGGAATTTTTGAGGGAAAGACCACTGGTACTCCAATAGGGCTTCTCGTAAGAAATAAAGATCAAAAAAGCAAAGACTATAAAAATATTAAAGATGTCTTTAGGCCCTCGCATGCTGATTACAGTTATTTTCAAAAATATGGAATAAGAGATTATAGAGGTGGAGGAAGATCTTCTGCTCGAGAGACAGTGATGAGAGTTGCCGCTGGTGCAATTGCAAAAAAATATCTCAAGAAAACTCAAAAAATTGAAATTTTTGGGTTTTTATCTCAAATTGGAGATATTAAGATTTCTTCTTTTTCGAAAAATCAAATCAATAAAAACCCTTTTTTTTGTCCTGATAAGAAAATTGTTTCTGAGATTGAGGATATGATTGACGCTTTAAGAAAGTCTGGAGATTCAATTGGTGCAAAAATTTCAGTTATGGCAATGAATGTTCCTCCTGGCTTAGGCGAACCAGTCTTCGATAAGTTAGATGCTGATTTAGCCCATGGGCTGATGGGTATTAATGCTGTGAAAGGAGTTGAGATTGGAAGGGGATTTGAAGTTGTATCTATGCTTGGAACAGAAAACAGAGACGAAATCTATCCGTCTGGATTTATGTCAAATAATTCTGGAGGTACAACTGGTGGAATTTCAACTGGACAGGATATCTTCGCAAGTATTGCTTTGAAGCCCACTTCCAGCATCATGTCCTCTGGAAATACAATAAATAAATCTGGTAAGTCGGTTAAAGTTCAAACTAAAGGCAGACATGATCCTTGCGTTGGTTTGCGAGCTACTCCAATTGCTGAAGCTATGATGGCAATAACTCTCATGGATCATTTCTTGAGAAATAGAGCACAAAATGCTGATGTAAAATCTAAATTAAAGCCAGTTAAACCTAAAAAGTAATGTCCTCAAAAACCTTATACGATAAGTTATGGGATGCCCATCATGTAGCCAAAAGAGACGATGGAAGTTCTCTAATTTACATAGATAGACATTTGATTCACGAAGTTACTTCTCCACAAGCATTCGATGGCTTGAGAGAAAGAAAAATAGAACCTTGGAGAGTTGATTCAATTATAGCTACACCGGATCACAATGTTCCAACTGAGAATAGAGCTAAAGGCTTAAAAGGTATTAGCGATTCTACCAGCAAGCTACAGGTATTAACCCTGGAGGAAAATGTAAAAAAATATGATCTTAATTTTTTTAGTTTAGGAGATGAAAGACAGGGAATCGTGCATGTTATTGGTCCTGAGCAAGGACTTACATTACCTGGAATGACTGTAGTATGTGGAGATTCTCATACTTCTACTCATGGAGCTTTTGGTGCTTTAGCTATGGGTATTGGAACAAGCGAAGTTGAACACGTTTTAGCTACTCAATGTTTGATTGCTTACAAGCAAAAAAATATGAGAATTAATATTGAAGGAGATCTGCTTGAAAGAGTGTCTGCAAAAGATGTAACTATGTTCATTATCGGACAAATAGGCACAGCCGGAGGAACTGGATTTAATATCGAGTATGCAGGTAGCACAATTGAAAATCTCTCTATGGAAGGCAGAATGACTCTTTGTAATATGTCTATAGAAGCTGGCGCAAGGTCTGGAATGGTTGCTCCTGATCAAACTACCTTTGACTATATCAAAGGAAAGCCTTTTGCTCCCTCGGGAGATCAATTTGACAAAGCATTGGATACATGGATTTCTTTAAAATCTGACCCAGGTGCTGTTTTTCATAGTGAATTCAGTTTTTCATCGGAACAAATTTTGCCTCAAGTGACTTGGGGAACTTCTCCAGAAATGGTCTCTTCTATTGACGAAAAAGTTCCTGAACCAAGAGAATTTAAGAATAAAGAAAATTATGAGGATGCTCTTAATTATATGGGATTGAAACCAGGAACAAAGTTGACTGATATCTCTCTCGATCAGATTTTCATAGGTTCATGTACAAATTCCAGGATTGAAGATCTTAGAATTGCAGCAGAAATCCTTAAAGGTAATAAGCTTGCCAAAAACATAAAGAGAGCCTTGGTTGTTCCTGGATCAGGTCTTGTAAAGAAACAGGCTGAAGAAGAAGGTCTTCATGAGATATTTATTGACGCAGGATTTTCCTGGAGAGATGCAGGATGTTCAATGTGCCTAGGAATGAATCCAGATCAACTTTATCAAGAAGAAAGATGTGCTTCGACTTCAAATAGAAATTTTGAGGGCAGACAAGGATACAAGGGCAGAACTCATCTTGTAAGTCCAGCAATGGCAGCTGCTGCAGCTATCGAAGGAAGATTTATAGACGTAAGGGAAATTTAATGAAACAAATTTCAAATGAATTCTCAGGAACTTTTATTTGTTTGGATAAATCAAACGTTGATACTGATCAAATCATTCCAAAACAGTTTTTAAAATCAATAAAAAAAACAGGTTTCGGTGATAATTTATTTGACGGTTGGAGATATTTAGATGAAGGAAGCATAGATCAAGAAACTTCTTCTAGGATGGTAAATAAAGACTTTATTTTTAATAACAAGCTATTTACTGATTCTAATATTTTAGTTTCAGGAGAAAACTTTGGTTGCGGTTCAAGTAGAGAACATGCAGTTTGGGCACTTAAAGATTTTGGGATCAAAACAGTCATCGCAGAATCATTTGCTGATATTTTTTACAATAATTGCTTTAAGAATGGCCTCTTAGCATTGTGTTTAAAAAAAAGTGAAATATCTAAAATTTTTGAGAACTTTAATGAAAATTCAGCGCAAAGCATAGAAATAGATTTAATAAACCAGGTACTTTATTACGGTGATTCTGAGTTTAAATTTGAACTAGATGATTATAAGAAAAAATGTCTTTTGGAAGGCTTGGATGAAATAGGAGCATCACTCAAATTTACTGACCAAATCAAGTCCTTTGAAAAAAATTATCAAATAAAAAATCCTTGGCTATTTAAGTGAAATCTCAAAAAAAATTACTAATTTTACCGGGAGATGGTGTTGGTCCTGAAGTTTGTAATGAGGCTAGAAAAGTTATCGATTCTTTATCTAACCTTTCATTTGAGCTTGATATAGATATTGATTTAATTGGAGGAGCTTCAATAGATAAATTCAAAACTCCTCTATCCTCAAAAGTTTTGGATAAGGCAAGAAATGCAGATTCAATACTCCTAGGCGCAGTTGGAGGAAAAAAATGGGATTCTTTGTCTCCTTCAGAAAGACCAGAAAAAGGATTATTAGAATTAAGATCAAAATTAAATTTTTTTGCTAATTTAAGGCCTGCTATAACTTTCAAAGAAGTAATTCATTCTTCTTCTCTTAAAGAATCAAAGATAGATGAATTGGACATTTTAATTGTTAGAGAGCTCACAAGTGGCATTTATTTCGGCGAACCAAGAAAGAAAGATAACGATTACGCCTTCAACACTATGTCTTACAAAGCTGAAGAAATCGAACGCATCGTTGATGTTGCATTTAAGAGTGCATTGGAAAGAGATAAAAGACTTTGTTCTGTAGATAAAGCAAATGTTTTAGAGGTTTCCCAATTATGGAGAGAAATAGTTGACAAAAAATCATCTGATTATCCGGATGTAAAAGTCGAGCATATGTTAGTGGATAATGCCGCAATGCAACTGGTTAGAGAACCTAAACAATTTGACGTTATTGTGTCTTCAAATCTTTTTGGAGACATTCTGTCTGATATTTCGGCGATGCTGACTGGTTCAATAGGAATGTTGCCTTCTGCATCGTTAAACGAAAGTTTGAAAGGGCTTTATGAACCTGTTCATGGCTCAGCACCAGATATCGCTGGAAAAGGCCTTGTTAATCCTATTGCTACGATCCTATCCGTTGCAATGCTTATGAAATACTCATTTAATGAACCGACTATTTTTAACAAAATTAACGACGCAGTAAGGAAAGTCCTTTCAGAAGGTTATGCAACTGAAGATATTGCACAAAAAGATTCAAAAGTAATTTCAACATCTGAAATGGGAGATAGAATAGCCTCTTATGTTTAATAAGTTAGCGATTGTTGGTGGTACCGGTGCAGTAGGTAGAGTTTTTATTGAATATTTAAAAACTCATGAACTACCTATAGATGAAATAAAAATAGCTGCTAGTAGTAGGTCTGCGGGTAAATCAATCCATTTAAATGGCTCAGAAATAGTTGTTGAGGATATTGAAAATTTTGATTTTTCTTCAGTCAATTTTGCTTTTTTTTCAGCCGGATCAGAAGTTGCTAAAAAATTTGCACCTATTGCAAAAGAGTCGGGCTGCACTGTCATCGACAATTCTTCATGTTTTAGAAAAGACAAAGAGTTTCCTCTAATAATCCCTGAAGTCAATGGAGAACTTTTGGATAATATGAAACTCCCACAAATTATTTCAAATCCCAATTGTTCAGTTTCTCAATTACTGGTTGCAATCAAACCAATTCATGATCTTTATAAAGTTAAACGGGTAGATGTTGCAACATACCAATCTGTTTCAGGAACAGGGAAAGAAGCCATTGATGAGTTAACTGATCAATCAAAAAATTTTCTTGAAGGTAATGAAGTAAAAAAAAATATTTATTCATCACAAATTGCTTTTAATGTTCTACCTGGAGCAAATAGACCTAAATTAGATAACGGATATACTGAAGAAGAAATGAAGATGACTTGGGAAGCTCAAAAAATATTAGACGAAAGCATCCAAGTTACAGCATCATGTGCGAGAGTTCCCGTTTTTTATGGTCATTCCGAAGCAGTTCATATAGAAACAGAATTAGAGATAAATCTAGATGAAATGATTTCTAAAATGCAGTCATTTCCTGGTTTAAAGGTTATAAATTCTGATACTGAATTTAACCCAACTCCCTTTGATGATGCCGAAGGAAAAGATGAGGTTTTTGTTGGCAGTATTAGAAAGGATCTTTGGAAAGAAAACAGAGTAAATCTTTGGGTTATTTCTGATAACTTAAGGAAAGGCGCAGCATTGAATAGCATGCAAATTTTAAAACGTCTAATTGAAAAACAAAATTAATGGATACTTTTTTACCCAGGGAAATTTATTTAATAATTGGGATTTTAATTTTTGCCTTTTTAATTTATCTGTTATTTTTTACTGATAATTCAAAAAAAGAGGAAGAAAGAAATCAGAAAGAATTGAACAAACCTAATAACGAACTTGGAAAAGAAAATTCCGTTAATTTAAATTTAGCCATCACTTATTCTGAAATGAACCAAATAGATAAAGCTAAAGAAATTCTAAATAAAATTAAACTAGATCAATTAGAAGAAGAGGAAAAAAATACTTACCAAACAATTTCTCAAAAACTAAAATAATATGCAAAGATATGCATTAGGCATAGAGTATATCGGCACTTCTTACAAAGGTTGGCAAAAACAAAAAAAAACTAACCTGACAATTCAAGAAAAGATTGAAGAATCACTATCTAAGGTTGCAAATGAAAGTGTAAAAACGATTTGCTCAGGTAGAACTGACTCGGGAGTTCACGCTTCGATGCAAGTTATTCATTTCGAGACTTCAGCAAATAGATTGAATAAAGCGTGGTTGGCAGGGTGTAATTCAATCCTTCCGAGAGATATAAGCATAAATTGGATTAAAAAAGTTCCTGAAGATTTTCATTCCAGATTTTCAGCAACCAAAAGGACTTATAGATATCATATTCTCAACGGCAACAAACAATCTGTCTTAAATAGAAATTTTACGTCTCTGATAAGAGCTCCTCTTGATATAAATTTGATGCAAAAAGCTTCTAATTATCTTATTGGCGAAAAGGATTTTTCCTCTTTTAGAGGATCAGGCTGCCAATCAAAAAGTCCCAACAGAAATGTTTTCGAAGTTAAGGTCAAGAAAAGGCAAAATATTGTATCTATAGAAATATCCGCTAATGCTTTCCTGTTGAATATGGTACGAATTATTGTTGGTACACTTATAGAAGTCGGTTCAGAAATAATTTCACCTGAATCAATAAAAGACATTTTAGAAGCTAGAGATAGAACCCATGCAGGTAAGACTGCAGAAGCAAAGGGTTTGTTTTATTTAGGACCAGAATATGACCCTTCATTTAAAATATATAAGCCAAAATATAACAATCAATTAACGTTGAAGAGTTGATGAAACCATATATTAAGATTTGCGGAGTAACAAATGATCAGGACTTAAAAGAGCTGGTCAAATTGGATATAGACGCCATAGGCTTTAATAGAGATAAAGATAGTCCAAGATATGTCTCTTTTGAGTTTTTAGAATCTTCAGGAAAATGTTTTAATGAAAAAATCTCTCCCGTCATCGTTTTTGTTAACGAATCAAAAGAAGGTATAAAAAAAGCTATAAGTTATTTTAAAAATCCTATTCTTCAATTTCATGGAGATGAGAGTCAGGACTTTTGCGCTTCTTTTAATCTACCTTACATAAAAGCTATTTCAATGAATGAGAAAGACTTTCAAAATAAAATAATAGAATTTAGTGATGCATTTGCAATTCTTCTTGATTCCGGGGGTCAAAAAATAAGAGGTGGTACTGGAAAAACTTTTGATTGGAAGCTTATACCCAAAGAAATAAAAAATAATTTAATAATTGCAGGCGGGTTAAATTCCAATAATATAACGTCTTTGATTAAGAGCTATAAGCCTTACGGCGTTGATTTAGCTTCTGGAGTAGAATCTAAACCAGGAAAAAAAGATATAGCCGAGTTAAAACATTTTTTAAAAATTGTAGATGAAATATAAAAACTTAAATAACTATGCATTTCCCGATAAAGAGGGAAGATTTGGAGAATTTGGAGGCAAATATGTCTCTGAAACTCTTATTACAGCTCTTGAAGAGTTAGAAAAAGTTTACGCTAAAGTTAAAAAAGATAAATCCTTCCAAGAAGAAGTAATAAAAGATTTAAATGATTTTGTTGGCAGGCCATCACCATTATATTTTGCTGAAAGATGGACTAAAAAACTTGGAGGAGCAAAAATTTATTTGAAAAGAGAAGACTTAAATCATACCGGAGCTCATAAAATCAACAATACCGTTGGTCAGGTTTTACTTGCAAAAAAAATGGGTAAGAAGCGAGTCATTGCTGAAACAGGTGCAGGTCAACATGGAGTTGCAACTGCAACAGTCGCAGCTAGACATGGACTTGAATGTATTATTTTCATGGGCGAAGAAGATATTGAAAGGCAAGCTCTAAATGTATATAGAATGAAGCTACTAGGAGCAGAAGTTTGTTCTGTAGATTCTGGAACAAAAACTCTTAAAGATGCTATGAATGAAGCAATGAGAGACTGGGTTACTAATGTTGAGGATACCCATTACATTATTGGTAGTGTGGCAGGACCTCACCCATACCCAGAAATTGTAAGAGATTTTAATTCTATTGTCGGAAAAGAACTTAAGATTCAATCAAAAAAAGAGTTTGGTAAATATCCCGACATCATTGTCGCTTGCGTTGGAGGAGGATCAAATGCAATGGGTATTTTTCATCCCTTTATTAAAGAAACAAAAACTAAATTAGTTGGCGTTGAAGCAGGTGGTTCTGGAGTAAAATCAGGTAAACATGCTGCGCCATTAAGTGATGGTAAGGTAGGAGTATTGCATGGAATGAAAACTTATCTTATGCAAGACAAAAACGGTCAGATTTTATCAACACATTCGGTTTCAGCGGGCTTAGATTACCCAGGAGTTGGTCCAGAACATGCTTATTTGAGAGATATTGGAAGAGTTGAATATCAAAGCGCAACCGATCAGCAGGCATTAAAAAGCTTCCATGATTTGACTAAAACGGAAGGAATCATGCCGGCATTAGAAACTTCACATGCTTTGGCCTATGTAAACAAAATTGCACCCAAACTAAGCAAGTCTAAGACAATTGTCATCAATTTATCCGGAAGGGGGGATAAAGATATGTTTACTGTTGCTAAAGAAGATGGAATGACTTTGTGACACGTTTAGAAAAAGTCTTCAATCAAAAAGAAACTAAAAATAAAGTTTTAGTAACATACACGGTTGCTGGAGATCCAAATTTAAGGAGTTCAAAAAAAATTCTCAATGATCTAATTGCCTCAGGGGCTGATATTTTAGAAATTGGGGTACCTTTTTCCGATCCAATGTCTGAAGGACCAGTTATTCAGAAAGCGCATGAAAGGGCACTTAAAAAAAATATTCAATTTAAAGATATTTTAAATCTTTGCAAACAAATCAGAATTGAAAATAAAAACGTACCTATTGTTCTCATGGGCTACATGAACTCATTTCTATCTCTCAAAAATAAATTGGCAAAAGAATTAAACCAAGCTGGCGTAGATGGTGTGATAGTTGTAGATTTACCCTACGATGAAAGCAAATCTTTTTTTAATAACCTGAAAAAAGAAAACATCGATCTCATTAGGTTGATTTCTCCAACAACAGATTCCAAAAGATTGAAAAGAATGCTCGCTTCTTCATCTGGATATTTATACTACGTTTCATTGAAAGGAATCACCGGAGCTGAGTTAAAAAACTTCAACGAAGTAAAAAACAAAGTAAAAAAGATAAAGTCACTAACAAACCTTCCAGTTGTAGTTGGGTTTGGCATTAAAGATGCGCCAACAGCAAAAAAGATGGCATCTTTTTCAGATGGCATAGTAGTTGGGACAAAAATCATTGACTTCATAGAAAAAAAATCTACTCCAAAAATCTCAAACTTCACTAAATCGTTAAAAAAAGCTATAAATTAGTATGGTTAAAAGTTGGTTTAACAAGATCCTTCCTTCTCTTGGAAAACAACATAAAGAAGAGAAAAAAAGTCCTGTTCCTCAAGGGCTTTGGCAAACTTGCTCAAATTGTAAAGAAATTCTCTACGGACCTGATCTTGAAGCGAATATGTATGTCTGCCCAAATTGTGATCATCATATAAGAATAGGCGCTAGACATCGAATTTCTTACTTAATTGATCATGATGAATATGAAGAAATTTCATCTGAACTTAAAACAAAGGATTGGCTTTCATTCACAGACACAAAGAAGTACAAAGAAAGGTTAAATGATGCCAAAACAAATATTGATGAAACCGAAGCTTTGATTTCCGTTCACGGAAAACTCAACGATAAAGACGTTGTACTTTCAGTATTTGAATTTAGATTTTTGGGAGGCTCAATGGGTTCGGTAGTTGGTCAAAAATTCGTCGATGCAGTTGAATTTGCTATTGAGAAATCTTGCCCTTTCATATGTGTAGCAACCAGTGGGGGAGCCAGGATGCAAGAATCTCTATTTTCTTTATTTCAAATGTCCAGAACAAGTGCTGCACTAAACAAATTGAAAAGTAAGAAACTCCCATTTATTTCAGTATTAACTGATCCAATATATGGAGGAGTTGCAGCAAGTTTGGCGATGCTTGGGGATATAAATATTGCTGAGCCAAAAGCACAAGTAGGCTTTGCTGGACCAAGAGTTATTGAAGATACAGTAAGAGTAAAGCTTCCGGAAGGCTTTCAAAGAAGTGAGTTTCTTTTGAAACACGGAATGATAGATATGATTGTTCAAAGATCTCATATGAAAGATAAGATTTCAGGCTTGATATCTAAACTACACATTACCGGTTAATTCATTGCCTGAAAATTTATCAAAATGGATTGAAGAAAATCTTCTTATCCACAATTATAAAAAAAAGAGTTTAGTTGGATATAAAGAAGTTCTTAACTCTTTGAATTTAAAAAAACCTAAAGAAATCATTCTAATCGGCGGTACCAATGGAAAAGGGTCGCTTTCCGAATTAATTACTAAACTTGCTTTAAAAAAGAATATTTCAGTTGGAACTTTTACTTCCCCTCATCTTCTAAATTTTAATGAACGTATTAGAGTAAATGACAAAGAAATATCAGATGAAAAGCTTTTAGACGTTTTGAAGAGATTCAATAGATACAAAGAAAGCCATAACTTAAATTTCTATCAAATAATTTCTTTAGCGGCTCTATATCACTTCAATAAATCAGATCTTGATTTATGGATTCTAGAAATAGGCATGGGAGGAAGATTGGATCCAATGAATTTTATTGAACCTGATATATCTGTGATTACTAAAGTAGCTCTGGACCACCAAGAATATCTAGGAGATACGATAGAAGAAATTGCAGCTGAGAAAGCCGAAATTGCTAGACCTGAAAAACCTTTAATATTCGGCTCTGAAAATGTACCAAATGCAATTATTGAAAAAGCTTCAAAAGTTAATTCTTTTTTAATCTATCCTGAAAAAAAAAGTTATTCTTCTAATAAGTTTTTAAAAAAAATAACTGTTTCTAGGGAAGTTCTTTTTTGCCTATATGAAGTTTCAAAAAATAGTGTCTTTGATTTTTCTTCTGAAATCACAAAACAATTCTTGGATGATTTTAAGATTTTTGGCAGGTTATCTTTATTTGATAATTTTCTTGTAGATTCTGCTCATAATGAAGATTCAGTAAGAAATTTAATAAACTATCTTGATACAAATTTTAATGGAAAAAAAATTAATTTATTTTTTGCGTGTTCAGAAAATAAAGATCCAGAAAAACTATTAGAGCCTTTTGAAGGTATAGTTGATAAAATCTTCATAGCAGACAACATTCATCAAAGACTCATGTCATCAAAAAAAGTTTTATCAAAAACAAGAAGCCTAAAATTCAATTTCATTATCAAAGATTCAATAAAAAGCCTCTATTCAATTGCAAAAGACAAAAGCAGGAATGAACTCAATTTATTTATTGGCTCTTTTTACTTCTCTGGTGAATTTTTTAAATTTTTGTTAGAGGTAAGAAATCTACCTATTTCCATTCAAAGTTTGAAAGAAGTCTTGTAATGGACTTTCTTTTATACCTTAATACTTTTGATTTTTTTATATTACTAATTTTTTTTAGTTCGCTTTTGATTGGTATTTCAAGAGGTTTATATGTTGAAATTATTTCAAATGCTATTTGGATAAGCGCCATTTTGATTGCGTGGTTTTTTCGTTACTACCCTATGGAAATCTTTGACAATTTCACGAATGACAAAGAAATAAAAAGCATTTTTAGTTTTGTATCAATTTTTATAGTTTTACTAATTATTTTTAGAATTACAGGAAAAGCCATAATGAAAGGGATGAATTCTATGCAAAAAGGTCTTTTAGATAGAATTTTTGGTGGTTTGTTTGGAGGCTTTAGAGGTTCTGTAATAATAATTGTAATGTTTTTGGTTGGAGACACGTATATAATGCGTCAAACATGGTGGAAAGATAGTTACATGTCTGACTATATTTTAACTGGTGCAGACCATCTAGGTTCTTTTGTAGGCAAAGTACCTTATAAAGAAATCAATTCCGAAGATTTAGATTTGGAAAAAAACCCTTTTAATTAAAATACGCAAAATGTGTGGTGTTGTTGGCATAGTTTCTAAAGAGGATGCTGCTCCTGCTTTGTATGAAGCACTTACGGTAATCCAGCATAGGGGACAAGATGCTGCCGGAATCGCTACTAATGAAGGAGAAAAATTTCACGTTCGGAAACAACTAGGTCTTGTTAGAGAAGTCTTCAGACAACAACACATAGTTTCTCTCAAAGGAAAAATAGGCATTGGACATGTTAGGTATCCAACTGCAGGTGGTCAAAATAGAGAGCTTGCACAACCAATGTATTCAAATTCACCTTTTGGAATTAGTATTTCTCATAACGGTAATCTCGTTAATACAAAAGAGCTCACTCAAGAACTAATCTTTGAAGATTTTAGACACATCAACACAAATTCGGATTCCGAAATCATTCTTAACGTTTTTGCTCATGAACTATATAAAGTTAACTTTCCTGGTACAAAACCATCAGCCAAAGAAATTTTTGAAGCAGTCTCAAGGACTCATCTAAGGCTTAAAGGCGCTTATTCAGTTGTAATTATGATTTGTGGTGTTGGCATAGTTGGGTTTAGAGATCCTAACGGAATCAGACCATTGATCTTAGGAAAAAAAGACAATGACCTAATTGGCTCTGACTATATGATTGCTTCTGAAAGTCCAGCCTTAGAAACCCTTAATTTTGAGGTAGTTGGTGATGTAAGTCCTGGAGAAGCAGTTTTCATTTCCTTAGAGGGAGAAGTGGAAAGAAAAGTCTGTTTTGAAAATCCCTCGCACTCTCCATGTATTTTTGAATATGTTTACTTAGCAAGGCCTGATGCTGTCATCGATAAAATATCTGTTATGAAATCTCGCCTCAGAATGGGTCAATATTTGGGCAAGAAAATTCTCTCTTTATATCCCGATCATGACATAGATGCAGTTATACCCATTCCAGAAAGTAGTACTACATCAGCAATTGAAGTTGCAAAAACATTGGGTGTTAGCTATCGAGAAGGTTTTGTAAAAAATAGGTACATTGGTAGAACTTTCATTATGCCCAAACAGGAAATGAGAAGTAAATCTGTAAGAAGAAAGTTAAATCCTGTGTCATATGAATTCAAAGGTAAAAACATCCTCTTAATTGATGACTCAATAGTAAGAGGCACAACAAGTAAACAGATAGTTGAAATGGTACGAAAGGCAGGTGCAAAAAAAGTTTATTTTGCCTCAGCAGCTCCTCCTGTGAGATTTCAAAATGTTTACGGAATCGATATGGCAGCAACTACAGAACTAATTGCCCACCAAAGAGACGAAAGTCAGATCGCTGATTTCATCGGAGCGGATTGGCTTGTTTATCAGAATTTAACCGATTTAATTTCTGCTGCTCAAGAAGGAAATCCCGAAATGAAAAATTTTGAAACCTCTATTTTTGATGGAAATTATATTTGTGGCTCTGTGACTGAGGAATATTTAATGAATCTTGAGGTAGACAGAAAAGACTCTAATAAATCTCCAACTAAAGGCTTAATTAATTAGTTTCTATTGTCACTGAGGGTAAGACCGCATTCTCAGCAGCATTTTTATAAGATGCAATTTCATTAAAATTCATATATCTAAAAATCTCTGAAGACATTGTATTTATGTCTTTCATAAAGTTATTGTATTCTTCGGTAGAAGGCAGTTTGCCAAGAATAGATGAAATTGCAGCTAATTCTGCTGATGCAAGAAATACATCTGCTCCATCTCCAAGTCGGTTTGGAAAATTTCTTGTTGAGGTAGAAACAACTGTTGAATTTGGCTCAACCCTTGCCTGATTTCCCATACACAAAGAGCAACCTGGAACTTCAGTTCTTACATCGGCATTTTTATATATTTCATAAAAACCTTCTTCTTCCAATTGGAATTTATCCATTCTCGTAGGTGGAGAAATCCAGAGTCTTGTGGGTAAAGGAGAAGTCACATTTTTAAGAAGCTTTCCAGCTGCCCGAAAATGACCAATGTTTGTCATACACGATCCAATAAAAACTTCGTCAATATTTACCTCTCCAATTTCAGAAAGAGTTTTAATATCGTCAGGGTCATTAGGACATGCAAGCAGGGGTTCTTTGATTTCATTAAGATCTATTTCTATAGTAGCGGCATATTTTGCGTTAGAGTCAGGTTTCAATAGAACAGGATTTTTTATCCAGTTTTCCATTTTTTGGGCTCTTCGTTCAAGCGTCCTAGGATCTCCATAACCTTCTGAAATTAACCATCTCAAAAGGACAACATTTGATTTTAAGTATTCTAAGATAGGTTCCTCGTTCAAAAGTACAGTACAACCTGAAGCCGATCTTTCTGCAGACGCATCTGAAAGCTCAAAAGCTTGTTCGATTTTCAAATCAGACAAGCCTTCAATTTCTAAACATCTTCCCGAAAAAATATTTTTCTTATTTTCTTTTTCTACTGTGAGCAAACCTTTTTGGATTGCCGCATAAGGAATTGCATTTACCAAGTCTCTTAAAGTAATTCCTGGCTGCATCTCACCAGAAAACCTAACCAACACAGATTCAGGCATGTCTAAAGGTATTACTCCCAAAGCAGCACCAAATGCAACTAATCCTGAGCCTGCAGGAAAACTTATTCCTATCGGAAATCTGGTATGAGAGTCCCCACCAGTCCCTACAGTGTCTGGTAAAAGCATTCTATTTAACCAAGAATGAATAATTCCATCTCCTGGTTTAAGAGCAACTCCTCCTCTTGTTCTTATAAATTCAGGGAGTGTGTGTTGAGTTTCTATATCAACAGGTTTTGGATAAGCGACAGTATGACAAAAAGACTGCATCACTAAATCTGAAGTAAAACCAAGACAGGCTAGCTCCTTTAGCTCGTCCCTAGTCATTGGCCCAGTTGTGTCTTGAGACCCGACGGTTGTCATTATAGGTTCACAGTATGTTCCTGGCCTTATACCTTTCACTCCACAAGCTTTTCCAACCATTTTTTGAGCTAGAGTAAAACCTTCATCAGAATCATCATCCATTCCAGGTCTTACGAAAACTTCCGAAGGAGCTAAGTTCAAATACTCTCTAGATTTATCAGTAAGGCTCCTGCCAATGATTAAAGGTATTCTTCCACCAGCTCGTACTTCATCAAGAAAAGTTTCTGATTTAAGACTGAATTTAGTAATTAGTTTCCCTTTTTCATTTTTTATTTCTCCCTTAGCAGGAAAAATAGAAATAATATCTCCCATATTGAGGTTTTCTACATCTGCCTCAAAAACCAAAGTTCCTGAATCCTCCATTGTATTGAAGAATATAGGAGCAACTTTTTCTCCAATACAAATCCCTCCTGTTTTTTTATTTGGAATATAAGGAATATCCTCACCAATGTGCCAAAGAACAGAATTAGTAGCAGATTTTCTTGATGAGCCTGTACCCATAACATCACCAACCAAGGTGACAGGCAAACCCTTTTCTTTAAGAGCTTCAATTTCTTTTAAAGGATCTTTTGATAAACCTTTTCTTGGCATTTTATACATGGATAGAGCATGAAGAGGGATATCAGGTCTAGACCAAGCATCCGGAGCAGGAGATAAGTCATCAGTATTTGTTTCTCCAGGCACCTTAAAAATAATCGTGTCTATCTTTTCTGGCACTTCAGGTTTTGATAGGAACCATTCAGCTTCTGCCCAAGAATTTAAAATTTTAGCGGCATTCTCTGAAGATTTAGATTTTTCAGCAATATCATTGAATGCATCGAATACTAAAAGAGTATTTGATAATGCTTTTACAGCTTCTTCTCCGCACTCAGGATCATCAATCAATGAGATTAACGGCTCTACATTGTAGCCTCCAAGCATAGTACCTAAGTAAAACGTAGCCTCTTTTGGAGAGATTAATTCACAAGAGATTTTTTTATTGGCGATATCTGAGAGAAATGCAGCTTTCACATATGCAGCATCATCGACACCTGCAGGAACTCTTTCAGTCAAAAGCTCCAAAAGGTTTTTATCGTTTTTTGAAGCATCTTTAATAAGCTGTATCAAACCAGAAGTTTGTTCAGCATCAAGAGGCAAAGGGGGTATACCTTGACTATCTCTTTCCTTGACTGAATTTAAATAATCCTCAAGCATCTCATCTCCAAAAAAAATCTATTATATCATGATGAGTCAAGAATCTAATTTTGAAAATTATTGTTAGAATAGTAGGTAATGGTCAACAGAACTAGAACTCCTTGCGTAGGTATTTGCTCAACCACTTATGGCGATGACGTTTGCAGGGGTTGCAAAAGATTCTCCTTTGAAGTGATTAATTGGAACGCTTTTAAGCCAGAAGAAAGGGAATCTGTTTGGAAAAGATTAGAAAAGCTTAAGTCACAAATTATGGCTTCCAGATTAAAGGTTTCCGATTCTAAAAAGCTTGAGGAATCAATAAAACATTTTCAATTGAAAATTAAAGACGATTTGAATGATTTATCGAAGGCCTTTGAAGTAATAAAACAAGTAAGCGAAAGCTTTGATAACCTTGATGAATTTGGTATCGATGTGTTTGAAAAAAACAAATCACTAACTTTTCTAAAAGAAGAGATAGAAAGCGAACTTTATACCTTATCGAAGGCTCATTATGAAAAATATTTCATCGAGCCGCTTAATAGAAATAAGTCTATGTAATTTCACTTGAGTGAAGACTGATTTTTTCTCCTTTTAAACTAATAAACCAGTATTTTTTATCCCAATCACCTAGGACAATTCTTTGACCAAAGGCTTCATTGTGAACTTTAGGGCGATGCACATGCCCATGGATTAAAATCTCAACTTTATTCTCTTGAGCAATTTTTTCTACTTCCAATTTGTTTACATCCATTAAATAGCCTTCTTTTTTTGAATTTTTCTTTGTACTTTCCTTCCGAAGGTTTTTTGCAATTTCTTCTCGAACTTTTAGATCTTTTGAGAGGAATTCTTTTTGCCATTTTTCATTTCTAACTTTCTCTTTAAAATTTTGATATTCCAAATCATCTGTGCAAAAAATATCTCCATGAGACAGCATAATTTTTTTCCCTTCTTTATTTAATATCAACGGATCTGAGATTAATTTAGCGCCGCATTTTTCTGCAAATTTTTTTCCTATAAGAAAATCTCTATTGCCGTGCATTATGAAAATATTTTTATTTTTGAGAGAAAATTTTTTCAATTCAGAAATTACTTCGCTTGTAAATCTATCCTCAAAATCGTCACCGATCCAAACTTCAAATAAATCTCCCAAAATGTAAAGATTTTCGAATTCAGAAGCCTCTGCTTCTAGAAATTTGAAAAAAGCTTTTTTTATATCTTCGCGTTTATGATCTAAATGTAGATCAGAAATAAAACAAGACGACATTTATTTTTTTTCGACTTTTATAATATAGACATCTTCTATAGGAACATCTTGATAAGGACCAACGTTTGTAGTTCTAACAGATGCAATTTCATCAATAACTTCTTCTCCAGAAATAACTTTTCCAAAAACCGCATATCCCCCCATTGAAGGGTAATCTAATGATTTATTATCGACAAGGTTAATAAAAAATTGAGATGTTGCAGAATCTAGATCCTGAGTTCTCGCCATGGACAAAGTATATTTATCATTTTTGAGACCGTTATCTGCTTCATTTTTAATTGGTGGATTGGTTTTTTTAGGAGACATACCTATTTCAAAACCTCCACCTTGAATTACAAAGCCTGGAATAACTCTGTGAAATAAAGTATTTTCATAAAAATTTTGCTCCACATATTCAACAAAATTGTTAGCTGTTATGGGCGCTTCTTTTTGGTAAAGTTCAATATCAAAGCTACCTAAGGAAGTAGTGATAGTTAAAAGTATTATTTCATTCATAATTAATCATACCCTTATCTAGCTTCACTTAAAAATGAAAATATTTAATTCACTCACAGGTAAAAAAGAGACTTTTAAGCCCAAAATTAAAAGAGAAGTCAGTATTTATATATGCGGGTTAACTCCATATGACGATGTGCATATCGGGCATGCAAGAACTTTTATTAACTTCGACGTAATTGTCAAATTTTTAAGGTTCGTAGGCTTCAAAGTAAAATATGTAAGAAATATCACAGATGTTGACGATAAAATTATAAATCGTGCCAAAGAAGAGGGCATTCCAGCATTAGATTTTTCTAAGAAGTTTATTAAAGAAATGCACAATGATTTCTTTTCTTTGGGTATTGATTCTCCTGACGTTGAGCCAAAAGTATCTGACCATATAGAAGAGATCATTTCTATGATTCAATCTCTTGAAGAAAAAGGCTATGCATATAGGAAGAACGAATCGGATGTTTACTTTGATATACAAAAATTTAAAGACTACGGAAAATTGGCCAACAGGACTTTAGATCAGCTATCTGCTGCAGAAAGAACAATAAAGGATCTTAATAAAAAACACGAAGCGGATTTTGTTTTATGGAAAATGGATACCGATGGGATTACTTGGCCATCTCCTTGGGGAGAAGGAAGACCTGGCTGGCATATTGAATGTTCTGCAATGAGCATAAAATACCTTGGCGAGGAGTTCGATATTCACGGAGGAGGCTTAGATTTAAAGTTTCCCCATCATGAGAATGAAATAGCTCAAGCAGAGTGTGCAACTGAGAGAAATTTTGCATCCTTATGGATGCATACCGGTCCATTGAGAATTGAAGACAAAAAAATGTCTAAATCTTTGAAAAACTTTATTACGGTTAAAGATATCTTAAAAGACTTTCATCCAGAGGTTTTAAGGTTATTTTTTCTTTTGACGCATTACAGAAGCCCAATATCATATTCAAAAGAAGGTTTGGAAAATGCAAAAAGAGTTCTAGATAAGTTCTACACATTATTCAGTGATATAAATACAACTAGAAATTTTAATGAAGACAAAACTTTTAGAGAAGAATTCATTTCTGCTTTTCAAGATGATTTCAACTCTCCCAAGGCTCTTTCCCTACTTCAAGCTTATGCAGCAAATACTGAAAGCGGCGGAGACCTATCATCTGATAAGCTATTTACGCTTAAAGTATTGCTTAATTCTTTAGGATTACTTTTAGATGAAGCAGAAAATTACTTTAAATATGGAGAGCTTGAACTTTCAGATAGGGAAATCGAGAAGCTGATTAGCGATCGTAACGATGCCAGAGGAAACAAAAAATTTAATTTAGCAGATGAAATAAGAGATCAATTACTAAAAAAAGGCATTGTCTTGGAGGATCTTGATGGAAAAACGATCTGGAAAAAAAAGTCTTAAAATAAGCTAGTTAGATAAAAACCCATTGAAACAAACATTCCTATAGCAAATACAGGATATAAAACTTTCTTTAAACTTCCTTCTCCTCTTCCAACAGTTACTAATAAAATGAAAGCCGCTGTCAATGCACTCATAACCATGAAATCTCGGTTAAAAATTTCTTGATCAAAAACAGCCGTTGAGCCGATCCCGATTATTGGAAAAATTAGTACTATATTTAAAATATTAGAGCCCACAATATTTCCGACAACCATATTTCCTTTACTTCTTCTGAGAGCAGAAACGGAAGCTGCTAATTCAGGCAAGCTTGTACCAATCGCAATCATTGTAAGGCCAATAACAGCATCGGGAATACCAAGGCCTATTGCCAAGTCAACTCCTCCTCGTACAGTCAACTCAGAACCTACTGCTAATAAAATCAAACTTAGCAGAATCAAAAGGGATACTTTAGTAAAAGACTCATCTTTGTGAGTATTTTCTGAGACTTCATCAGGCTTCTCTCTAAAGAGGTTTAAAACAAATAGGACAAACAGCGCTATGAACACTATCGAATCGGCAACAGAAATTGTTAAATCGTAAAGAGCCCAACCAGCAATTAAGACACTTAAAATCAAAATAAAAATATTTCTTAGACTTATATTTAGCGTTTTGGAAGCCAACCAAAAAAGACTTAATCCATAAATAATAGCAATATTGCTTATGTTAGAACCAATTGAATTCCCCAAAGCAAGAGCAGGCGCATCATTAATTATTGAAGAAACGCTAACAAATATTTCTGGAATAGAAGTACCAAGGGCGACTAGAGTAATTCCTACAATAACGTCGCTTATTCCTAATTTAGCTCCCAATTGCGCACTATGATGAATAAATATCTCAGCTCCCGAGATCAAGACGCCCAAGCCAATTAAGAAGACTAATGTCGCGAATAGTAATTCCATGTTTCTCCTATAAATTAGCTTTAGTTATGTATCTACAATATTCACAACTAGGATTCGGTTCCGGAATTTTATCATCATCTAGTACTTTTTTTATCTCTCTTGTAACTGGGTCTATCCAGTCAGTATTTCCTTTATAGCTAATGACCTTAGTTTTAAATTCTAAGAGGTTATTAAATTCTTTTTTGTCGGCTCTACCATTGCAATAAACAAAATAAGTAATATCTTCAACATCAAAACCATTTTTTTTAAAAAGCCATTGATAAATTTCAACCTGTCTTTTGTAACTAATTTGCCAAGGAGCATCCAAAGATACTTCGCCTTTTTTAGAAGTTGCTTTGTAATCCACAATGATGAGTTTTTCATTTACAGTACTTATCCAAACATCATCAACTAGGCCGTAGAAATATAAGTTTGTATCATTATCTAAAAAGCCAATACCTTTATTTCTAGTTCTCCAATTTTCAATTTCTGGGTGCTCAAAAGGTTTCGCATCGATGCCGTACTCAACAATTAGAGGGTGATTGTCTTTGGTACCTCTAAAGTTATCAAATTCATTTTTTAATAATTCATCCACAGCATTATTGAGATTAAAGGGAAACTGGGCTGGCTTAGAAATACCAAGTTTTTCTTCTAAGTAGAAGCATTTTTTACATTTACAAAAATTCTCAATTCTTGATCGACTTAATTTGTATGGTTCAGATGATTCGCTAGAATAAATAGGCATTGTATCTTTGGCTCCGCGAGCAGGGCTCGAACCTGCGACCCAGTGATTAACAGTCACTTGCTCTACCAGCTGAGCTATCGCGGAAAAAGGAATGTATTATAAGCAAAAAAATTAAATAATGAGCAAGTCATTTAAAATTAAATCCAATTTTGGACCCTCAGGGGATCAACCTCAGGCAATTCAAAAAATTGTAAAGGGTTTGAAGTCTGGCCTCTTAAATCAAACCTTAAAAGGCGTTACTGGATCAGGTAAAACTTTTGCTATGGCAAATGTCATTGAGAATTTACAAAGACCAGCTATTGTTATGTCTCACAACAAAACTCTTGCTGCTCAGCTATACGGAGAATTTAAAGAGTTTTTTCCTGACAATGCTGTTGAGTATTTTGTTTCTTACTATGATTATTATCAGCCTGAAGCTTATGTACCTTCTTCAGATGTCTTCATAGAGAAAGATGCTTCCATAAATGAACATATTGAACAAATGAGATTATCTGCAACAAAAGCAGTACTCGAAAGAAGAGATGTGATCATAGTTGCTACGGTCTCAGCAATTTATGGTCTTGGAGATCCAAAATCCTATTTGAAAATGGTTCTCCATTTAGACAGAGGAGATGAATTAGAACTCGGCAAGCTGTTACTTAGGCTGGCAGAACTGCAATATATAAGAAATGATATTGAATTTAAAAGAGCTACTTACAGAGTTAAAGGCGATGTCGTAGATATTTTTCCTGCAGAGTCTGAAAAAGAAGCTCTGAGAGTTGAATTTTTTGATAAAGAAATTGAATCCTTGAAATTTTTTGATCCCCTAACAGGAGAAATTTTTAGAGATGTTCCACGGGCAACAATCTTTCCAAAAACTCATTATGTAACTACCAGAGATATCATGCTTTCTGCCATGAAAAAAATACGCTCTGAAATGCAACAAAGAGTTAAATATTTTAAAAAAAATGAAAAATATATTGAAGCTCAAAGAATTGAGGAGAGAACAAAGTTTGATTTGGAAATGATCAAAGAACTTGGTTATTGTTCAGGAATAGAGAACTACTCAAGATATTTATCTGGGAGAAACGAAGGAGAGGCTCCGCCAACTTTATATGATTATCTGCCTGAAGACACTATTGTGTTTGTCGATGAGTCGCATGTTTCGCTTCCTCAAATTAAGGGCATGTATAGAGGAGATAGATCTCGGAAAGAAACTCTTGCTGATTATGGTTTCAGGTTGCCCAGCGCCTTGGATAATCGTCCCTTACGCTTTGATGAATGGGAATCAATGTCAGGACAAAAGGTTTTTGTATCAGCCACTCCTGGGGAATATGAAGATAATCACCTAGATCAGTTAATAGAGATGATAGCTCGACCAACAGGCTTATTAGACCCTTCTATTGAGATAAGACCAGCTACAAATCAAGTTGATGATTTGATAACAGAAATACAGAAAAAAATACAAAAAAAAGAAAGAGTACTAGCCACTGTTTTAACAAAAAGAATGGCAGAAGATTTAAGCCAATATTTATTCGAAAGGGATATCAATGTCAGATATCTTCATTCTGATATTGATACCGTTGAAAGGGTAGAAATTTTAAGAGAGCTTAGAATGGGTAATTTTGATGTGCTTGTTGGAATAAACCTTTTGAGGGAAGGATTAGATCTTCCTGAGGTATCTCTAGTTGCAATTCTAGATGCCGATAAAGAAGGATTTTTAAGGTCAGAAACAAGTATGATCCAAACCATTGGCAGGGCAGCAAGACATGAAAAAGGCCATGCAATCTTATATGCTGATTCAATTACAGGCTCCATACAAAGGACTCTTGATGAAACTGCAAGACGCAGAAAGATTCAAGAAAAATTTAATAAAAAAAATAATATAAAGCCTCAAGGAATTTACAAACCAATTACAGATATTATGGAAGGCTCAAAACTCTCATCTAAAAAACAATTCATAAAAAAAGTAGAAGACAAACTTGATGAAGAATTTTTAAATCCTAAAGATTTATCAGCAAAAATTGATGATTTAGAAAAATTGATGCTTAGCCATGCAAACAAATTAGAATTTGAAGAAGCAGCCTCTCTGCGAGATAAAATATCAAAACTCAAAGAAAAATTATTACTAAGCTGAAAATAATACTTTTGTTTTGAGGTATAATTTTTCTTTTTTAGATGCCCTTTAAAGTTTTAAATTCTAGAACAGTAATTATTGCTGGCGAAAGAGTCCTTTCAGAAGAAAATTCAAACTATCTCTCTTTAAATTATTTTTATCTTTTACTTTTAAATAAAGCTTGGAAAGATATTCCAAAAAATAAAGTTGAAAAAATTTATGAGTTGTTGGATATAAACGCCAATAGTTCGTTAAGATTTTCAAAAGATATTATTTTTCTCTCGCCAAGGAATGGCTCACAATCACCCTGGTCTTCGAAAACTGAGGATATTTTTATTTCTTGTAATTTAAATGAGGTCCAAAGAATAGAAAGAATCAAAGGTTTAGAAACAGAAGGCTTTGCTGAAAAATTACTTAAAAAGGAAAACTTCCCTTTTGATTATCTTACTGAAGAGTTTTCAGTTGGATTAAAAAGCATTGAATCTTTTTTTACCAAACCCAATAAAAATTCATTTTCTTTCAAATATCTAAAAAATAGTTATCAAAGCTATATCGATGCTAATCAAAAATTTGGCTTTGGCTTGAATGATCAAGAGATCAATTACTTAGTAAATAGTTATAAATCTCTTAAAAGAAATCCTACAGATGTAGAGTTGATGATGTTTTCTCAAGCAAACTCTGAACATTGTCGTCATAAGTTTTTTAATGCTTCTTGGCAGAATTTATCTGAAGAAAATCAACCAAGTTTATTTCAACAAATAAAATCTACTCATAAGAATTTTAACGATGGAGTGCTCGTTGCGTATGATGATAATGCAGCGGTAATTGAATCAGAAAGTTCAGAAAAATTTCATTTAGATACAGATAAGAGAGAGTATCAGACTAAGAATTTAAAACATAATATTTGTATAAAGGTTGAGACTCACAATCATCCAACTGCAGTTTCTCCTTTTGAAGGAGCTGCTACAGGATCTGGTGGTGAGATAAGAGATGAAGGAGCTACAGGAATTGGAGCACAACCAAAAGCCGGTTTAACTGGATATTCTGTATCTTATTTAAGACTTGAAAGTTTACAAGAAAAATGGGAGTTTAAAGAAGATCGCCCTAAACGAATTTCTTCACCAAAAAAAATAATGATCGAGGGTCCTCTAGGGGCAGCTTCATTTAATAATGAATTTGGAAGACCAAATTTAAATGGCTATTTCAGATCTTTCGAACAAAAAAATGATGGAACTCACTATGGATTTCATAAACCAATAATGATCGCTGGAGGATTAGGAAGTATAAGTTCAAATAACACATTCAAAAAAAAGGTTAAACCTGGAACAAAGATTATTGTTTTAGGAGGGCCTGGTTATTTGATCGGGCTAGGTGGAGGTTCTGCTTCTTCAGTCCAAGCAGGTTCTTCTGACGAATCCTTGGACTATGCTTCAGTGCAAAGATCTAATCCTGAAATGCAAAGAAGATGCCAAGAAGTCATCAATTTATGTTCTTTAAAAAAATCAAAAAATCCTATTTTATTCATTCATGACGTTGGTGCTGGAGGCCTCTCAAATGCAATACCAGAGTTGGCAAAAGATTGCAGCATGGGAGCTAGTGTTGATTTGAGAAAGATTCCTCTTGCTGACAATTCTATGTCGGCTTTAGAAATATGGTCTAACGAATCACAAGAAAGATACGTTTTAGCTGTGGAAAAAGATTCTTTAAAAGAATTCAAAGAATTTTGTGAGAGGGAAAAGTGTCCCCACGCGGTTGTTGGAACTCTAACAGCTAAAAAAACTTTTAAACTTAAAGATAGCAAAACCGGAAAATTTCCAATCCATCTGCCTATGGATACTATTTTTGGATATAAAGAAAAAAACACCCACGAAATTATCTCAGACAAAAAGACAGACTCTTTTGATAAATCTAAAAAAATAAATCTTAAAAAAACTCTATTAGATGTATTGAGACATCCTACAGTTGGTTCTAAAAGCTTTCTAATAAACATTGGAGATCGAAGTGTAGGAGGCTTAACTTACAGGGACCAATTTGTTGGTCCACATCAAGTTCCCGTGGCTGACCATGCAATTACATTGTCAGATTTCAACACAAATTCTGGAGAAGCTATGGCAATGGGAGAAAAGTCTCCAATTGCAATTTCTAATCCTGTCGCAGCTGGAAAATTAGCTCTTGCAGAGGCTTTAATAAATCTCTTGCCTTCAGGAGTATCTGAACTATCCGATATAAAAATATCCGCAAACTGGATGGCAAGTCCAGACAATGCTCAAAGAAAAACAGATTTATTTAATACAGTAAAAGAGCTTACTCAAAAAGTATGCAATCCTTGGAGAATAGCCATTCCCGTTGGAAAAGATTCGCTATCAATGAAAACAATATGGCAAAAAGATAAAAAAACTAATTTATCCCCACAAAGTTTAATAATCAGCGCCTTTACAAAAATAAAAAACGTCAAAAAAAGCATTACGCCCCAATTGATAGATAATAATGAGCTTTCATTAGTTTACTTAGATCTTTCAAAAACAAAAAAACGTCTGGGGGGATCTATTTTCTCGGAAGTAACTCAACAAACAAATCTTGAAACTCCTAATTTGGAATATATAGAAGAATTTCCAAAAATTTATAATTACTTAGCAACTAAGATCAATAAAAAAAGAATATTCTCTTTCCATGATATTTCAGATGGCGGTTTAATTGTTTCCGCAGTTGAAATGATGCTGGCTGGAGGGTGTGGTTTAAATCTTGATCTTTCTAAAATTTCTTTCTTAAAAGAATCTAACAATTTATTTTCTGAAGAGTTAGGTATGCTTTTTCAGATTAACAAAAAAGATTTTTCTGAGTTTAAAAAAGATTTAGTAAAACTAGGTTTAAAGAATTCTTTTTTTAATATTGGTTCAACTAATAATACACATAATCTTTTTCTTAAAACTTCTAGCCAAAGTTTAAGAATAAGTCACAAAGTTTTAATGCATTCATGGTCAAGCGTTTCTTATAACATCAAATTACTTCGAGATAATCAAGAAACAACAAAACAAGAACATAGATTTTTGCTTGATACAAAGAGGTCAAAGCTTACTCAAAAATTTAATTTTAAATTGAATAAAAGATATCTAAGTAGGGCTCCAAAAATAGCCATCATGAGAGATCAAGGAGTTAATTCTCATTTAGAAATGGCAGCTGCTTTTTCTCAAGCTGGCTTCAAAGTTATTGATGTTCACATGAGAGATCTTCTAGATAATTCGAGTTCTTTAGATAAGTTTCAAGGCCTTGCTTTTCCAGGGGGTTTTTCTTATGGCGATATCCTTGGAGCAGGAAGAGGGTGGGCGCAGTCAATAAAATCTAATTCAAAGCTTAAAGATAAATTTTCTGAATTCTTTCATCGACAAGATACTTTTGCGTTGGGAATCTGCAATGGATGTCAGGTTATGTCAGAGCTTAAAGAATTAATTCCAGGCTCCGAACATTGGCCTAAACTAGAAAGAAATAAGAGCAATAGATTTGAAGCCAGAATGGTTCAAGTAAAAATAAACAAATCCAATTCCAATTTTTTTGATGGCATGGAAGGCTCTCAGCTTCTAGTTCCTGTAAATCATGGAGAAGGTAAAATGATTTTTCCTGAACACGTAAGCGCAAAAAAAATAATCTCTGATAATCTGGTGCCAATGCAATTTTGCACAAATAAAGGCATAGAAGCTAAAGAATTTCCAGAGAATCCCAATGGCTCCACGAATGGCATTACTGCAGTGACAAATGATGATGGAAGATTTTTAATTATGATGCCCCATCCTGAAAGAAGTTTTTTAAATAATCAATTGTCTTGGACTAATGAAAAAGGAAAGCATAGTCCTTGGTTCAAATTATTTTTAAATGCCAGAAATTTTTATAGTTAAACTATTTCTTTATTAACTCTCTAATCCTTAGAGGAAAATAGCCCTCATTTAAATCCTCATAAAATTGTTCGAGAGCAATGGGTACAAAAGGGAAGGCTAGTTCATCCCAAGGTATTTCATCATAGGAAAACAATTCAACTTCAAGACTTTCCGTTGTTGGCGAATAAGAATTTTCTTCTATAGAAGCTTTATAAAGAACATAAAATTGTCCAATTTGAGGAATATCAAACATAAAATAAATATCATCTATTTTTACAGTTGAATTGGTTTCTTCTTTGGTTTCTCTTAGAGCTCCTTCTTGTAAAGTTTCTCCCAATTCCAAAAAACCAGCAGGTAAGGTCCATAAACCTTTTCTTGGTTCTATACCTCTTTTACATAAAAGAACTTTATCTCCACAGTAGGGCAAGGTTCCTACGACTGCATTTGGATTATGATAGTGAATAAATCCACAATCGTCGCAAACATATCTTTCTCGATTGTCATCTTGGGGTATCTTTTTAGATACGGGACCACCGCATTGGGTACAAAATTTCAAAGTTTTTCCTGCTTAAATTAAGTAAGCAAGTATAATTCAATACCTTTTATTAACATAATGATCCCTTTCATAGAAAAAAGACTAAATGATTTGAGTCCTAAGCAGTCGGATGAAAAATTACCTCAAGCAGCAGTATTAATTTTGATAACTGATAATGAGAATGACTATTCAATCGTTTTTACAGAAAGATCTAAAAAATTACCTTCCCATGCAGGAGAGGTAGCATTCCCGGGTGGAAAAAAAGAAGCAGAAGATAAAAACCTAATCGAAACTGTTTTAAGGGAAACACATGAAGAGATTGGAGTAGAACCTAATTCAATAAGAATACTTGGTCGGATGGATCCTCAAGAATCAAGATTTGGAATAAGTGTCACGCCTTATGTAGGTTATGCAGCAGGAAATTTAAAGTTTAAAAGAGATCCTAAAGAGGTAGAAACGATTTTTTCTGTTCCTTTAAACTATCTTAAAGAAGATCCTTTGATATCAAACAAAATAACCAATGCAAGTGGCGAAACCTTTCAGACGCCAGTTATAAATTATAAAAATCAGAAAATTTGGGGATTAACTTTAGGTTTTACATTACAATTTCTGGAGATAATGGAAATAGATATTGATATAGATGATTTATACTTTAGACCAGCATAAAGTTAAAACTGCCGGAGATAATTTTTATATTGCTCCAAATGCAACTGTTCTGGGTCAAGTAGAGCTCGGAGAAGATGTAAGCGTTTGGTTTGGAGCGGTAATCAGAGGTGATGTAGAAAAAATAATCATTGGCAAAGGTTCTAACATTCAGGATTTATCGGTTTTGCATGTTGATCCTGGAAGTCCAATTATTATTGGTGAAAATGTCACAGTGGGCCACAAAGTCATGCTTCATGGTTGCACTATTGGAAACAATTCGTTAATTGGCATTAATTCAGTCATCTTGAACAATGTAGAAATTGGAAATAATTGTTTAATAGGTGCAAATACTCTTCTTACAGAGGGAACAAAAATTCCAGACAACTCGCTTGTTATGGGATCTCCTGGAAAGGTTAAGAAAGAGGTTGATGAGAATTTAAAGATTATCTTGAAAGGCTCAGCAGAGCATTATGTAGAAAATGGAAAAAGATTTAAGTCAGGTTTAAAGGAGGAAAATTGATGAATACTGAACTTGTATCATATGAAGTAAATTCTAAGACATTTGAAGGGTTACATGTAAAGCCAGAGACTAAAAACGCTCCATGTGTTCTTATCGCTCACACTTGGTCAGGAAGAGATGGATTTGTTGAAGGGATAGCAAATAAGCTTGCTGAAGATGGATACAATGCGTTTGCTATTGACATGTACGGAGACGGCAAGGTTGGTGGATCTAATGAGGAGAATCAATCGATGATGCAACCTTTGTTGGATGATAGAAAAAATTTATCTCAGATTATCGTTGGCGCATATGAGGCAGCAAAAAAACTTGAAGGAGTAGATACTTCAAACATAGCGGTTATGGGCTACTGTTTTGGCGGCTTAGTTTCTTTAGACCTTGCTAGAAGTGGAGTGGATTTAAAAGGGGCCGTTAGTTTTCATGGTTTTTTATCTGGTTCGGAAGACCTTGAAGATAAAGACATTAGCGCGAAACTATTAGTGCTTCATGGCCATTTAGATCCTATGGTAGGCCAAGATCAGATTGACTCTTTTTCTGAGGAAATGAATAAAAAAAATGTTGATTGGCAATTGCATTCTTTTGGCAATGCCATGCACGCATTTACAAATCCTGATGCCAATGATCCAAGTTTCGGGACGGTTTATTCGCAAGATGCCGATCAGAGATCTTGGAAAATCTTTAAAGATTTTTTATTAGAAATTTTTAGTTAAATAACGTGAAGTCATCTGAAGTAAGAAAGACTTTCTTAGATTTTTTTGTTCAGAAGGGACACAAAGAAGTAGCGAGTTCCAGCCTTGTTCCCATCAATGACCCCACCTTAATGTTTTCCAACTCTGGAATGAATCAGTTCAAAGATGTATTCCTTGGCACTGAGAAAGTAAATTTTGATAAAGCAACTTCATCTCAAAAATGTGTGAGAGCAGGGGGAAAACATAACGATTTAGATAATGTTGGTTTTACTCTCAGACATCATACTTTCTTTGAAATGCTTGGAAATTTTAGTTTTGGGGACTACTTCAAAGAGCAAGCAATAGAGTTAGCTTGGGAACTTCTCACAGAAAAATTTAAACTCGATAAAGACAAACTTTGGGTAACAGTACATGTTGATGACAAAGAGTCAGAAGATATTTGGCTTAAAAAAATAAAGTTTCCTGCTGAAAGACTTTCAAGGCTTACTGAAGACAATTTCTGGTCCATGGGAGATACAGGTCCATGTGGCCCATGTTCAGAAATATTTTATGATCATGGTGAGGATCTTCCTGGAGAAGCACCACGAGAAGGCGAAGACACTGGAGAAAGGTTCGTGGAGATCTATAACTTGGTTTTTATGCAATATAACCGAGATCACAATGGCAAACTTTCCAATCTTCCTAAGCAATGTGTCGACACTGGAATGGGCTTGGAGAGAATTACAGCAGTATTACAAAAAACTAGCGACAATTATAAAACGGATATTTTTAATAACATTATTGAATCAATTGCCGAAAAATTAAATGAAAAAAATCTATTGAATCCATCGTTAAGAGTTATAGCAGATCATCTTAGATCATCTGTCTTTCTAATTTCTGATGGCGTAAACCCAAGCAACGAAGGAAGAGGGTATGTCTTAAGAAGAATCATTAGAAGAGCTCTGACTCATGCCTACAAAATAAACAATGAAAAAGATTTTTCTTTCGCGGATATTTTTGACTCGCTGGGCGAATCTTTATTTGAAACATATCCGGAAGTCAAAAAAAATAAGACTGTTATTTTGCAGGAACTTAATTCCGAAGAAGATCAATTCAGAGAAACTTTAAAACAGGGAATGAGACTTCTTGAGGAAGAAATTAAAGACTCAAAAAAAACGACTTTACCCGGAGAGCTTATCTTTAAACTTTATGATACTTATGGATTTCCAGTTGACCTGACTAGAGATTTGGCCCAGGAAAACGACCTTAGCTTGGATCTTTCCGGCTATGAAAAGCTCATGGCAGCGCAAAGAGCAAACGCAAAAAAAGAAAGTAAATTTGTGGCTCTCTTGCCTGCTGCAATTGATTTAGATGATGAGACAAAATTTGTCGGCTACGAAGATAGTTCGATCGAATCTGAGATTAAACTAATTTTCAAAAATGGCAAAGAAGTTAAATCTGCCTCAGAAGGAGAATGCATGATAGTGCTTGATTCAACTCCCTTTTATGGAGAATCTGGAGGGCAAGTTGGCGATAAAGGAAAGCTCAGTTCAAAGGGTCTAGAGATTGAAGTATTAGATACTCAAAAGATAGGAAATTTTCACCTTCATATAAGCAAGATCAAAAAAGGTTCAATAAAACTTAATGACAGAGTTAAAGCTGAGATAAACACAGAGAGAAGAAGGGCAATTGTTTCCAATCATTCAGCAACACATCTTATGCACTCTGCTTTGAGAAATATTTTAGGCGAACATGTTCAACAAAAAGGCTCTTTGGTAAACGAGGAGAAGTTAAGATTTGATTTTTCACACAAACAAAAACTTTCAGAATCTGAAATTGCAAAGATCGAGCAAGAAGTCAATCAAGCAATAACATCTGCTGAGGATACACAAATAATTGAAACTTCAATTGAAGAATCCCAAAAACTTGGAGCAATTGCCTTTTTTGGAGAAAAATACGGCGATCAAGTGAGAGTTTTAAAAATAGCAGGAGATTACTCCACTGAATTGTGTGGCGGAACTCATGTAAAAAATAGTTCAGAAATCAAAAGTTTTAAAATAATCTCAGAAACAAGTATTTCTTCTGGGGTAAGAAGAATAGAAGCTATTTCTGGCGATCTTGCAATCAAGGATAAGGCTGACAATAAAACCGACTTACTTAATACTGCAGAGACTTTTAATGTTTCAGTCAAAGATTTACCCATATTTTTAAAAGATAAAACTAAAGTAATAAATTCTTATAAAGAAGATTTAAAAAAACATGAACAAAAGATTTATCAGAACTTATTAGATGATATAAAAAGCAGCTATAAGTCTGTTGGAAAGATAAACATAATTACAAAAAGAATAGATAATCTCAATTTATCTAAACTAAGAGGTGGTTTAGACAGTCTAAAAAATGAACTAAGTAATCTAATAATTATTCTCGTTGGATCTATGGAAGAAAAATCAACAATATTGGTTTCCGTATCAAACGATATTACTGCTACTTATGATGCAAGAAATTTGCTAGACTCGCTTTCCAAAATTATAGGAGCGAAAGGAGGAGGAAAGCCGGACTTTGCACAAGCAGGCGGACCAGCTTCCAATAAACTTGATGAAATATTAATTTCTGCTGAGAAAATTCTAACTGAGATTTAAAAATACCAATGTCTAATATAGTTGTCCAAAAATTTGGCGGAACTTCGCTTGCTGATACTGACAGATTCAAAGTAGTGGCGAAAATTATCAAAGATACATCTCAGAAAGGAAAAAAAGTTGTTGCCGTTGTTTCAGCCATGGCCGGCGAAACTCAAAGACTGATCGACTTAGCAAAAGAAGTTCAAGAATTTCCTGATCCAAGAGAATACGATGCATTGATTTCTTCAGGTGAGCAGGTGTCAGTAGCATTATTAGCTATGACATTGAGAAATGAGAAAGTTAACTCAAAATCTTATACTGCTTTTCAACTTGGACTTAGAACAGATGACTATCATGGAAAAGCTAGAATTAATTCGATTGATACAAAAAATATTCTCAAAGATATATCTGCAGACATAACTCCAGTAATAACAGGCTTTCAAGGAATCAATGAAGAAGGAGACATTACCACTTTAGGTAGAGGCGGCTCTGATACTTCAGCAGTTGCTTTAGCTGTTGCTTTGGAAGCAGAAGAATGTCAGATATACACTGATGTGGATGGTGTATACACAACTGATCCAAATGTTTATGAAAAAGCCAAAAAGATAGACAAACTAACTTTTGAAGAAATGTTGGAATTATCAAGCTTAGGCGCTAAAGTTTTGCAAATTAGATCTGTAGAATTTGCCAGTAAATATAATATGCCAATAAGGGTAAAATCTAGTTTTACAAACGATGAAGGAACACTTATTAATGGAGAAGAAAACATGGAAGATGCTTTAATTTCTGGTGTAACGCATACCAGCGATGATGCTAAGTTAACTATTAGAAAAGTACCGGATATTCCTGGCATTGCAGCAAAGATTTTAGATCCCATAAGTTCAAAAGGGATTGAAGTAGACATTATTATCCAAAACGTTTCTGAAGATAAAACTACAGACTTTACTTTCACTGTGAAACGTGAAAAATCTCAAGAAACAAAAAATATTCTTTCAAATTTATCTAAAGAATTTGGGGGTGGAGAAATTGAGTTAAATGAAGACATCAGCAAGGTTTCTTTAGTTGGAGTTGGGATGAAATCGCACGCTGGAGTTGCAGCTACTATGTTTAAAACTTTAGCTGAAAAAAATATAAACATTGAAATGATTTCAACTTCTGAAATAAAAATTTCTGTTGTGGTTAAAGAGGATCTTGCTCATGATGCTGTAAAGTCTTTACATGATGCTTTTGGTCTTGAAAAGTAATAGGAGAGGTGGCTGAGTGGTTGAAAGCGCTCCCCTGCTAAGGGAGTATGTGGTAATCCCGCATCGAGGGTTCGAATCCCTCCCTCTCCGCCATATTTATTGATAGAGTAGCTAGATAAATGAAATTAAATCAAAAAAAATCTGACAAACTTTTTTTAAAAGCTCAAGAATTAATTCCAGGTGGAATATTTGGTCATTATAAGTATGCAGTTAGAGAAGAGGGTCCAAAATTCTTTTCAAAAGCTAAAGATGCATATTTTTGGGATGTAGACGGAAATAAGTATTTAGATTTAATTTGTGGCTGGGGCCCAATGATTCTTGGGTATAACAACCCGAAAATAGATCAAGCTGCACAATCACAATACGACTTAGGAAACACGGTAAGCGTAGCCTCTCCGGTAATGATAGAGCTAGCAGAAACATTAACGGATATGATCGATATCGCTGATTGGGCTCTTTTTGGAAAAAATGGAGGCGACAGTACTCAATTAGCTGTTATGGTCGCAAGAGCAGAAACAGGAAAATCAAAAATTCTAAAAATTAATAATGGTTATCACGGAGCTAATGGATGGATGCAAAATAGCAGCAATCCTGGAGTTATCGATTCCGATAGCGATGAAGTACTTTCGGTCGAATGGAATTGCATCAAAGAATTTGATGAGATGATTTCTTCTTTTGGTAATGAAATCGCGTGTTTTATTTCAAGTCCGTATGACCATCCAACATCAAAGGATAACTCTCTTCCTGATGATGGATATTGGAAACACATTCAAAAAAAGTGCAATGAACACAACATAATCATTATAGTCGATGACGTTAGAACTGGATTTCGGATTGACCTTCATGGTTCTCATAATGCTTTTGGTTACAGTCCTGATTTAGTTTGTTTGGGAAAAGCTATGGCTAATGGTTATCCAATTTCTGCGTTAGTTGGCAAAGATTCCTTAAAAGATGCGGCAAATAGAGTTTATTTTAGTGGAACACAGTTTTTTAATTCGGCTCCTATGGCTGCTTCCAAAGCAACATTAGAAGAGTTGCAAAGAGTAAATGCCATAGAAATCATGAATGCTAATGGAGAAAAGTTAAAAAAAGATCTGATTTCTGCCGGAGACGAATTTGGGCTTAAGTTGAAAGTCACTGGAGTGCCATCGATGCCATATTTTAGAATTGAAGATCAAAATAAAGATTTACATATTCAATGGACAGATGAATGCCTTTCGCGTGGTCTATATTTAACAAGTTATCATAATCATTTCTTATCAGTAGCTCATGGCGAAGAAGAAATAGATGAAATCGTTAGGATTGCTTCAAATGCCTTTGAAGCAGTTGCTTCTTAGTTTAGAAATAAATTCATAATTAAGTAAATTTCTTAAATATACTGAATATTCTTTTTTATAATGCATTATGGATGCTTTTGAATTGCAAGAACTCAAAACAGCTCTTCTTGATGAAATTCAAAATGCCTTCAAAGATAAAAAGAATCCGATGCTTGTTGAATACGAAGAACAGACAGAGAATCTTTTAGCTTTGGCTGAATTAATGTCAAAAGAAAAAGACTTAATGCCTCAAGAGAATTTTGATCTTGTAATGGGCCAAGACTATGTAATTCTTCAGCTTGAAAGATGGATTGAGGATAATCAAAAGATAATTTCACACTGGGACAATAATGAAGAAAGCCTTAAAAAACATTGATCTAGAAAGCACTAACAGAATAATCGAAATGGCTTGGGAGGATAGGACTCCATTCGAAGTCATTGAAAAAGAATTCTCAATAAATCATGGAGAGCTCATAAGTATCATGAGAAATAATCTAAAACCTTCTAGCTTCAGACTTTGGAGAAAAAGAGTAAATGGCAGAAAAACTAAGCATGGAGAAGTTAGAAATTTTAAGATTGGTCGTCACAGATGCAACAGACAGGGTAAGTTAGTAAGTCAGAAGCGGTAGCTTAAATCGATACCAATTACGTCTTTATCTAGCTTTTTACCTCTATAAACAAAATCCTCATTCAAGGAACTAAGATTAAAATTTAATGAGAGATTCTTTTCAATTTTAAAGTTAAAACTAAGAATTACTCCAAAAAGGCTTTTTTCATTACCTTTCCAAGAATTTATTGAACTAGATATATAAGTTTTAGGACCCTGTTCTTTGCTGAAATCCCCATAGACAAAACTTAATTTGAATGAATTTTTTTCATTCATTTCTGATTGGACAGATAAATTAATGTATTCTGAATCACCGTCTATAAATGCTCCAATTGGACTTCCTTTAAATCTATAACCTGTTAAGTAAGAGCTATGCTCATAAATAACATTATCTCCAATGTCTTCGCCGTAGTAAAAAGTATCATAATATTCAAGAGATACACTTCTAAACAATCCTTTTTTTTGAAAAACCCATTCAGAACCCAAACTATAAAAGGTTCTCCAAGGCCAATAATCTGTTCCATCTTCACCAATATATTGACCATAAATACTCCAAACTGTCTCTCTTACAGAGAAGCTATATTTCAAATCAAAGCCCGCTAATTCATTATCTATATTTCTATCTGACTTACCCTGCATCGTTGATGCGTCCCCCCTAATAGAGTCCCAAAGAGCTTTAAAACTATTATCTTTTCCATCACCACCAAACATTATTGATCTTGTCAGGCCTATAGTTAGGCCATTGACAGGATTGAAAGAAAATCTTCCAGAAATTAAAAAAGGATTTTTTATGGCTCGATTACTTTCTAACTGATTAGCAAAAAAAGAGAAATTCAACTTTCCAAAACTTCTAATCAAGGGGAGGGGTGAAGTAAAACCCTCAAGAGATCTGATAAATACTCCAGGAGAGGATTTAGAATAATTTGAGAGAATTAAGCTTGCATGGTGAGAAGGACCCCACCACCTATCATAGTTTCCAAGACCTAAAATAAAATTTCCTGAAACTAAGGCAAGATAAGAATCACTAAAATCATATTTTTTTTCTTCATAAGGATTTTCAAAAGTTGTAATTGAAATCTTAGACGCAAATCTCTCTCCTAGATAAGAAGTGGAAAAGAATAAAGAATTTTTATCTTTGAATTTACTATCTATAAACCTAAACGGATTGAATTCTGAGTTTGAAGAAAATCCAATCTCATTTATGAATTTTTTAGATTCTCTTTGAATAATTTTATCTGCAACTTCAATATACTCATTCATTAATGACATGTTGTTGAACATATCTTCATTGGGATTCCTCACAAGCGCCAAGGGAATGGGGTAGGCAGATGAATCAATAGAAAATTGATTTTTAATGGAAAAATACTCTAATTTTTTTACCTCAAACTCATTTTTTCCGGTGAGCCATGGATCAGAAAAGGCTTGAAAAGACAAAAACACGAATAAGAAAGTTTTTAGAAGCGAGTTAAAGGGCATTTTTATGATATTTGATTGCAGATGAGATTATAGCTTTTAAAGAATTCTTTTCTAATTTCCAATTTAATTTATTAACTGATTTTTTATTATCTGCAATTAATATATCCGGATCTCCATCTCTTTTATTACCTACTCTAAATTTCACTTTTTTTTGCAATAATTCCTGACATTCATTAATCACTTCCATAATGGAAAAACCTGTTTCAGAACCTAAGTTAAAAACATGAAATCCTTTATTCGAATTCAAAAAATTCAGTGACAATAAATGAGCACTTGCTAAATCATTTACATGGATAAAATCTCTGATACAAGTTCCATCGTCAGTATTATAAGTGTCACCATTTACCGTAAATTCAGATGAATTCAAAGCTGAATTTATTACATTTGGTATAAGATGTGTTTCAGGATTGTGTTCTTCTCCTAAATCGCCATCGTCATCTGCTCCGGCAGCATTAAAGTATCTTAGGCAAACTACATCCAAAGGAAATTCCATAGACAAATCTTTTAGTAAGTTTTCTACTTCTAATTTATTTTTGCCGTAATTATTTATAGGTTTTGTTGGATGATTTTCTTTTATGGGAATTTCTATAGGGATGCCATACACCGCTGCAGACGAAGAATAAATAAACTTTCTAATTTTTTTTTCTACAGCAAACTTAGCTAAGTTCATAGAAGCTAGAACATTATTCTCGTAATACTCTTTTTCCATTTTTTGAGAATCAGAGACAATCGATAATCCTGCAAAATGAACTATCGATGTAATATCTAAATCTTGAAGATTTACTCTTATCTCTTCAGGGTCTTTAAGATCAAGCTCAAAAAACTTTTTATTTTTTACAAATTTTTTATGCCCTGTTGAAAAATTGTCTACTATGACAAATTCAATTTTTTTTCTTTCTAAGTACCTTACAAAATGACTACCTATGTAACCAGCTCCACCGGTTACCAAAATAGTCATTTTATTTTAGTTGATTATTTTGAGGCATAGCCCATTACAGCTTTTATTTCTAAAAACTCTTCAAAGCCAAATTCTCCCCATTCCCTTCCGTTACCGGATTGCTTGAATCCTCCAAAAGGGGCATCAATTCCTGTAGGTTTATTATTAATATGAACATTTCCACTTCTAATCCTTCTAGCGACGCTTAAAGCATGTTCAGGATCTTCAGAAGATACGTAACCCGATAACCCATAAGGAGTGTCGTTTGCAATCCTTATAGCATCATCTTCATCTTTGTAAGGAATGATACATAAGACAGGTCCAAAAATTTCTTCTCTAGCTATGGTCATATCATTGGAAACGTTTGCAAAGACAGTTGGTTTGACAAAATAGCCTTGATTTAAGCCTTCAGGCTTTCCAGGTCCTCCAACTACTACCTCAGCGCCTTCTTCAATACCTTTCTCGATGAGACCTTGAATTTTATTGAATTGAACGTCGCTCACAACAGGTCCCATATTGGTTGACTCGTCAGAAGGATCTCCAATAACTATTCCTTCGGCTACTGCTTTTGCAGCTTCTTTTGCTTCATCTTGTCTAGAGGCAGGAACAAGCATTCTTGAAGGTGCATTACATGACTGTCCAGTATTATTGAACATGTGTGCAGTTCCTTTTGTGACAGCTTTACCAAAATCAGCGTCATCTAAAATGATATTCGCAGATTTTCCGCCTAATTCTTGATGAACCCTTTTTACAGTATCTGCTGAACCTTTGGCAACTGCAACTCCAGCTCTTGTAGATCCTGTGAAAGACATCATATCTATTTTAGGGTGAGCAGACATTGCCTCACCAACAGAAGGTCCATCACCATTTACTAAATTAAACACTCCCTTTGGAACTCCCGCCTCATGAAGAACATCAGCTAAAAGAATTGCATTAAATGGAGCAATTTCAGTTGGTTTTAGGACCATAGTACAGCCAGCTGCAAGAGCAGGACCGACTTTGCAAGAAATTTGGTTTATTGGCCAATTCCAAGGAGTAATCATTCCAACTACACCAATAGGCTCTTTTCTAATAAGTGCAGAGCCTTTAACTTCTTCAAATTTATAATTTTTCAGAGTTTCTAGAGCCGTACTAAAGTGACCAAGACCAGTAGCTGCTTGAGCAGCTTTAGATAAACCTATCGGAGCACCCATTTCTGAAGAAATAATTTCTGCAATTTCGTCGTATTTACCTTGATAAACCTCTAATATTTTTTCTAGCAAACTCACTCTTTCGTCAACCGAGCTATATCCAAAGCTTTCAAAAGCAGCATACGCAGCTTCTACTGCTGCATCAACATCATCTTTGTCCCCTAAGGCAATTCTTCCGTAGACTTCTTCTGTAGCAGGGTTAATAACATCTAAAGTTTTTAAGTCATTAACGGGTTTTACCCATTCGCCATTTATATAAAACTCTTCACAAACTTTCATATTTATCCTCTATATTTATTTATCTAGTAATTTTACTTCTAAACTTTTTTGGACTCTAGTAATCCATGAGCAAAGATACTGCCTTGTGTCTTTCGGGTCAATAATTTCATGCACCGAAAAAGCTTCCGCTCTGGGGAAGGGGCTTTGAGACTTTGCTAATTTTTCTTCTATTTCCTTCCTCTTTTTTTCTGGATCTTTTGCTTTAGCAATTTCTTTTCCGAAGGCAACAGCAACTCCTCCCTCTAAAGGTAGCGCACCTGCTTCAGAAGAGGGCCAAGCTAACACATAAGGATCTTCGCCAAAGTGAGCTGCAGCAGCAACACCAAAAGATTTTCTTACCATGAGAGTGCACCATGGAATAGAGGAATCTGCAGCAGCCAAAACTGCTTCAGTTCCATGAAGTATGGTTGCATCTTCCTCAGCTTTTTTGCCGATTAAGAAACCAGGTTCGTCAACAATTGTTAAAATTGGAATATTAAATTGATCGCACAGTTTGATGAAACGAGTAGTTTTTTTTGCATTATCAGCAGTCATTGATCCAGCATAAAAGTTACTGTCATTTGCAAAAATACCAACTGAAAAACCATTAAGTCGAGCAAATCCTGTGATTATCCCTCTTCCAAAAAAATTAGACATTTCAAAAAAATCTTTATCATCAACTACCATCTGGATTATTTCTCTCATCTCATAAGTTTTTTTTCTATCCTTAGGAATGATTTCTTCAAGTAGTTTTTCCGATCTGTCTATTGCATCTTTTGATTCTTTATGTGGCGGGAGTTCGTAAATATTCGCTGGAAAGAAAGATAGAAACTTTTTAATTTGATTAAAAGCGTCTTCTTCAGATTCAGCAATGTTATCTGTAACACCATTTTTTTTGTGAACGTCAGAGCCTCCCAACTCCTCTTTGGTAAAATCTTTACCAAAAGCTCTTGAGACCACAGCAGGACCTGCAACTAAAATTTGAGCATTGTCTTTAACCATTATTCTAAAGTGAGAGCCAACAAAACGAGAGGCTGGCAGTCCCGCGACAGGACCTAGGGCAGCAGAAACTACTGGAACTTCTTTTAGAGTTTGGGCAACAGACTTAAATCTCGATCTAGCAAAAACTGGATCTCCGCCATAACCTTTCTTTTCTTTACTTGGTCCTGCAACTGAGCCTCCGCCACCTTCATGAAGTCTGACTAAAGGAAATTTGTGTTTAACTGCTAAATCTTCCGTATAAACACTCTTTCTTAGGCCTGCTGCGTTAGGAGAACCACCTTTAACTGTAAAATCTTCACCACCAACTATTACATCTTGCCCATCAATTTTTCCAAAGCCTAAAATAAAATTTGCTGGGGTGAGGGAGGTTAGATTTCCTTCATCATCGTATTCAGCTCCTCCTGCAACTTTACCAATTTCTTCAAAAGATTCTTTATCGAGCAAAAGGTCGATTCTCTCACGTAAAGTGAGACGACCTTTATTGTGCTGCAACTTAACCGCTACAGNACCACCTTGTTGCTTAGCCAACTTTTCTCTAAGCTTGATTTGGGAGATTTCTTTTTTCCAGGACATTATTTGAATTCTTTATCATCCCACCATGGGTAAAACTCAGGCAAATCTTTGCTAACTCTTCCAGGAAAATTTGGCTCTCTCTTTTCTAAAAAGGACATTACGCCTTCACTGGCTTCACCGGTTTTACCAAGTGAATATACTCCTCGGGAGTCAATTTTGTGTGCTTCCATAGGATGATCAGCGCCTAGCATTTTCCACAACATTTGCCTGATAAGAGTCACTGAAAGGCTAGAAGTAGCTTCTACAAAATCTGCTGCTATTTCTTCAGCTCTTTTTAGTAATTTATCTTCTGGAGTAACTTCCGTAACCAATCCTTTGTCTAGAGCTTCTTGAGGCATAAAAATTTTTCCAGACAGGCACCACTGCAGAGCATTAGAAATACCTACAATTTTAGGAAGGAACCAACTTGAACAAGCCTCAGGAACGATTCCTCTTTTGGCAAACACGAATCCAAATTTAGCCTTCTCAGAACATATTCTGACATCCATCGGAAGTGTCATAGTCACACCTACGCCTACAGCTGCTCCATTTATTGCTGCAATCAATGGTTTTTTAAAGTCAAACAATCTTAAAGTAAGTATTCCGCCAGTATCTCTTTTAACTTCAGTCTTAGCCTTGCCTTTGTCGGACATATCGAAAGTATCCTCACCTGAAGATAGGTCAGCTCCGGCACAAAAGGCTTTTCCAGAACCAGTGAAAATAACTGCTCGAATGTCATCATCTTTTTCAGTCTCATCAAGAAGTTCCAAAATATCTTTTAACATTTGTCCAGAAAAAGTATTCATTTTTTCAGGTTTATTAAAGACGACCGTTAAAACTTTATTTTTTGTAGAAGTTTTCAAACTTTCAAAATCTTTCATTTTTTTTTCTCTTTTTTGATATTTTTGTGTATATTGCATTTATAGCGTTGATTTAACCGACTTGCAAACGCTTTATAAAATTTGCTAAATAGGATTTTTTTTGACCTGTTTAGCGAAAGCAAACAGGTTTTTTTTAATAATTTATGGAGATAAACCATGGCATATGAAGGAAAAAATTTAGAGACGATTGCTCTGCACGCAGGGTGGCGTAATGATGAAACTACTGGCTCAGTAGCAGTTCCCATTCACCAAACTACAAGTTATCAGTTTAACGATACTGCTCATGCAGCAAGCTTATTTGGTTTGCAAGAATTCGGAAACATTTATACCCGAATCATGAATCCAACTTGTGATGTTCTTGAACAAAGAATGGCAGCTTTAGATGGAGCAGCAGCAGGTTTGGCTGTTTCTTCGGGACAAACAGCATCGGCATATTCAATTCAAAACGTTGCTAGAGCAGGGGATAACATAATCTCATCTTCACATTTATATGGCGGAACATACAACCAGTTTAAAAACAATCTTAAAGAAATGGGAATTGAAGTTAGATTTGTAGATCCTACAGATCCAGCTAATTTTGAAAAAGCTACTGACGATAAAACCAGAGCTTATTTTGCAGAAACTCTGCCGAATCCAAAACTTCAAGTATTTCCAATCGGTGAAGTTGCAGAAATAGGTAGAAAACACGGTATACCTTTGATCGTAGACAATACGGCTGCCCCAGTTCTTTGTCGTCCGTTTGACCACGGTGCTGCAGTAACTACCTATTCAACTACAAAATATATAGGTGGACATGGAACAACTATCGGAGGACTTATCCTTGATGGTGGTAATTTTGATTGGGGTAAAGCTGGCGCAGACAGACAGCCTGCCTTAAATACTCCTGATCCTTGCTATGGTGGAGTTGTTTGGGATGAGCAAGTGACCAAAAACATGGGCTTACCTTTTGCTTACTTACTCAAATTAAGAACTACACTTCTTAGAGACTTGGGCGGAGCTATGAGTCCTTTCAACGCATGGATGTTTATTCAAGGATTAGAAACCTTACCTTTGAGAATGCGCGAACATGCTAACAATGCACAACAAGTTGCTGAATTTTTGGCTTCTAATAAAAAAGTTCAATCAGTTACTTATCCTGGTCTTTTTGAAGGTGCTGAAAAGGAAAAAGCAGATAAATACATGACCGGCGGTTATGGTGCACTAATCGGTTTTGAGTTACCTGGTGGAAAAGAAGCTGGAAGTAAATTTATTGATTCCTTAGAGCTTCTTTATCATGTTGCAAATATTGGAGATTCAAGGTCTCTTGCAATTCATCCAGCAACAACGACTCATAGTCAGCTTGCTCCTGAGGAGCAGTTATCTGCAGGGGTGACACCAGGATATGTAAGATTATCAATTGGTATTGAAAATGCCGAAGATATCATTGCAGATATTTCTCAAGCTATAGACAAAGCTTCAAAATAAAAAATATTTATCCCTCTTGGAAACAAGAGGGATAACTTTCTAGTTATATACTTAATTTTTTCGAAGAATTTTCTAAATAAAGCTGATATAAATTTTTATTTAGTATTTAATGCCTTAACTTAAAGGTAAATATGAAATTATATGTAGGAAATCTCCCATGGAGTGTCGACAACTCTCAATTAGAAGAATTATTTTCTGAATTTGGCAGTGTCATATCAGCAAATGTTATTACGGACAGAGATTCTAAAAGATCAAGAGGCTTTGGCTTTGTTGAATTAGAATCTGGAGGTCCAGAAGCAATTGAAGCCATGAATGACTCTGAACTTGAAGGTAGAAAACTAACAGTTAACGAAGCTAAACCTAGAACTTAATAACTCACTGTTTGGTGCCCCTGCCAGGAATCGAACCTGGAGCTGCCACTTAGGAGGCGGCCGTTTTATCCGATTAAACTACAAGGGCTAAATTTAAAGTTTGGTAGGATTTTCTTGTCCTTCGTAGACTTCCTCAGGATCAAATAATTTCTCTTCTTCTACAAACTCTAAGTCTTTAAAGTTTTCTACTGATCTGTAGAAACAGGATTTATAACCTACGTGACAACTTGCACCTGAGCCTTCCACTTCTACTTTAAAAATCACACAATCTTGATCGTCATCAACAAGAATTTCTTTGATATTTTGATAAAGACCGCTTGTTTCGCCTTTTTTCCACAACTGCTCTCTACTTCTGCTCCAATAATGTGCTAGTTTAGTCTCAATAGAGAGTTTTAAAGCCTCCTTGTTGAGATAACCGTGCATCAAGACCAGATTTGAGCTTTCTTCCATAGTTATTACTGGAATAAGGCCCTGACCATCGAACTTAGGCATGAATTCATTACCTTCTTCTACGGCTTCTATACTTATTCTCTTTCCAAAGTCCATATTTAATACTCAAATTTTGAATAGATATTATAGTTATAATAACGACCGAATTTAATTAATTTTAGTAATAACCGCATATTTAGATGCTAAAAACAGCAAATTTATCATACAAGTTTGATGATAAATATATTTTTTCAAATCTGAGCTTTGAATTCGCAAACGACAGTGTTTTTAAGCTCGTAGGAGATAACGGTTCTGGCAAATCGACTTTGCTGAAAATTCTTTCAGGCATCTATAAAAATTATGAAGGAGAATTATCTTTTCCAGATGATAATTTAGTATTTTATTCGGGTCATAAATCTGGATTAAAAAATAATTTATCTCCTAGAGAAAACATTTATTTTGATATCAGACTGCCTAAAATTTCTCATTCCCAGATTAATTCTGTTCTCGAACAGCTAGACCTTATTGATAATTCTGATATTCAGTCTGCATATCTATCAGAAGGGCAAAAACGAAAAATCAACATTGCAAGTTTTATGCTTTCAACAGCTAATCTCTATCTTCTTGACGAGCCTTTCAATAATTTAGATCGTAAAACGACTGATCTTCTTCAGGAAATCTTTGATATGAAAATAAATGCTGGAGCAAAAATTATTTTTTCATCTCACGATAGATCTAGTGATGATTTTCCTTTAATTGATATGAACCTTTTTAACTGATGATCTATCTTATAAAAATATTTAAAAAAGAATTTCTTATCTATTCAAGAAAGTCTTCATCTTTCATTAGCCCAGTGGTCTTTTTTTTGATTTCTATTTCTTTGTATCCAATTGGAATTTCCAACGATCCAGATATATTAAAAAATTTAGCTCCTGGTTTAATTTGGATTACTGTCCTGTTATCCACTTTAATATCTTTTCAAAATATATTTTCCGAAGACTATGAAGATGGCAGCATTGAGCTTTTATTGGCTTCTAGACAAAATCTTTCATTGATTGTTTTGGTAAAAATTTTTGTGAATTGGATTTTTAGTTGTTTACCAATCATCATCCTTTCTGTTTCGTCTGTTTTTTTGCTTTATTTTCCTCAGGAGGGCTTAAAACCTTTAATCATAAGTTTGTTAATTGGAACTCCTACCATTTGTCTTTTTGGAGCGCTAGCTGGAGCACTTTCACTTGGAAAAAATAGCATCACTGGACCTGCCTTGATGTTGCCTTTAAGTTTGCCTGTCTTGATACTAGGTACTCAGGCGATTAATTACTCATTGAATGGCATTAACTTTTCTTCAAACATTTTGTTACTTACAGCAATACTTGTTTTTTTGTTGCCGATTATTTTGTTTGCTTCGGTTGGGGCATTGAAACTCCATTTTAATTAGATATGTTTCAGGCATTAAAGAATTTTTATCACAAACTTGGGTCTTTTCCCTGGTTTTACAAAATCTCTGGCAAAGTAATTCCAATTGTGGGATTTTTCAGTATTTTATTGATAGTCATTTCTTCTATTTGGGGCTTATTTTTCTCTCCTACTGATGCGGTTCAAGGTGATGTTTATCGAATAATATATTTTCATGTTCCAGCGGTATCTGTATCTCAAGTCATCTATTATTCAATGTCTGTTGCGGCAGGAGTTTTTTTAATATGGCGTATGAAAATGGCAGGAGTCTATATTAAAAGCCTTGCTCCAATAGGTGCAGCTTTTACCTTTATTGGATTGCTAAGCGGAGCTATCTGGGGACAGCCAACTTGGGGAACTTGGTGGGTATGGGATGCTCGCTTGACCTCTACTTTAGTGCTCTTTTTATTTTATTTGGCAATCATTGGTATGCAATCGACTTTTGCCTCAAGAAAGTCTGCCGATACCGCGGTTTCTATAATAACTTTGGTTGGGGTTGTAAATCTTCCGATAGTAAAAAAATCAGTTGATTGGTGGAATACCCTTCATCAACCTGCATCAATATCTATTTCCGGAGAGTCCTCTATTTCCAGTGAAATGCTTGTCCCATTGCTACTCTCAATTTTAGGAATTTATTTGTTTGTTTTTTTTACTGGACTACTTTTTATGAGAGCAGAAATATCTTCCAGAGAGCAAAACAAGGAATGGTTCAAAAAACTTTCAAGCAATAATTAACTATGGATTTCGGAGAATTTAACATCCATATCTGGTCGGTTGTTTCAATAACAGGATTTATTTGCTTGCTATTAATTTATTTGCCACTGGTAAAAATCAAAAAGAACGAATCCAAGATAAAAAGTAATGAAACAACATAGATTAAAAAGACTTTATGGAGTTCTGTTCATAGTTTTTTGTTCAGCCCTTGCATTCGTTTTGGTTTATTTTGCCATCAGAGACAATGTAAATTTATTTTATTCACCATCAGATTTGTTTGAGAGTCCACCTCAAGGAAGAAATGCAATTAGAGCAGGAGGTTTAGTTGAAATTGGAAGTCTAAGAAGATCAAAAGACTCCTTAGAAATAGAATTCATAATTACTGACTTAAAAAAATCTATTGCAGTGAATTACACTGGTATTCTTCCAGATTTATTTAAAGAAAATGCTGGAGTAGTTGCTACAGGTTACTTTGACAAAAACAAGATGAGTCTTGATGCTTATCAAATTTTAGCTAAGCATGATGAAAACTATGTTCCTAAAGAAGTAAAAAAGGCTCTTGAAAAATGATTCCAGAAATAGGTTTATTATTTTTAGTTCTAGCTTTTACTATTTCCAGTTTTTATGTCTTTGGTAATTCTTTCTCGTTTTATAGAAATAACATTTTCATTATTTCTCCTAAAATAGTTTATCTATTCTTTTTCAGTGTTCTATTGAGTTTTATATGTCTTGAAATAAGTTTTTTATCCGACGATTTTAGTGTTTTGTATGTGGCAAATAACTCAAATGAGAATCTTCCTCATTATTATAAATTTGCTGCACTATGGGGTGGCCATGAAGGTTCTATGCTTTTGTATCTTTTATTTCTTAGTCTTTGGACTTTGATTTTCTACTTAAAATCTCAATCTGGTTTTGGAATATTTTTTCTATTCGTCATATTTTCTCTTTTTTCTGGTTTTGTTATCTTCACTTCAAATCCTTTCGAAAGATTACTCCCTTTTTCTCCTGAAGGAGGTTTGGATTTAAACCCTTTGCTGCAAGATTTTGCTTTTACTATTCATCCGCCGACTCTTTATCTTGGCTATACCGCTCTGACTTTACCATTTGCTATTGCGATGGCGCGTTGCGTAGACCCAAGTTATAAAAATTGGGCAAGCGATTTAAAAAATTGGTCAGTAATTTCTTGGTCATTTTTAACTTTGGGTATCGCACTGGGAAGTTGGTGGGCTTACTATGAACTTGGTTGGGGAGGTTGGTGGTTTTGGGATCCAGTTGAAAATTCCTCTTTAATACCCTGGCTTATTGCAACGGCATTAATTCATTCTGCAATAGCCACCTCTAAGAGAAATATTTTTTCTAAATGGACGGTGCTTTTATCTTTAGGTGCAATTTTATCCAGCTACATTGGCTTATTTTTAGTTAGGTCTGGGATTGTTACTTCAGTTCACACTTTTGCCTTAGACCCTGAAAGAGGCCTGATTCTTCTTTTCATAATTTTATTTGTTTTAATTTTTTCTTTGATTATTTACTCGAGCTCAAAACTAACCGATTTAAGTTATACATATGCATCTATTTTTTCTAGAGAATTTTTCTTTTTAATTAATAACGTATTTTTAATTATTTTGGCGGTTGCTATTCTTTTTGGGACTATTTACCCAATAATCTATGAGATCTTTTCTGGAGGAAAAGATATTTCTGTAGGCAAGCCTTATTTTGATTCAGTAACCGTACCCATTGCTTTCTTTTTGGCTTTTTTTCAAGGATTTGGAATTCTTAGTAATTGGTCTTCAAGAACAACCGAACCTAAGACAATGTACGCTTATTTTGCAATTTTAATTTTATTGACTGTTAGTTTGAGTGCGCTCTTTTTAAATAATATTTCAGTATCAATCACAGTAANGAACTTAATGATTTCTGGCATTTTGGCAGGTCTAATTTATTACGCTTTTTTACAAATAAAAAATTCCAGAAAAGTGAATTTATCAATGGGATTTTCACATTTTGGAATAGCAGTAATGATTTTAGGAATAGGACTTGTTTCATCTTTGGAATCTCAAAAAGAGTTAATCGCCTTCAAGGAAAAGCCATTTGAATTGGAAAATTATAAAATCACCTACCTTGGAGAAGAAAAAAACGTTGCTCAAAATTTCTCATCAGATGAAGTAAGTTTCAGAGTGGAAAATTTAAATCAGGAGTTTAATTTGATTGCTGAGAAAAGGTATTATCCGATTTCAAAATCAATAATGACTGAAGCGGCAATACATCCTTCTGTTAAAGAAGATCTGTATATTTCTATTGGCGATCAGGTTGAAGAGGGTTGGGTAGTAAAAGCGCAATTGAAGCCTTTTGTTAGACTCATTTGGCTGGGAGCTTTGATAATGGCTTTTGGAGGATTTTTGAGTTTGTTTAGATTTAAAAGCTTATGAAAATCACAAGATATATAGGTTATTTTTCTTTAATTTTGACTTTATTTATCTTCTCTATTTTTTTTATAAATCTTTTTGAAGAGAAAGAGGTAAATTTTCCAGAAAGAAATCTTCCCTTAGGAGAGATAAAAACCTTTGATGGAAATCTACTGGATGTAAGTTTATTAAAAAAGAATGAATTTTCTTTATTAAATGTCTGGGCTACATGGTGTATCAATTGTAAGTTAGAACATGGTTTTTTGATGGCAAAAAAGGCCGAAGGTTGGAACATTGTTGGTTTGAACTATAAAGACGATTTAGAAAAAGCATTTAAATGGTTGGATCAATATGGAAATCCTTATTTTGTAAATCTTTATGATCAAGACGGCACATATGGCTTTAACCTCGGAGTATCCGGGGCACCAGAAACTTATCTTCTTAAAAAGGATAAAATTTTACAAAAACACATTGGCATCATGTCTGAAAAAGTTTGGAAAGATAAATTTATTCCCCTAATCAAGTAATAAAATGTTGTTCTTGATATCAGTTTTTTTACTATCTTTTTCCTTGGAAGCAAAGAATATTTACGAGTTTTCAAATGAAAATTTGGAGAAAGATTTTATTGAGCTATCGCAGGAAGTGAGTTGTCCTCTTTGTGCTGGATCCTCTATTGCAGAATCTGATTCCGACATAGCAAACGATTTGAAAAACGCTATTTTTATTGAGCTTGAAAATGGTAAAACTCCCAAAGAAATTAAAAATAATTTAATTAAGCTTTACGGAGAGGGTATTTTGTTTATGCCAGAAAATAAAATATCAATTTTAATTTTATATGGATTTCCCTTATTGCTAATTGGTATTGGTATTTTCTTTCTTTTCAATTTTTCAAAAAAATGAATTTTAAAGTCATTAGTTACCTCGCAATCATCATTTTTTCTTTTTTTCTTTTTTTTCTGATACAAGGTTATGGCTCTTTAAAAAAATTCGCATTTCAAGACGATTACTCTGCATTTCTTATTTCGGATGAGTTGCGTGATATGCAGATAGATTTTAATTACTTGAATGCTTCAGAAGTAATGCTTTCTGGAAAGAGATTTTTTTATGATGAACAATTTAAATTGGCAATTAAAAGTTTTAATTTTTTGATAGATGAATATCCAGATTTGATTGATTCTAGCGTACATTCTTTTCTGGCAGAGTCACATTACGAGTTGCAAGGTAAATTCAGTAGCGACGTCACCAATCATGTAGAAAAAGCTTTGTATTTAAATCCATCCGACACAAGAGCTCTATCACTTCAAGGTTTAAACTATTTTCAACAAAATAACTTTGAAGAAGCCCTCAAAAGCTGGTCAATAGCCCTTGAAAATTCTACCAATAATAAAGAAAAAGAATCCTTGATTATTGCAATGAATCTTGCATTAAAAGAGCTTAAAAATTAGAAAAAATAGGGTTTTAAAGGCCTAAATCGGTTAAAATATACATCCAAGGATGAGATTAAAAAACATCAGCCTATCTGGTTTTAAATCTTTCGTGGACCCCACGAAAATTTCCTTCCCTAGCAGCATGAGCGGAGTAGTCGGGCCTAATGGTTGCGGTAAATCCAATATTATCGACGCTGTTAGATGGGTTATGGGAGAAATATCTGCTAAAAATTTAAGAGGTGAAAATATGGCCGATGTTATTTTTAGTGGATCATCATCCAGAGCGCCTTCGAGCCGTGCTTCTGTAGAACTTTTATTTGATAATTCTTTAGGAAAATTAGGCGGGGAATATTCAAGCTATTCAGAAATTTCTGTCAAACGAGTTTTAGAAATTGATGGAAGATCTATCTACTTTTTAAACGGCTCAGAATGTAGAAGAAAAGACATTACAGATATATTCCTTGGCACTGGTCTCGGACCTAGAAGTTATGCAGTCATTGAACAAGAAATGGCGACTAAGCTAATAAGCTCTAAACCTGAAGAACTAAGAATGTACATTGAAGAGGTTGCAGGTATTTCAGTTTATCGCGAAAGGAAAAAAGAAACCGAATCAAGAATTAAGAAAACTAAAGAGAATCTCAGTCGAGTTAAAGATCTTAAAGATGAGATTGAAAGACAGCTTTTAAAACTTAAAAGACAGGTAAAGTCAGCTGAAAGATACGAAGCATTAAAAGCTGAAGAAAAGTCAAAAAAAGGCCTTTTGAAAGCAATATCATGGCAAACAAGAAAAGAAAAAATTTCAAATATAGATTTATCAATCAGAGAACTTGAATCAAGCCTTGAAAAAGAAAGAACTCTTAAAATCTCACTTAACTCCGAAATAGATAAATCTAAAGTAACTCAATCTGAAATTCAGCAAAAAATAGATAAAGTTCAACAGGATTACTATTCTAGCGGCGCGGACCTTACTAGTTCTGAACAAGAATTATCTTTGTTGAAAGAAAAGAGAAAAGACCTTCTTTTAGAAAAAGACCAAATGGAAGAGACGTTAAATAGCTTTTCTTCCGATAAAGATAATTTATCAAAAGAGTTGTCTGAAGCTGAATTAGAACTTTCAAAAAAAGAACCAGAACTTCAAGCCCTAGACGAAAGTTTTTCTAAACTTGAGGGGGCAATGTCTCCGGATTTCCTTGTGGAAAAAATCTTTCTTGACGTGTCAAATCTAACGGTTTCTTTGGAAGAGACTACAAGGGATTTCTCAACAAAAACAGAGAGGGATATACAAGAAATTCATTCTTTTACTTTAGAAATTAAAAACAAGTTAGAGAAACTAAAGGAATCAATTAAACACCAATCTCAATATCAAGAAGAAAAGTTTAAGGCTCAAAAAACTGAACTTCTTTCTTTGAGCTCAGAAATTACGTCTTTCAAAGTAAAAATAGCTGAAATTAAGAGTAAATTATCTGCAATCGAAAGTTCCAAGCTGAGTACTATTACTGCAAAAAACTCTCTTGAAGAAAAGCTATATGAGATTGAAGGTCCAATACAGAAAATTGAAGCAGATATTAAGCCCTTATTAGACTCTAGGATAGATGTAGAGGGAAACCTGTCAAAACTAAGACAAGATTTTAATGACTTAAACGAAAGCATAAGAGCCAACGAGCGAAGAATTCACGAAACTGATCTCAGTCTTGAAGACTTTAATAAAGATATTCAAAAATATAAATTAGAAAGACAAGGATTTATTTCTGAATCAGCAATTTTTGAAGAACAACTTAAAAACGATAATTATGAAATTCAAGGATTGCTGGATGAAATTACTGAAAATATGACCGAAGAGTCATTGGTAGAAGAAATTTCAAAAATTGAAACTTCAATAGAAAGAATCGGCCCGATAAATTTAGCTGCAGCTGAAGAATACAAATTAGAAGAAGAAAGAAACTCTGAAATTGATACTCAAATGTCTGAATTGAATAGTGCGCTGGAAACCTTGCAAGGGGCGATTAAGAAAATTGATTTGGAATCAAGAACAAAATTTAAAGATACATTGGATAAGCTAAATATTAAATTAGGTGAGCTTTTTCCAAAACTATTTGGCGGTGGTTTCGCAAAATTAGAATTAACTGAAAGAGATTTATTAGAATCTGGAGTGCTTTTCAAGGCTATGCCTCCAGGAAAAAAGAACGTAAATGTTTCTCAATTATCGGGTGGAGAAAAAGCTTTATCGTCTATAGCATTGGTATTTAGCTTTTTTTCTCTAAATCCAGCGCCTTTTTGTATTCTTGATGAGATTGACGCTCCATTGGATGACTTTAATACTTCAAGATTTATCAATATGGTTGAAGAAATGTCTGAAAAGGTTCAATTTATTTTCGTAACGCACAACAAAATTTCAATGGAAAAAAGTAAACACCTTATGGGTGTTACTATGCAGGAGCCAGGTGTATCAAGATTAGTTTCTGTGGATGTCGATGAAGCTCTAAAAATGGCTGCAAGTTAATGATGTTAAATGAAATCATAGTTTTAATCTTTGGAATAATAATTGCCGTAACAATATTGCTTATGCTAAGAAAAATTTTTTTTGGCAGTAGAACAAATTTAAAGATAAACAAAAAAGTAAATTCTCGCGAGCTTTTTGAGCCTTTAGAAAATGATCCAAATAGCCTAAGAGACGAAATTTCATCATTTGACGATAATGAAGCTATAGAAGAACCTCAAGATCAATTAACTCCCGAAACCCCCGATAATCTCTTTGTGATCAATTTAGAAGGAGAAGATAAGACAATAACCTATAAGCATTTGATCTCTCTCTTAGAGGAATATAGCTCTAATTATTCTAATGAGGGAGGATGGTTTAGAATTTTTTCAGATGATCATTTTTTTTCTTTGGTCAATGGGTTAAACCCAGGGAGATTTGATACTTCAAAAGAAGATGATGAAACAACGGCTTTAACACTAATTCTAAGTCCTGTATCGGGTACGAATACAATTAGTAACTTCAACCAAATGGTTACTTTTGCTGAGCTTTTAGCTTCTAAATTAGACCTAAATCTCTTTGATTCAGAAAGAAATCCTCTTACTCAACAAATGATAGACCATTACTCTCATCAAGCAGAAGATTTTGATTTGAGAAATTTTGCTTAGTCCTTATGGCTATAAGCCAAAAAATTAAAAAGGAATATTTAGCTTTAGTTGCTGAACTAAATAAACATAACGATCTTTATCATAATCAGGATTCTCCAGAAATCTCCGATCAAGAATACGATAAGCTTTTTAAGAAATTACTTGTTTTAGAAAGTGAATTTCCAAATATAAAGGCAATTAATTCACCTAGCGAAAGAGTGGGTTCAGAGCCAGTATCTGGACTTAGGCCATTTAATCATCGAATTCCTATGCTCTCATTGGACAATGCCTTCGATGATCAGGATATAGAAGATTTTGAAAAGAGATTTTTAAACAAACTAAAAAGAAAAGAAACATTCAGTTATTCATGCGAGCCAAAAATCGATGGAATAGCAATCTGTTTGGTCTATCAAAATGGCATTCTCACACGAGCTGGAACTAGGGGAGATGGAAATATTGGAGAGGAAGTTACTCATAATGTAAAAACTATGAAAGATATTCCAATGCAACTTAAAAAAAGTAAGAACTTTGCCAATCCAAAAGAAATTGAAATTAGAGGCGAAATATATGTAGAAAAAAAAGATTTTTCCAATTTGAATGATAAATTTAAAGAAGATGGCCAAAAGGTTTTTGCTAATCCCAGAAATTTTGCTGCAGGAAGTATGCGCCAACTCAATCCAAAAGTTGCAAGTGCAAGACCCTTAAAAGTCTTTTGTCATAGTTTAGGCTACCTTGATGGGAATACTCTTTTTGATAGTCAATCTTCAGTTATCAGAGCCTTTCAGGAATGGGGTCTGCCAACTTGTCCTGAAATTTCTTTAGCTTCTACTCTTGAAGAAACAAAAAAAGCTTTTTCAAAGATAGCAAAGCAAAGAGAACAACTAGCCTATGAAATTGATGGAGTCGTGATAAAAATTAATGAAATTGCTCTTCAACAAGAACTGGGCTTTTCGTCTAGAGCACCTAGGTGGGCCATAGCAAGAAAATTTGAAGCAGAACAGGCAGAAACTAAAATAAATTCAATATCTTTCCAAATGGGCAGAACAGGAGCTTTAACTCCAGTTGCTAATTTACAACCAGTAAAAGTTGGGGGAGTGACTATTTCCAACGCAACTTTGCATAATATGGATGAAGTAGAAAGGCTAGATGTCAGAGAGCAGGATTACGTTTTTATAAAAAGAGCAGGGGACGTCATTCCTAAAATAGTTTCCGTAATTAAAGAAAAAAGAAGTGGTTCAGAAATAAGAGTTAAATTACCTTCTTCTTGTTCTGTTTGTAAAAGAGAAGTTTCTTACTTTGAAGAAAATATTCCTTGCCTAGAGATTTCATTAGAATCCGAATTTTCGGAGGGCTGTTATGGCTATGATCAGTTCAAAGAATCTTTAAAGCATTTTGTTTCAAGAAATGCTATGGATATTGAAGGTCTTGGTTCAAAAACTATAGATGCTTTAATTGGTAATAAATTTATTAGTTCTATAACCGATCTTTACTCTTTAAATATGAATCAATTACTTTCCCTTGAGGGGTTTGCAGAAAAATCAGCTAAAAACCTTATCGACTCCATTTCAAAAAGCAAGGAAACCGAGCTTTATAGGTTTATTTATTCTCTGGGAATAAAAGAAATTGGATTGCAAACTTCAAAAAATATTGCCAAAGAATTAGGTACTTTAGAAAACATTATCAAAACCAGTTATGAAAAATTTATTCAAGTTGAGGATATAGGAGAAGTAGCTGCTTCAAACTTAGTTTCTTTTTTTGAAAATAAGAAATTCTTGAAGATCTTAGAAAATTTTCAAAAATTGAATTTTAATCTTTCAAATGAAATATCAAATAATCAGGAAAGTCATTTGCTAAATAAAAAGATTGTTATCACAGGGACATTGAGTAGTTATTCCAGAAATGAACTCAAAGAAACTTTAGAGAAAATGGGAGCAAAAGTTTCCTCAGCGGTTTCAAAAAATACCGACTATCTTATTTCAGGAAGTGATCCAGGATCAAAAATTAAAAAAGCCTCTGAATTAAATATCCAAATAATTGATGAAGATGGATTATCTTCTTTTCTGCAAAATGGTTAATAAATTAATTCTCTGGTCTTTTTGCTTGATTATCTTGTCCTCTTGTGTGGTTTCGCCGCCAAAAAAAACCACAAACATATGTGAAATTTTTTACGAAAAAAGAAGTTGGTATAAAGCAGCTGTGAAGACAGAAAAAAGATGGGGCAGTCCAGCATACGTAACTTTAGCATTTATAAAACAAGAATCTGACTTCCAGCAAGGAGCTAAACCAGAAAGAACCAAGCTTTTGGGTTTCATTCCTTGGAAAAGAAAAAGTTCTGCTTATGGATATGCTCAAGCAATAGATGGGACTTGGGATATTTATAAAAAACAAGCTAAAAAACCATTAGCATCAAGAACGAGTTTTAAAGACTCCGTTGATTTCATAGGCTGGTATAACAAAAAAAGCAATAAGCTTTTGGGAATTCCTAAAGATAACGCAAGGCTACTCTATCTTGCTTATCATGAAGGGCGAGGAGGGTATAAAAAAGGAAGCTATAAATCTAAGCCTTGGTTGCTTTCGGTATCCTCAGACGTTCAAAAAATGTCTAATAGATACCGAAATCAATATGATAATTGTAAAAAGAAATTAAAAAGCCCTTTTTACTTCCTTTTTAACTAGTTCTTTGAACCAGTAGGTATTTCGTTAAACGGAACGTTTTTATCTACCCTAATATCTTGCGGCATTCCAAGGACTTGCTCAGCAATAATATTCTTAAGTACTTCATCAGTTCCACCTGCAATTCTTATAAGAGGCGCTCCAAGTAAGCTTCCTTGAAAAATTGCAGTTTCTTCATCTCTTGCAATTGAGGCATTATCCATTAGATCCATGCCATAGTTTGCAATATCTTGAAGTTTATTTGCACTAACTATCTTAGTTATAGAAGCTTCAGGACCAGGAGTGCTTCCTTGCGATAAAGCCGAGATGTTTCTCATTTTTGTGTACTTCAAACCGGATTGCTCACAATACCAATCTGCAAGTTTTTCTCTAACAGCACCATTTGAAATGGCAGTATCACCATTGAAATCTTGATCTTTAGCAAGTTCAAAAATTTCTTGGAAATCTACTCCAGATGCATCACCTACAGCAAGTCTCTCATTCATAAGAGTGGTTAAAGAAACCTTCCAGCCGTCTCCAATTTCACCAAGACGTTGTGAATCAGGAATTTTTACATCGGTAAAATAAACTTCATTAAAGTTTGCTCCACCTGTGATTTGTTTGATTGGTCTAACTTCAACTCCAGGAGACTTCATATCCAGAAAGAAGTAGGTAAGGCCTTTATGTTTAGGAGCTGAGAAATCACTTCTAGTTACAATGATTCCATAATCACTGTAGTGGGCTCCTGAAGTCCATACTTTTTGACCATTAATAGTCCAGGTATCACCATCCAGTTCAGCTTTAGTCTTAATACCCGCTAAATCAGAACCAGCTCCAGGCTCACTAAACAATTGACACCAAATTTCTTCACCTTTTGCCATTGGAGGGAGATATCTTTTTTTCTGTTCTTCTGTTGCATATAGCATTAATACTGGACCTGCCATGCCTTGACCAATCTCAAAAAAACCACCTGGCACTTTAAATTTGGATTCTTCTTGTCCCCAAATTACTCTTTCCATTGGAGTTGCATCACGTCCACCGTAATCTTTAGGCCAGTGAAGACATGCCCAGCCAGCATCATATTTTTTTGCCTGCCAAGCTTTAGCATCTTTAAGCGCGCTTGATTCTCCAGATTCGCCCTCGCCACTCATTTCTGCAGGACGGTAAATATCTTTAGCATGCTCTTTTTTATCTGCATTAGCAGATAGCCAAGAACTTACCTCATCTCTAAATTTTGCTTCGTCTTTAGTATCGTTAAAATCCATGTTTATCCTCCGAATGATATAATTTTATGTTGGTGAATTACTTTTTTCTAGTGATGTAATTAATTTATCTTTCCATATTCCTTGACTGCCTATGTTACTTGAAAGCAATCTTGCTCTTCTATAAAAAAGATGACAATCAAATTCCCAAGTAGCACCCATTCCCCCGTGAGTTTGAATATTTTCTTTCGAGCATTCATAAAATGCTTTTGTTGCACTTACTCGAGCAGTAGCTGCGGCAGTGGGAAGCTCAGGGGCATCATTACTCAAAGCCCAGGCACCGTAATAACAGTTGGAACGAGCCAATTGAAGTGAAATATACATGTCAGCTACTTTGTGTTTGATAGCTTGAAAAGAAGCAATAGCTCTTCCGAAGGCATATCTACCCATAGCATAATCTTTAGCTTGATTCATTGCGGCTTCAGCACCACCTACTTGTTCAAAAGCAAATAAAACCGCAGATTGATCTAGAAGTTTTTCTATGTCTTCCCAAGCATCTGCGCTTAGCTCTTGAGCAGGTGTACTTTTAAAAGATATATCAGCATGAGATCTTGAAGGATCAAAAGTCTCTAAAGAATCAATTTCCACCCCATCAGCAGATAAATCAACTAAATAAAGGCCAATTTTATTTTTACCTGAAGTTGCAGATACCAGAGCAAAATTTGCTATATCTCCATCAGGCACAGCAACTTTTTTTCCAGTAATTTTTCCAGATTTAGCAGCAACACTTATTCCAGACTCGCTAGGAAATGTTGTTTTTTCTGAATGCGCAAAAGTACCTATAATTTCGCCGGTAGCTAATTTTGGGAGAAATTCTTTTTTAATATCTTCATTTGAGGAATTTAGAATTGCTGTAGTAGCAAGATAAACACTCGAAGAGAAGGGAACTGGAGCTATTCCTCTTCCAAGTTCTTCAGCAATGACACACAATTCTAAGAAGCCCATACCTATTCCACCGTATTCTTCAGGAATGGTAGTAGCCGTTAAACCCATTTGAACTAGCTGGTTCCAAAGTTCTTTATCAAACTTTTCTTCTCCCTCTAAAACATTTCTATTTCTTTTTACAGAATTCTCTTTATCAAGAAGTTTTTTCACCTCTTCTTTCATCAACAATTGATCTTCAGAAAAATTAAAATTCATTTGTTCTCCTTTAAATAATAGCTTTCTATTCTAACCATGAATTAAAATAAACAAAATAACCAATCTCAAGTAAATGAAAAAAAATCCAATCTCAACTAGAAGAATATTTCCTTCCAGTCAGGTACCGCCAAGCTCAGTAATATCATATGGAGTCTTTCTTTTGGTTTTCATCATATTGATTTCCTTTATGTTATTCAGAACTTCATCTCAGCAAGAAAATCTCATAAACATGAATTCCAGATTGATTGATTTGGAACAACAAGTTCAAAAATCCGTTCAGTCATCAGAAGTTACTGTTGAAACTCTTTCAGACGATCTTAAGGAAGTTAATAGAGAGATAAGGAAGTTATGGGATTTNAGTAATAAAAGAAATAAACAAAGAATTGCNACTCTTGAAGATCAGCTNAATTCAATTGATAGCTCGATNAAAGAAATTTTCACTCAATCTCAAGAAATAAGATTGATTTCAAAAGAATTTTCAAAATCTATTTCCGATATAAAAACCAGAGTCGCTAAAATTGATACTTCCTCTTTGAGCTCTCCTGATTATGAGCTGCGTATAAAAGATTTGGAGGAGGCGGTGAACTCTATGGATTCTTTTAGAAGGCAAACCAATCAATCTATCCTCAAATTAAAAGATGAACTTTCAAAATCTATTTCCAATCAGGAGAACTCAGAAAGTAATTCCTTGCCAATAGAAAACTAATCAATATACTTATTTTTCACGCGGATATGGTGGAACTGGTAGACACGCTAGATTTAGGTTCTAGTGCCGAAAGGTGTGGGGGTTCGACTCCCTCTATCCGCACCAAAAAATCAGCAACTATAGATGCTCAATAAGTAAAGTTGGAACATTCGAACAGTGAGATTTGATTGTTGCAACAAGAGTATTAGGTTTTCTACCATCTTTAATATCAGTAATATTTATACCCGCATCAAGCAATCTCTTGTGCGTTTTTTTTATATTTTTTGTTGTCCAGGCTAGGCCCCAAAGGGAATCTTCTGGCGATCCATCTTTTTTAATTCCAATAGCCTCAATAGTGGTGTGGTTGGTCCTAAAAAAGAGCATTCGACCTCCCCATTTTTCTACAAATTGGTCTAAAGCGAGCCTAATTCCATATTTCTCNTTATAAAGATCNACCAAACCATCAGGATCGTTTGAATTAATAACTACATGATCCATTCTTGAAATAGATGATTCATCAGATATTTCGTGTTTTGGAAGATTACCTTTTGTGTGTTGAATCAAAAGAGTAAATATTCCTCTTGAAAACTTCCTAGGGATAAAAATGTTTCTCCAATGTCTTTCCTCATTTGAAATATTATTTACACCTTTTCCATCTGATATTTCTAAATCTGTATTAAAACTTGCCGAAAGTTCTTTTTTTGCCATTTCAATATCATCTGTCTCCAAGGCTAAGCCAAAAATACTCTCTCCATTTTTTTCTAAATGTTCGTTAACAGTTTCTGCAAGGGGCCCGTCATCATTCACAGCAATCAATTCAAAATACAGATTGTCTAGGGGAAATAGGGCGTTTTTCGTTCCCAGAGATGGATGACTTCCTTGCCAAGTAGGACCAAAGCCAAATACAAGTGAATAGTTTTCTACAGCTTTATCCAAATCTTCTACTGCAACTAATATGTGATCGATGGATTTAATCATATGAGATGTATTATTTTGACATATAGGGTGTCAAATTTTTTAAAAACTTGTTAATATTTTTTTTCTTAAATCAAGAGGATATATATGGAATTTCAACACACGGATAAAGTAAAAGATTTATTAGAACGCGTAACAAAGTTCATGGACGACCACGTCTATGAAGGCGAAAAAGTGTATGCGGACCAAATGACAGAATTTAGAAATCAAGGTAACCCTTGGCAAGTTCCTCCAGTATTAGATGAGCTTAAAGCAAAAGCAAAAGCTGATGGCTTGTGGAACTTATTTTTGCCTGACTCTCAGTGGGGACCAGGACTGACAAACTTAGAATATGCTCCTTTGTCAGAGCAAATGGGTAGATGTGGGATCGCATCGGAAGTATTCAATTGTTCAGCTCCAGACACTGGAAACATGGAAGTAATAGATAAGTATGGAAATCCTGAGCAACAAGAACAATGGTTAAAACCTTTGCTTGATGGCGAAATCAGATCAGCTTTTGGAATGACTGAACCGAATGTTGCTTCATCGGATGCAACAAACATAGGTAGCAGAATCGAGGATAAGGGGGATAGATATGTCATCAATGGTGAGAAATGGTGGACTTCTGGCGCTGGCGATCCTCGTTGTAAAATCATTATATTCATGGGAGTTACAAATCCAGATAACCCCAAACACCAAAGACAATCTCAAATTCTTGTCCCAATGGATACTCCCGGAGTCGAAGTTTTAAGAATGATGACTGTTTTTGGAAATGACGATGCTCCTCACGGACATGCTCATATGAAATTTACAGATGTTGAAGTACCTAAAGAAAATCTTCTTTTAGGTGAAGGCAGAGGTTTTGAAATAGCCCAAGGTCGTTTAGGCCCGGGAAGGATCCATCACTGTATGAGAACAATTGGAGCTGCGGAAAAAGCCTTAGACTTGTTATGTAAAAGATCTCTAAATAGAACTGCGTTTGGAAAAACGCTTTCCGAATTGGGTGGAAATTATGATGTCATTGCTGATTGCAGAATAGAAATTGATATGTGTAGGCTTCTTACTTTAAAAGCTGCGTACATGATGGATACAGTTGGCAACAAAATTGCTAAAAGTGAAATTGCACAAATCAAAGTTGCTGTTCCTAATATGGCACTTCGCGTTATTGATAAAGCGATTCAAATTCATGGTGGCGCAGGAGTTTCTCAAGATACTCCTCTTGCAAGGCTTTANGCNGGAATGAGAACTCTTCGTTTAGCTGATGGGCCTGATGAAGTTCACAGAAGAACTGTTGCAAGATTGGAACTTGGCAAACATCAAGCTGAAGAAGCAAAAGCAGAAGAATATATCGGCAGACCAAGCTAATCTTTAATGGCTGATCATACAACGTATGGATTAGTCTGCTCTGAGCTCTCCGAAGATTTGTCTAAGACAAATTTAGGAGAACTCAAATTAGATTCCTTTCAGGATAATTCGGTTCAAATTAAAATTAAGGCCGCTTCACTTAATTTCCCTGATTTACTCATGACTCAGGGTAAATACCAAAATAGACCTAATCTTCCATTTGCTCTTGGTATGGAGGGAGCAGGAATTGTTGAAAAGGTTGGATCTGGAGTTTCTTCATTCAAAGAAGGCGATGAAGTAATGTTTGGTGGTTGGGGACATGGTGCAATTGCAGAATCAATCATTCTTCCAGAGGGATTGGTCTCTTTAAAACCCAAGTCATTAAATTTTTCTGAAGCAGCCTCTTTTAAAACAGCTTATTTGACTGCTTATGTTGGTTTAATTAGAAGAGGCGAATTAAAACAGGGTGAGACACTTCTTGTTCATGGTGCTTCAGGTGGCGTAGGAATGGCTGCGGTGCAAATGGGTAAACTTTATGGCGCAAAAGTCATTGCAAGCGGTACTTCGGATGAAAAATTAAAAATTGTAAAAACTTGGGGCGCAGATGAAATCATTAACACTGGATTAGAGGGTTCTGTTTCTTTTCGAGACGAGGTAAAAGAGCTGACGGATGGAAAGGGGGCCGATGTAATTTACGACCCAGTCGGCGGCGATGTATTCGATGAATCTATTCGATGTATAAATTGGGGAGGCAGGTTATTAATAATTGGTTTTACAAGTGGTAGGATTCCAACCGTTCCAGTTAACTATCCTCTCATTAAAGGATTTTCAGTCATTGGCGTAAGGGCAGGAGAATTTGGCAGAAGAGATCCTGAAAAAGGAAGAGAAAATAATGAAATCATCATGGAATTAGCCGAATCAGGAAAACTCAAACCTCATATTTGTAAAGAATTTCCTTTAAAAAATTCAAAAGATGGCCTGGAATATTTAAGAGATAGAAAATTAGTGGGAAAAGTTACAGTCACAATGTCTTAGACTTGTTTCTCTTACAACGTTCACTACAGTACAAAACATTTTCCCAATCCCTTTCCCATTTTTTTCGCCATGAAAAAGGTTTTTTACATACCTTACAAATTTTTTCCTCTTTGTGTTTCATAGCGAATTTTTTTTAATAAATTCATCAGCAAGACCAAAAATTCTTTCCTTTCGTTCTGGATTCATCTTATCCAGAGAACGAGTCAAAATTGATAATCTAGGGTTTGATTCATAGAAATCACGATGTTTTTCTGTAAATCTCCAATAAAGGCCATCTAAAACCTCACACCAAGGTCCTTTTTTATAATTGCTCATTTTTAAGACATAATTTGAACCACATGTATAAGGCTTAGTGGACATTATCCCTCCATCGGCAAAAGTACCCATGCCAAATACATTAGGCACCATTACCCATTCAGAAGAGTCGACAAACATTTCCATAAACCATTTGTAGATATCTTTAGGGTCAATCTCGCAAAGAGTAAAAATATTTGAAAGTATCATCAATCGGGGGATATGATGAGTATAACCATACTCATTCACCATTCTTATCACATCATCCAAAGGGCCTAGCCCTGTAGTGCCTTCGTACCAATTTGAGTTAATTTTGTTTTTATGGTCCCAATAGTTACTTTTAAGCTCAATCTCACTTTTTTCCTGATAGACACCTCTTATAAATTCTCGCCATCCAATAATTTGTCTGATAAAGCCTTCTAGAGAATTCAAGGGAATATCATTAGATTCAGCATGATTTAGAGCTGAATCTATAACTTCCTTGGGCGTTAAAAGTCCAACATTCAAAAGAGGCGATAACATGCTATGAAACAAAAAGTTTTGTTGTTCTTGCATGGCATCTTCATAAGTTCCAAAAAACTTAAATCTTTGTTCTAAAAATTTTTTTAAACTTCGTTTGGCGTCTTTTCTATTGTCTGGTAACCAAGAATTCAACTCTCCAGGATGATTATCAAAATACTTTTGAACATCTTTTTTTACATCATCTCCATGAGTATTTTTTGAAAACACTTCTATAGTAGGAAGTTCTAAATCTCTAGGAATTTTTTTTCTATTTTCGTCATCGTAAGACCATTTTCCTCCTAGTGGTTTACCATCTGAAATTAAGATATCTAAATCTTTTCGCATAAGTTGATAAAAACTTACCATTCTGAGATTTTTTTTATTTTGAGCAAACTTATTAAATTTATCTCTAGAACAGAGAAACATTGGAGATTGGATGATTTCAAAATCAATTTTCTTTTGTCTTAAAAAATCAAATATTTTTTTTTCGAAGAATTTATCTTCTATTTCAAAAAATTTAATAGTTTTAAATTTTTTTTTATTTAAAAACTCACTTAGAAGGGTAATGAAATCCTTATTTTTATTGTTTTCACTAAGTTTGTTATAAAAAACTTTATAACCAAGACCAGTTACTTCATCCTTGAAACAACGCATCGCACTTAAAAAGAAGAATATTTTTTGTTTGTGATATTTTTCTTCTGTGCAAAGTCCAAAGTCTTCAGCCATAAAAATATTTTTAGTTTTTCCTTCAGAAAGATATTTTTCATCGAAAAGTTGATTGCCAAGAATTATTAATAAAGTATCATCGTTCATTCTTTTAATTTACTTTATTTGAAACTTTTTTATCCAATTAATAACTATTCATTATTTAAATAGCTATGAAAAATAAATTTCCATATCCAGGCATTACAAAAAAGGTTACTGAAGAAATGTGTGATCTAAATGGACATATGAATGTTACTTTCTATACAAAAATCTTTGAAGAAGGCTCCTATGAAATGTTCAATCAATTAGGAATGGGGTTTGATTACATAAATTCCGGTTTCAGTACTTTCACTCTTGAGCAAAATCTCAGATATGTAAAAGAAAACTTATTAGGTGACAAGATTTCAACTCATTATAGGATTGTTAATGTGAATAGAAAATTAATCCACCATGTTGGGATTCTCCTTAATAACGATAAAGAATTAAGCGCTATAGAAGAAATTCTTCTTATTCACATAGACATGAAGAAAAGAAAGTCTTGCCCTATGCCGGACGAGTCTTTCAATAAAGTCCTTCAAATGAAAGAAGAAAACGATACTCTTGGCGAATTGGATTTTGACCTAAGGTTTAAGATTAAAACTTAATTACCAGAAAATTCTGGATCTCTTCTCTCCAAAGAGGCTTTTATTCCTTCTTGAAAATCAGCCGTTTCTCTAAGTCTATTTTGTTCAGAAAGTTCCCATTTGACTATCTCTTCAATTTTTTCAACAGAGTCGCCTTTAATTGTCTCTCTTATAGCTTGAACTCCTAAAGGACCCGCAGCATTAATTTCCATTGCAAGCTCTTCTGCTTTGGACATTAACTCACTCTGAGGAACAAGAAAATCAGCAAGACCTATCTCAACAGCTTCTTTGCCTTTTACCCTAGCGCTAGTGAGTAACATCCATTTTGCTTTCTGATTGCCAACCACTCGCGGCAGAGTTACTGTGGTACCAAATCCTTGATGAAATGCTAATTTTGAAAAATTTGCACTAAATCTAGATTCTTCACAAGCTATTCTAAAGTCAGCAGACAGAGCTACACCCAACCCACCTCCAACAGCAGCACCTTGAATGGTCGCTATGACAGGTTTTTTAGTTTTAAAAAGCCTTACTGCCTCTTGATACAACCTTTCATAAGGGTCTGACTCTTCCTTATAGGAAGATCTTGTAAAGTCTGCTCCAGCACAAAAATGCTTGCCTTCTGAAGATAAAATAATACTTCTGCATTCTCTTTCGTTATCCATTTCCTCAAGGAAATCTGCAATTTGACCAATAAGTTCGGCATCAAAATGGTTATTGGGCGGCCTATTGATTGAAACATAACCAATATGATCTTCCAATTTGGTTTTTAAATCGTTATTACTCATAGTGAAAATAAGTCTATCACGAAGAATTTAAAGTAAAATGAACAGATGGGATTTTTAATTAAAAAGTTTTCAATTTTTTCTTGTTTATTTATTTCCTCATTCGTTTTTTCAGAGGAATGGAAAATATCTCCAGGTGCTTCAGCACAAGATGATATTCAATCAGCAATGATTTTAGCCCAAGAAGGAGATACCATTGCTTTAACGGCAGGAGTCTATAATTTGAATCATGGTTTATCTCTTGATGTCGATAACATTATTTTAAAAGGCGAGGGCCACAAAAAAACTATCTTAAACTTTTCAGAGCAAAAGACTGGAGCACAAGGTCTTCTCGTAACTTCCAATAATATAACTTTAAGAGATTTTGCCGTGGAGAATGCTAAAGGTGATGCTATAAAATCCAAGGGTTCTAAAAATATCAAATTTTTAAACTTAAGAACCGAATGGACAAATGGACCAGATACTAAAAACGGTGCGTATGGTCTCTATCCTGTCGAATCTAAAAACGTACTGATTGATGGTTGTATTGCTATTGGAGCATCTGATGCTGGAGTATATGTTGGACAATCTGAAAATATTATAGTGAGGAATACTGAAGCTTATTTCAATGTTGCTGGAATTGAAATTGAAAATTCTTACTATGCCGATGTTTATGATAATGTTGCTGAAAATAATACTGCAGGAATTTTAGTCTTTGATCTACCAGATTTGCCTAAACAAGGTGGAAAATTTGTCAGAGTTTTTAATAATATCTCATCCAACAACAACACAGAAAATTTTGCTCCAGAAGGAAACATTGTCGGACAAGTACCAAAAGGAACTGGATTAGTCATAAGAGCCAATCGTCATGTAGAAGTTTTTAAGAATACCTTTGAAAACAATTCCACAATTGGTGTTGCCTTAGTTGCTGGAGATTTGGAGTCTGGAGACGATACTTACGATCCTTACCCGAGAAACATTCAAATTTATGATAATAATTTTAAAAATTCAGGTTTTGACCCAGATTTTAATAGAGGAGAGCTTTCCCCTTTGTTGGTAGAAATCTCCAATGGCTTTCAACCAGATATTATGTGGGATGGTATTTTGCCTTTTTGGCAAAACGTCTTTGGTCAAAAAAAAGGAGAAAGACTTGTTCTTGATACAAACAATGATGCTAAGTTTTTAAATCTCGATCTATTTTGGTACTTTGTGATGTCTTTTTTTCACAGTCCAGAATTTAATGGAAAAGAATATTTTTCAGATGTAAAAAATCTTGATCCAATTGCCGAATGGTAAAAAAACTTCTTTTAATTGTTGCACTTTTATCGCAATTAATTTTTGCAGTGAATGATGAAGCTATTCTCTCAAAAAGGCCCGAAGCTAAGCTTTCAGACTATGATTTTTTTGAATCACCTAAAGAGCAAATTCCTAATGACAATGTTCATAAATACTTTCTTCAAACCCCTTTGTTTTCTGATTACTCTTTAAAAGACAGATTTGTTTATATTCCTGAAGAAAAAAAAGCAGTTCATTCTTTTGATAAGGTTTATGAGTTTCCAATTGGAACGGCATTAGTTAAAACTTTCTCCTATGAGATGGCATCGAACAAAAATAAAGTTTTGTTGGAAACCAGATTACTTCTTTTACAAGAAACAGGTTGGTCTGCTCATACTTATGTTTGGGATGAAAATCAGGAGGATGCATTACTTAAAGTCTCTGGAAAAACTATTGAAGGAATTGAATTTCTTCATGAGGGTAACTTAAAAAAAGTAGATTATCGAGTTCCTAATCAGAATCAATGTAAGGAATGTCATTTGTCAGGTGACAAAATTATGCCGATAGGGCCAAAATCTAGAAATCTTAACTTTGAGGTAACTCAACATAACGAAAACATAAATCAAATTGATTATTGGATAGAAAAGGGACTTGTTGATAGCCACGATCCACAAAAAGTAGTTGCTGACTGGAAAAATACGGAAGAATCTCTAGATGACAGAGCAAGAGCTTATTTGGATGTGAATTGTGGACATTGTCATATGCCAGGAGGCTCTGCAGACACAACTGGATTGTATCTTTCAGTCAATGAGAAAGACGTTAGAAAACTTGGAGTAAATAAACCGCCAGTAGCCGCAGGTCGAGCTAGTGGGAATCTGATGTATTCAATTGTTCCTGGTAAACCAGAAAAATCTATATTGTTATACCGAATGAAATCTGAAGACCCGGGTATTATGATGCCAGAGTCTGGAAGGGCTCTAGCCCATTCTGAAGGCATTAGGCTAATTGAAAGCTGGATAAAAAACTACGATAAATGAAATTAATTAAAAGCATAATTTCCAAAATAGACGTTACTTTATTTGTGATTTACGGTTTTTTAGGATTTGGTAGCATGTATTTGGCAAGCTTTATTCGAAGTGTAACCAAGTTAAATTTTTGGGCAGAATTATTGATTTGCTTCTTAATAATTTCTCCCATTTATTTTCTTGTAAGAGTTCTTAAGAAAAAATATTCAAACTGATGTTTAGAATTTTAATAATTTCACTATTTTTGATAGGAACTATTTTAATTTTTTCTTACCTAACGACTTACTTAGTGCAAAAATTTGGAAAATTGATTGCAATTTCTTCTATCATTTCTGTAGGTATTATTTTAAGCGCAATCATTATCGCCCATGAAGATGGTTGCGTAACTGAAGTTGAGGGCTTAGAGGCCGCAAAGGTTTGTTGGTTTAAATGAAGAATTTTCAAGATTTAGTTCAAGAAGCTTTAAAAAAAGTTCCAGAAGTTGATATTTATCAACTTAAGGAAAAAATTGAAAGTAATAAACAAATAAAACTAATCGATATCAGAGAAGACCGAGAGTGGGTTTCTGGTAGAATTCCATCGGCTTTTCATATTGGCAGAGGTGTACTTGAAAAAAGCATCTTTGAAGTTGCTAATGGTGAAGATGAAATTATTTTGTACTGTGCAAGTGGTTTCAGGTCGGTTTTGGGTTCCAAATCTCTTAATGAAATGGGATTCAAAAAAGTTTTTTCTCTAAAAGGAGGAATTACGGACTGGATTACTGCGGGATTTGAAATTGAAGAATAATTTCAAAAGAAAAAATAAGGATTTATAATAATAATATGAATGAAGAAATTTTAGATGTTCTAATCGTCGGTTCAGGTATTTCTGGTATCGGTGCTGGCGCTCATCTTAGTATGAAGTGTCCCAACAAAAAATACCTGATTTTAGAGGGTAGAGATAACTTTGGCGGAACTTGGGATTTATTCAAATATCCAGGTATAAGATCAGATTCAGACATGCACACTCTGGGTTTTAGTTTTAAACCTTGGCTTCACAAAAAATCCATAGCGGATGGCTCCTCCATAATGGAATATCTAGAAGAAACCATTCAAGAGTATGAACTCACAGATAAAATAAGATACAGACATCACGTGCATCAAGCCGAATGGTCTTCTTCTGAAAATCTTTGGACTTTAAAAGTTGAGGATAAAAATACTGGAGAAACTAAGCTATTTAAAGCTTCTTTTCTTTATATGTGTGCAGGTTATTACAGCTACAAGGGCGGACACTTGCCAGAATTTAAAGGAAGAGATGAATTTCAAGGCGACATCATTCACCCTCAGGAGTGGCCAGAAGATTTTGATTACGAGGGGAAAAATATTGTCGTGATTGGAAGTGGCGCTACCGCAGCGACGATTGTTCCAGCAATGTCAAAAAAAGCAAAGCATGTAACAATGCTTCAAAGGTCACCCACATATTATGCTTCTGCTCCAGATGAGGATGCGATAGCTCTTTTTCTGAACAAGTTTTTACCGAGACGTTTTGTATACAACATCATAAGACTTAGGAATGTCCTTTTCCAACAATGGCTTTACAAAAGAGCCAGAAATCGTCCTGAAAAGGTTAAGGAATTTTTACTGGATAGGGTCAAAGAAGAACTTCCAAACTACAACATTCAAAAGCACTTTACTCCGTCCTATAATCCTTGGGAACAACGTATGTGTTTGGTTCCAAATAGTGATTTATTTGAAGCTATTAGACAAGATGATGTATCCATTGTTACTGATCACATTGAAAAGTTTACTAAGGAAGGTATTGAGCTTAAGTCCGGTGAAGTTTTAAAAACCGATGTCATTATTACTGCAACTGGAATTGTTCTTGAAAATTTTGGTGGAATAGAAGTTAAAGTTGATAACTCAAAAATTGATGTGTCAGATACCATGACTTACAAAAGCATGATGTATAGCGGTATACCCAATTTTGTAAATTCTTTTGGATATATTAATGCTTCCTGGACCTTAAAAGCTGATATTACTAGTGAGTATGTTTGTCGTTTGATCAAACATATGGATAAAAATAACTTTAAGAAATGCTGTCCCGAAATCCCAGCCGATGTTGAAGAATCTAAAGATTGGCTCGAAGACTGGTCCTCAGGTTATATTCAAAGGTCTATCCATAAGTTTGCTAAGCAAGGAAATAAAAAACCTTGGGTGAATTACCAAGATTATCTAAAAGACTGGTTTGACGTAAAGTTTGGAAAAATGGAAGACGGCAATCTTCAGTTTTCAAATAAGAAGTCTTAATTAAAAGCTAGCGCCATGCTAGATTCAAGTTTTTTAAAAATACTTCTATTTACTTTAGTCCTATCCTCTTGTGGAGGAGGGAATAGCTCTGCTACTTCTTCAAATGAAGGTTCTTTCGTGAGTCAACCAAAATCAATTAATGGTCAGGTAGTTGATGGATACATCAGAAATGCTGATGTTTGGATCGAAACTACAAATGATTATTCAAATATTGGAGAAACAAAGACATCTTCCAACATACAAGGTAGATTTAGCTTAACAACAAGCCTCACTGACTACAGAGTTCAGTCCTCTGGCGGCATTGATCTAGATACAAACAATAGTTTAGAAGGTTTGATTTTAATTAATCACAAGATAGATGAACTCGCATCTTCTAATATTGCTCAGAATTTTATTATTTCGCCATTAACGACCGCAGATTTTTTTCTTTCAGAATCTCTAAATAAACTATCCAACCCAATAACAACAACCATCAATGAACTTCTAGGCTTAGATCAAAACTTAAACGTCAATACTGTTGATCATGTAGCTAGTTTGAATGATGGATTTATGTATGCTGAGGTTTATGAAAGAGCCAGTCAACTGACATCTCTTTCACTATCTTTTACAAGATTAGTCAATAATTTAAGTACTTCTGAAATCAATAGCAGTGAAATTTTCCAAGTAATCTTAGATCGAATGGTAGCAATTTATCAAAGCTCTCAAAATGAGGTAAATATAGAATCTTCAGCTTTCATAGATGCATTGGTCGACGATGTAAATTTTAAATTTTCTCTTTCTTTGGAAAATGAAATTAAGACGAAAGTAAAAAATATGTATAAAGCTTTCATACCTTTGATACAAGTTAAGCCTAACTTAGCAGCTACACATGGCTTATTTTATTTTGCTACCAATACTTTTTTTAATGATCTTGTTTTAGTTGCATCCAATAATGATCAAGAAAATATTTATTCCAGATATAATCTTGATCTAATCACTTACATTTCAGAGATATCTGGACAAACAGAATCAAACTTAGCTTTTTTCATAACAGCTAATTCTGACTTGGTTTCTTCTTTTGAAGATCAGACTTTCAATATAAATGTTTTGGAAAACGATGATTATGATAGTCAATCAAGTTATAACATTTCATTTACACAGCCTGCCAATGGAACGATAAGCAAGGATAATTTGAATATTTTGGTTTATCAGCCAAATGCAAATTTCAATGGTAACGATTCCTTTTCATATACTCTTGAACAAGGCTCTTTAAGCTCCACTGCATCTGTAAATATCTCGGTCCAACCATTACCTGATGCTCCAATCATTTCAATATCATCAACTGAGATAACAATTCCAGAAAATCAAATTAATGTTGTAGACATAGTAGCAAGTGATGCTGATGGTGATCCTCTTAGCTACAGTTTGTCAGGAACTGATTCTGCCTATTTTAGTATTTCTAGTTCAGGTAAGTTATCTTTTATAAATCCTCCAGATTATGAAACCAAGTCTTCTTTTGAAGTGACAGTCTCAGTGAGTGATGGAGCTTTATCCGACAGCAAAGATTTAGTCATAAATATTTCTAATGTTTTATATGAAGTTGATCTTCTGGTTTATTACGCTCCTGATATGTTATCTGAATACACCTCAAAAAATGGAGTTGAGACCAGAGTTTTATATCTTATTGAATCTGCAAACAATGCTCTAAAAAGGAGTCAGTCAGAGGTTCAATTTAATTTGCTAAAACTATTGCCTTACGATGTTGATGTAAGTAACCAATCAGGGAATACAATTTTTTCTTCTCTTCTTGGAAGAGAAAAAATTAAAAAAGATCAAATCATGTATGGAGCTGATTATTTTATTCTTGTTTCAAGATGGGATTCATCAAAAGGACAGACTGGAGGAACAGCTTCAATTGATTTAACAATAGATAATTTAACCGATTGGGATGCAGCTCATGGATACTTATCAGCATGGTCCGTTGATCCCAATTGGTCAGAACCAGGATGCAATCCATGTTTTCCCGATAAAGTCTTTGCCCATGAATTAGGACACAATTTAGGATCAGGACATTGGCCAGGAGAAACTGGACAGTCTTATGCCTATGGTCATCGTGTTGATGGAAATACCGACGGAGACTTCACAGATAGTTTCGACTGGGGAACTGTTATGAGTTACAACAATATCTCACCCGATTATTTTTCAAATCCAAATGTGTCATGTAAAAATGGCCTAGCTTGTGGTGTAGTAAATGTTAGCGACAATACCAAGTGGTATAACAACTTAGGAACAAGATTTTCTAGTATTCTGCCGGCTAGTTCCTTAGACAATTCAAATACTTCGAATAAAATCAACATAAAAAACTTCTTTCCAAAGATTTCGGGAGGCATTTCTACTTTTTCAAATGCTGGTTCTACACGAATTTTCCAAGTTACCGAGTTTTCCGATGTCGACATAAACGGTCAGACTTACAAAAGCTTTAAATGGGAAAATTCTTCTAATGGAAATCCTAAGATGGCTTATCATTTTTATGAAAAGGATAATAAATACTTTATAAATCGAACTGACTATGAGGCGGGTTATAAGTTTTCCAATCAAGATGAATACACTCTTTATAACAACAACAATTTGTGTGTTTTCTTCGATTCGTTTCAAAGCATAGGAAATTATTTAGCAAGAGATTGCAGCAACGCACACTATGGAGACCCTCCCGTTTATAACGATGTTTTTCATTTCAATCACTTCATAAAAAGTGAAAATATAAGCGTTCCCTATGGAAGTTTCAGCACCATAAAATATGTTTTTACTCTCTGGGATAATAATAATAGTCCATATAGTGACACTCCATATTTAATGCATACCATTTTCTGGTTAAATTCAGAGATGGGAATCATTCAGTATCGCGATCACTTAGGAAGGATATGGAAATTGGAAAGTACAGACTCCGATGGCGATGGAATAGATAACAAATTGGACGATGACGATGATAATGATGGAGTTTTAGACAACTCCGATGCATTTAAATTAGATCCAACTGCATCTGTAGATTCCAATTCAGATGGCATACCTGATTAAGCGAACTATTTCTTTTCTAGAGAATAATCTTCTTCACTGAATTGAGGGATTTCTAAATCTGCTTCAGAAGTATTTGTAATATATGTAAGGTTTTCATTTTTGTTAAGCAAAAAAACTTTTCCATCGATATGAAACTTTCCAAAAGCTAGCTCGTTACCTATAACCAAAAAAGACTCATTTTCGTTATCGAGCGACTTTGTTCTAATAATTTTATTTGAGTTGGATTTATTAACCGTTTTAATTTCTTTTTGAAAATTATTTCCAAATAAATTTATATTTAGAATATCTCCAGGAATTATGTCGATAAAAGATTCTTCAAAATTAGTAACTTGTTTGAAAGCTAATAAATTTTTGACCGGAGAGAAGTATTCATTACTATCAATTCCTTCTAGATCAAGATAGATATTTTTTTTTGATATTCTTGAGCTCAAAGAAGTCAAATCGGTTATTTTAGAAGACGTCTCTTCCTCTGAAATGTATGCATTTTCAGTCGTCTCGAGAGAATTCGAAGATGATGTGGTATCAAGAAAAAACCAAGAAAAAAAAATTATTATGGTTATAACAATAAAAAGAATTATTTTCATCTAATGGGATAATATTTATATATGAACAAAATATCATCATTTTCTTATAAATTTACTTTTAGTTTACTTTGTATCTCTTTTTTAAATACAAACTTGTTTGCAGAGAACTCAACAAATCACCTGAAAACAATCATTTTTGGGGCGGGTTGTTTTTGGAGCGTTGAAAAAAAATTTCAGGAAAGTTACGGGGTTGTAAATGTTGAGTCAGGCTATGCTGATGGAAAAAATATTAAGCCTGTTTATAAAGAAATAATCAAAAGAGAAAATAAGTTCAACCCAAATAATTTTGCTGAAGTAGTTAGAGTAACTTATAACAGTAATCAAACTGACTTCGAAAGTCTTGTAAAGATTTTCTTTGAAATGCATGACCCAACACAAATTAACAGACAAGGAAACGACATAGGGACTCAATATCGCTCCTTGATCCTCGCTAATACGATTGAGGAAATAAATATCGCTGAAGAAGTAAAAAAAAATTATCAGAATTTATTAAGTAAAAAAGGTTATGGACCAATTTCAACAGATATTAAAAAGTATACAAATTTTTATTTGGCAGAAGATTATCATCAAGATTATTTAGTAAAAAATCCTAATGGGTATTGCCCAGATAATTCAACAGGAATTATTTTTTCTAAAGAAACTGAAGATCTTGTAGATAACAAAGATTTAACATCCGGTAAAAAAATACTTGTTCTTGATGCTGAAGATTGTCCTTATTGCTTCAAATTAAGGAAAGAAGTCTTAAATAGCTATGAAGGCTCCATTGAGTTATTTTTTCGAAAATCAAATGAACTAGATGGTTTAGATTTAAAAACACCTACCTGGGCTACACCCACAATCTATTTTTTAGAAAACGGTCAAGAAATTTCTGCCCACCAAGGATACCTTGCTAAAGATAAATTTTATGAGTTTCTAGGGAAATTTAAACTTGGCAAAACCGAAGCTTACAACGTAGCGTTCAATCAAGGTACGGATCCTACGTATTGCAAAGAATACGAATTATTTAAAAATACTCCTGAAGGAGTATTTGTTGACAAATTAAGTGGAGCTCCTCTTTTTGACACCAAACACAGATTTAATTCCAAAACAGGATGGCTTTCTTTTACTGAAGCGATTGAGGATTCTGTAACTGAACATATGGATTACAGTTATGGCATGGTTCGTGTTGAGATAAGATCTAAATCATCAGGCATTCACCTAGGACACGTATTCAATGATGGTCCAAATGGTAAACCAAGGTATTGTATCAATGCGACTGTGTTAGAATTCGTTCCGAATTTAGACACGTAGCTCAGTTGGTTAGAGTACTACCTTGACATGGTAGGGGTCCCCGGTTCGAATCCGGGCGTGTCTACCAAGTTTCTGAGGTAAAAATGCTTGAATTTAATATTTTCAATTCTGCACAAATTTTTGATCAAATTTTTGCATTCATCTGTGTTTACTTGCTTACAAGTCTTAATGCAAAAATCCGTTTTTACGGTTTTATTGTTGGTACTGTTGGTTTTATTCCAGGAGTTTATTTGTTAATTGTTACTGAACTTTGGTGGCTATTGGCATTCATGCCAATCTGGGCTTATATCAACTACATTGGAATAGTTAATAACTACAGGGAATATAAAAAAACTAAAGTTGCTTAAAAGATATTTTTTTATAACTAAGTTTGTAGGTATTTTTCTCTAATGGATAATCTATTAAAAGGCTTTCTGAGATCAGATCATGCTGGCGAAGTAGGAGCTGTTTATATTTACAAAGGAATTCTTAAAATTGCTAAGGATCCTGAATTGGTTAATTTTTCTAAAAGGCATTTAGCAACTGAAGAATCTCATCTTCAAAAGATTGAAGGAGTGCTTCCAAAAAAAGACAGAAGCAAATTAGTTTGGTTGTGGAAAGTTGCTGGCTTTTTACTCGGTTTTCTTCCTACGCTATTTGGTCCAAAAATTGTCTTTGCTACTATAGAAGCTGTTGAAGCTTTTGTAGAAGAGCACTACGAAGAACAACTCAAATATCTTCGAGCTCAGCCAAATCCTAACCAAGAGCTAATAGATCTTCTTCAGTCGTGTCAGGACGATGAAATTGATCACAAACTTGAATCAGCTGAAAAGAAAAATTTAACCCCGGGTATTTTTATTAATATCTGGACCAAAATAGTAGGCGGTGGCTCGGCTTTCGCAGTCAAGGTAGCTAAAATTATCTAATAAAATTCCAGTTGCATTTTCTCCTAATGCAAATATACTGTATATATATACAGTATTAATTATTCAACCTTAATATTTATGAATTTAAAACATTTAGGGCAGATTGCAGACTCTGACAGAAACTCAGAAACGCCTTTGTTTTCTGAGTACGTTCAAGTAGGTTGGCCAAGTCCTGCAGATGACTACATAGAAAAATCAATTGATTTACATCAACTCTTAATAAAAGCTCCAGCTGCTACTTATCTCGTGAGAGCAAATGGAGATTCCATGTTAAATGCAGGAATCAATAATGGCGCAATACTTATAGTTGATAGGAGTCTAGAGCCCAAACATGGTGACATCGTTATCGCTTCCATCGATGGTGCTTATGCTTGTAAGCGTCTTCAATTAACACCTAAGGTGGGTTTACTATCAGAGAATATTAAATACCCACCAATTTTTTTAAAGAACGGAGAAGAACTAGACATAATGGGAGTTGTTACTGCGGCAATAAATCAGTTTTAAGATGTTTGCTTTAGTAGACTGTAATAGTTTTTACGCGTCATGCGAAAGAGTTTTTAGGCCAGATCTTAGAAAAAAACCAGTAGTTGTTTTATCAAATAATGACGGCTGCGTCGTTGCTTTAACTAAGGAAGCAAAAAATCTTGGAATCAAGATGTGCGATCCCTGGTTTAAAATCGAAAAGACATTTAAGCAAAAAGGCGGGATTGCATTCTCATCTAATTATGAACTGTATGGCGATATTTCGTCTCGAATTATGAGTATTTTAGAAGAGCTTGCTCCTAAAGTAGAAATTTATAGTATTGATGAAGCATTTCTTGATTTAACCGGTATAGCTAATTGCATGGACTTAGAAGAGTTCGGTAGAGTTTGTCAAAAAAAAATTATGCAGTATACCGGGATGCCAGTTCGTGTCGGCATAGGTCCCACAAAGACCTTAGCCAAGGTTGCAAGTTATGGCGCTAAGCGTTATCCAACTACTCAAGGAGTGCTAGACGTCACTGCATTACATAAAAGAACAAAACTCATGAAGCTAATGCCGGTAAATGAAATATGGGGAGTAGGGCGGAGATTAAATAAGCACCTTCTTTCCCAAAGAGTTTCAACCGCATTTAGTTTAAGCCAAATGGATATAGGACAGGTACGAAAACAATTTAGCATTATGTTGGTTAATACTATTAGAGAGTTAAGAGGAGAGACTTGTATTCCCTTGGATAATGCGCCTGCACCAAAAAAACAAATAGTAGTCAGTCGGACCTTTGGCAAACGCGTCACAGAGTTAGATTTTTTAGAGGAAGCAGTCAGTGATTATGCAGCCCGAGCAGCTGAAAAATTAAGAAAAGAAGGAAAGGCTTGTAAGATCATTTCTGTCTTCATTAGAACCAATCCTTTTAGAAAACAAGATGTCCAGCATAGAGAAATTAGATCAACTTCTCTTTTATATCCAACTAACGATACAAGAGACTTGATTAAGTCTGCAAAACTTCTACTAAAGGACTTATATCGAAAAGACTTTAACTACAATAAAGCTGGCATTATGTTGAGTGATTTTTTTGATGAAACTGTATATCAACTAGACTTGTTTAAACAAAAAGATAGAAATACCAGAGACTTCAAGATGATGAGCTTAGTCGATCAGATTAATCAAAGTAATTTAGGACCTGTGAGTTTTCTTGCACAAGGAATTAAAAAAGAATGGTCAATGAAAAGAGAATTACAATCTCCTCGATATACGACCAACTTACAAGATATTTTAGCGGTTAATTAAAACTTATTTATTGGAAAACCAAGCTACATTGGCAGTAGATTCTTCTATTTTGTTTTGAACTCCCAAGACTAGAGAAAAAAGCGCCATTCTAATTAAAAGACCATTGTCGGTTTGTCTGTAAATAGCCAGATTAGGATTTTGATTGAGATCAGGATCTAATTCGTTTGCGTCTGGACGAGAATCGCGGGGAAGAGGATGCATGATAATGGTATTGGGTTCACAGTTTTTTGTATAAATTTCTTGGTTTAAAGACATGAGTCCTTTGTACTTTCCAGACTCAGATTTACTAGAAAACCTTTCCTCTTGAATTCGAGTCATATAAATAATATCCACATCCGAAATACCTTTTGTGATGTCATCTGTTTCAAAAAAACTTACAGACGATTCTTCAAAAGTTTCTTTTATAGAGGATGGAAGTTTTAACTTTTTAGGAGAGATTAAGTTTATGGTTACATCTTTATATAGGCAGAGAACCTTGCATAAAGAATGTACAGCTCTTCCGTATTTTAGATCACCTATCAGAGCAATTCTCAAACCATCAATTGATTTATTCTTTGATTCTAGCTCTTTTTTTATTGTGTAAAGGTCCAATAAAGCCTGACTAGGATGCTCATTGTCACCATCGCCTCCATTTATGACAGGAACCCGTGAAGCTTCTGCAAATTCATCAACTGACCCCGCCTCATGATGACGCATGACAATTATGTCGCTGTAGCCACTTAAAACTCTTGAGGTATCATAAAGGGATTCGCCTTTAGCCAGTGAAGTTGCTTCAATTCCTGTAGTCTCTCTAACTTCTCCGCCTAAAATATTAAATGCACTTCCAAAGCTTATTCTGGTTCTTGTACTGGGTTCAAAAAACATATTTGAAAGAATTGCACCTTGAAGCACACGAGTAATACTTTCTCTTTTTGCGTAAGGAACTAGAGCGTCAGAGGTTGTAAATATTTTTTCTATGTCAGTTCTTTCAAACTGATCTATGGAGAGAATGTGGCTTCCTAGGAACTCCATGGCGAGCCATTCTAGCATTAAATTATTTATTTTATGGAATTAATAATTCTTAAAAATTCTTGTATGATTAATTCATGTCTAGCGATTGTTTGATACTTAATGGAAACGGAAAACCTCTGAGTTATTTTCCTTTATCGGCAGTAGATTGGAAAACTGCTGTCAAATTAGTGTTTACTAGAAACGTTATTGTTATTAAAGAGCATGATAATTGGGAAGTAAGATCGCCATCGCAATCTTTCAAAGTACCGAGTATTGTCATGCTAAGAAAGTATTACAAGTTTTCAAAAAAAGTTAAGTTTTCGAGATCTAATGTATTTTTAAGAGATATGTTTACTTGCCAATACTGCAAAAATGTTTTCGAAAAAAAAGATTTAACTATTGATCATATAATTCCAAAAAGTAAGGGTGGAGAAACTAATTGGTTAAATGTAACTACCTGCTGTAAATCTTGTAATTTATCAAAAGCAGATAAAATAATTGATCCTTCTCCAGAAGTAAAAACTCCTTCTTTGAGAGATTTAATAAAAGGTCAAGAATCTATAGGAATTAAAAAAATTGAAACCGACTGGCAGGAATATATAGTCGCCTAAATTAATTTAAGTAATCTTTAATTACCGATTCGGTTAAGATTTCCGGCAATATAATTGGTACGCTTTTTTCATCTGGATAATAAATATAAAGCGGAATGCTTGATCTCCCAAAACTAGCAAGTTTTTTTGCAATTAATTCATTTTTATTTGTCCAATCTGCCTCTAAGTAAAAAATATTTTTTTTCTCAAAAAATTTTAGAGTTTCTTCAGTCTTTAGAGCAACTCTTTCATTTACTTTACAAGTAATGCACCAATCAGCTGTAAAATTTAAAAAAACCGGTCCTTTTGCTAACCTCTTAGCCAACTCTTCATCACTAAAAATATTATTATCTTGCTGAAAAGAAGCTTTTTGTATTGGTAACGTAAAGAATAAGGAAACTATGAGTGCTAGGTAAATAACATTCCTAAATTGCAATCCTATCTTAGAAGATATTTTGAGTTGGTTTAACCAATAAAAAAATACAATTAAAGAAATCCCTAAAAGTACTAAGACAAGCTGAAAAGAATCAATCTGGCTACTTAAGACCCATACCAACCACAAAGCAGTAAGAATCATAGGAAAGGCCATAAACTGCTTAAAAGTTTCCATCCAAGTTCCAGGTCTTGGAAGTAAGGACAGCATACTCGGAAAAATTGACAAAAGAATATATGGCAAAGCAAATCCAATGCCCAAAGAAAGAAAAATTAAAAAAGATGAAAAGCCTGGCTGGAGGATAGCAAACCCTAGCGCGGAGCCCATAAATGGTGCAGTACAAGGGGTAGCAACAATCACTGCTAGAAAGCCTGTACCAAAAGAATTCATATAGCTAGGAGTGCTAATTCCAGAGGAACCTATACTGAGTAAAGAATTTAAGAAATTAACATTCAATAAAAAGAATCCAGCTAAGAAAATGAAGAGGAAAATCAATAAACTTACAACCAGAGGCGACTGGAGTTGATATCCCCATCCAATATCCATGCCTAATCCTTTTAAAAGAACTACAGAAAGGCCAATTAAAACGAACATTAAGATTGATCCAGACGAAAAAGCAAAACCATGTAGTGAAGTTTGGGCTTTATTTTCAGAGTGATTGATAAAATTTAAAATTTTCAAAGAGATTACAGGAAAAACGCATGGCATTAAATTTAGTAAAAGACCACCAATCAAAGAAAATAAAATTGCAGCTGAAAGAGAAATGAATTCTGGATTTAATGTTGATTCAGTAGCGATAACATCAGAAGCTAATTCAATTTCATAATCACCGATATTTGTTTTTAAAATGCCACCTGACAAATTTTTAGCTTTATTTCTTTCAAGAAGATTGATATTTAGCTTAATTTCGTCAAAGTTTTTTTCTAATTTTTGATTGAATGAGTAATCAATTACATTTTCTTCAAAGGGAAAGAAATAAGCATCTTTTATATCAGAACCAATATTACTAAGATTTAGGGTAAGTATTCCACTTTCGATTTTAGAGCTTACTTTTTGCATTAACGTTTTCGGAATACTCGATCGAACTTCGCTAATTAAAATGTTTTGAATTGAAAAATCATTACTGCTTCCTTTGGAAAGAACAAAGTTCACTTTTCCTTCTTGAGGTATACAAACATCCGCACAAACTAACCATTTTGATGCCACAGAAAATTTATTGATTGGATCAAATTGCATGGGAAGAGACAGTTTGAAGAGAAGCTTTAACTCATTTGTATAACCAAAAGTAGTCAGAGGAGGATAAGGTATCAGTTCCGGAGTAGGCCAAATTGGCTCAGAAATATTAAATCCTTCAGGAAGGTCCCAATTGAAAGATGCAGGATCTCCTGAATCTCCAGGATTGATCCAATAGGTATGCCAATCTTTATCTAAATTGAATCTTACAACTAAGAAGATTTCACTTTCATTAGAAATAACATTTCTTTCAGGGATTACTTCGAAAGACGAATTTGAGGCGACATACTTGTTTTCTGATATAGCTTCAGTGCTCAAAAGAATTAACGAAAGAAATAACAGTATTGGATAATTTCTAAGCCTTGCCATAATTACTACTTACTAAGTTAAGATTAAAGCCTGCAAGTTTACTTGCCTCTTCAATCCTTTTATCACTCTTAGTTGAAAAGATTATTTGCTCATTAGCAGGAATTATTACCCAAGAACCTTGTTGGATTTCTTTTTCAAGTTGACCAGAACTCCAGCCTGTATATCCAAACGAAACTATAAATTTATCAGGAAAATTTTTATTAAGAATTGATTGGATTATATCTGGTTTTGATGACACTCCAATTTCAGAAGTAATTGCATGAGTTTCATCATATTTTTTTTCTAAACTGTGAAGAACAAATGGTGAAAAAGGGGTAACAGGACCTCCCAAAAATACTTTATCGTCATTCAGAATCGCTTCTAGCTCTTTGTCGGGTTGTAAGGCAAAATCTTTTAAATTAATTTTTACCTTCTTATTTATAATAATTCCAAACGAACCTTCTTCATCATTTTTACATAAGTAAATTAGAGCATTTTTGAAATAGTTTTCTTCTTCATCAGTTTGACAAAAATATAAGAAACTATTTTCTAGTTCAGTAATCATTATTATTTCAATATATTGCTTATATTCATTAGAATTCACAATATATTTTTAAAACTTATGAAATCTTCTTCTATTGAACTAGTTCCTGAGAATTTATTAGCTTCGCATAAAAGAAAGCTTTATGCCGAAGATAAAATTACTGCAGAAGAACTTGAACTAGTAAAAAAAATCAAAGATAAAGTTTTAGAAAATAATATATCCCTTATTTCTCACTATTACACAGACAAAAAAATTCAAAAAATTACCGAAGAACTCAACGGGTGTGTTTCTGATTCCTTGCAAATGGCTAAGTTTGGAAAAGAATCCAAATCAAATACTCTGGTAGTCTCAGGTGTAAAGTTTATGGGAGAGACAGCTAAAATTTTAAGTCCAGAAAAACAGGTTTATATGCCTACCTTAGAGGCAACTTGCTCTTTAGACTTGGGATGTCCTGCTGATGAGTTTAAGAAATTTTGTGAAGACTTTCCTGATAGAGAAATAGTCGTTTATGCAAATACCTCGGCTGAAGTTAAAGCTATTTCAGATTGGGTTGTTACTTCTAGCATTGCTTTAGATGTCGTCGATTATCTCGATTCCGAGGGAAAAAAAATTATTTGGGGTCCAGATAAACATTTAGGAAGATATATTCAACAAAAAACCAAAGCCGATATGGTTTTATGGGATGGAGCTTGCGTTGTTCATGAAGAATTTAAATATGAAGGTCTTAAATCTCTTATGAAACTGCACCAAGATGCTGAGGTTTTAGTTCATCCAGAATCACCTCATGACGTGATAGATTTAGCAGACTGTGTTGGCTCAACATCTCAAATAATAGACTATGCTAACAATTCGTCTTCGAAGAAATTTATAGTCGCAACGGATAAAGGAATTTTTTATCAACTAATGAAAAATAATCCAGATAAAGAATTTTTTGAAGCTCCAACCGCAGGAGACGGCGCTACATGTAATAGTTGTTCAAGGTGTCCTTGGATGGGCATGAACTCTCTTGAAAATTTATTAAATGCAGTCTCCGACCAAGGAGACGAAATTAATGTAGATAACGAAATTGTAAAAAAAGCCCAGATTTCTCTTAATCGCATGGTCAACTTTAAATAAATTGAAATTAAAAAAAAGCATAGTCAGTGAAAGTGTAAAGAGAGCTTTACTTGAAGATGGCTATAAAAGCGATCTCTCTTTAAAAGCAAAAAACATCAATCCAAAGAATATTTTTAAAGCGTCCCTAGTATCTAGGGAGAATGGAATTTTATGCGGTAGTCTATGGTTCGAAGAATCCTTCAAGCAAATTGATAAGAAAGCAAAAATAAAATGGAGCGTAACTGAAGGAGAGGCTTTTAAAAAAGATAATAAAATTGCCGAAATAAGTGCTAGCTCACAATCAATTCTTTCTGGAGAGAGAACAGCTTTAAATTTTTTACAAATGATGTCTGGAATATCTACCAAAACAAATAAATATTCAAAACTCCTTAAAAACAGCAATATAGAATTATTAGATACCAGAAAGACTCTTCCTGGACTCAGATACGAACAAAAGTATTCAACCTTTGTTGGAGGAGCAAAAAATCATAGATTCGGCCTTTTTGATGCAATTATGCTTAAAGATAATCACCTAAAAGCTTTTGGGGGTATTAATAAAATAAAAAACATTAAATTTTTAAAAAAGGGTGATTTTTTAGAGATTGAGATCGAAAAGCTTTCTCAAATTAAAGGAGCATTGAAGAGCAAACCGGATATTTTATTGCTGGATAATTTAAATCTTAGTGAAATAAAAAAAGCAATTTCTCTAATTGACAATAAATGTTTGATTGAAGTTTCAGGAATAAAGAAGCCCGAGGACATTAAAAAATATAAAGACCTTCCTATCCATTATATTTCACTAGGAGATCTTACAAAAAATATTGAATCTATAGATTTTTCTCTAAATATTTCATGAAGTCGATAGTAGTTTTTTGTTTGTTTTTATTAATCCTTTCTGGCTGTTCTCAACACAATGAAAATATTTCAATGCAAGACAAAAAAATTTATGAATTTTCCTGGTGTAGCTATAGGGATGGTTTTAAAGCTCAAGATCTAAATAATGAATTAATATCTTATTTAGGATTTTTAAAAAATCTCAAGGATCAACATGGACTTTACAAAGAAACTAAATACTTGGATCCATCTTTTAAGCAAAAAAAATATGATTTTTCTTGGTTAGATATTTTTGAAAATGAATTGGAAAAGAAAGCGTTTTATGAGTTCGCAGAAAACTCTGAAATTCACAAAAATTGGTTGAGTAGCAAAGATGAAATAATTATCTGTGATACTCAAAAACAGACATTTTATGAAACTGAAATTACGAATAATTATGATTTTTTAGATGGTGATCAGACTTATGTAGGATTTTGCCAACTAAAAGATGGATTTGATTTGGATTACTTAATATCTGAGATAAGGAAAAATTCTATTTTTTTGGATAAACCCTATAATCAAGTAGCTCTTATTCCTGATTTCAACATGATAGATTTTAATTTTTTGATTTACTTAGAAACAAATTTTGTCATGAATGATCTTAATCTTATTAAGAAAAATGGACTGGATAATGCTTGTGAAGAATATGAAAATTACTCCGCAAATAGTTTATTATTTAATACTTACAACATCGATTAACTGAGGTTCAACTTTGAATAAATATTTTTACTTAAGTCTTTTATTTTTCTCAATTTTTAGTTTTTCCGCAGATTATGACTTTTCCGGATACACCAAATATTTAAATAAAGAGATAAATAAAGGCAATTATCCTGGATTTGTAACTTTAATTTATCAAAATGGAGAAATTATTTTTTCTGACACAAGAGGTTTTTCTGATATTGAAGAACAAGTTCCTTTGAATGAAGATTCTCTTTTTAGAATTTACTCCATGACAAAGCCCATAACTGGCGCTGCATTGATGGTTTTAGTTGAACAAGGAAAAGTATCTCTTTCAGATCCTGTAGAGAAATATATCCCTGAGTTCAAAAATACTAAAGTTTTTAATAAAAAAACTAAACAATTAGAAAATCTAGACAGATCTATAACTTTGTTGGATTTAGCAACTCATTCTTCTGGTTTAACTTACTCATTCATTGATAAAGGAAAAATAAAAGAAATTTATGACCAAGAAAAAATTTATCCCTATTACTTTTTGGATAACGTTTCGTTAGAAAGACCTGCCAAAAAAAGTTACCCAGATATTTGTACTTTTTCTGAGAAGGTCGCTACATTACCTCTGGTTCATCAACCAGGAGAAAAATGGACTTATTCTATAGGCATGGACATTCTGGGATGTATTATTGAAAGGGCATCCAATCAATCTTTTGGAGATTTTCTTAAAAAAAATATTTTTGACCCTTTAGAAATGAAGGATACATTTTTTGAGGTTCCTAGTTCTAAGCAAGCTAGGATGATTGATTTATATGCTCACAAAAAAGGTTTTAAAGAATATGGCGTAGATGTTCCAGATTCAATAGCAAGCCAAAAAAATAAATTAATACTTCTTGATCCCAAAGAAGATAGCTTCTTTTTTCAGGGTGCCTCTATAGAAGATGGCGGATCTGGATTGGTATCTACTGCTAATGATTATCTCAAATTTGCAACCATGCTTTTGAACAAAGGTTCTTTTAATGGAAAGAGGATTTTAAATTCAGAAACTGTGGAAATAATGACTTCAAATCAAGTAGAAAAAAAAGCTAAACCGTATAAGTTCGATGCTTTTGGTTTTGGAGTTACTGTTGGAGTTGCTCTAAATTCAAAAAAAATGAGAATGAAAAGAGGAGATAATTCATATTTTTGGGGAGGCGCTGCTAGAACTTTGTTTTGGGTAGATCCTGAAAATGATTTGGTTTTTGTGAACATGTCACAGGTTTTGGGAAGTCCAAGGATAAATAATAAGGTAGAAAAATTGGTTTATAAGGCGCTTGGGATTTAAAAAAACATTTATCACAGAAGATAAGATTCGATTTAAGATACTAGATCTTTTATCCAGGAGAGAACATTCCTTTAAAGAATTAATTAATAAATTAAAGGATAGGGTAGATTCAGAAGAAAAGCTTTTTGAAGAGTTAACAAAGTTAAAAGAAGAAAATCTGCAGTCAGATGAGAGATTTGCTGAATCCTATACTCGGTCAAGAAGTGTAAAAGGTTTTGGTCCTGAAAAAATTTCTTACGAGCTTAAATCCAGAGGAATAAGTGAAAACCTCATAAGCAAGATAGTGTATTCTGATGAAATAAACTGGATGGAGATTATTAAAAAAGAGTTTAGAAAAAAATTTATAGTTGATAACGATTTTGCTGAAGAGGATATTTCCCGTGCAAAAAAATTTCTTTTACAAAGAGGTTTTGAATTTGATCAAATAAACCAATTATTTAAATAATGAGTTATTTAGTATTAGCAAGAAAATGGAGACCATCCAATTTTTCAGAAGTTGTTGGTCAAGATCATGCTGTTGCAGCTTTAAAAAATTCCGTTTCTTCAAAAAACATTCACCACGCATATTTATTTACAGGTACCCGAGGTATCGGAAAAACATCTATTGCCAGAATCCTAGCCAAAGCACTTAATTGTTCTGAATTAATTAATGACATAGAACCTTGTAATGCTTGTGAATCATGTACATCAATAAATGAAGGAGCTGCAATTGACTTTATTGAGATTGACGCGGCATCCAGAAGAGGTATTGAAGATACTAAAAATCTTTTAGAAACTATTTCTTATTTGCCTTCGTCATCAAAGTATAAAATCTATTTGATTGATGAAGTACATATGCTTACTCCTGAAAGTTTTAATGCTTTGCTGAAAAACTTAGAAGAACCGCCGCCCCATGTCATATTTATGTTTGCAACAACAGAATATAAAAAGATTTTGCCAACAATAATTTCTAGATGCCTTCAAATAAATTTAAGTTCTGTCTCTGTAAAAGTTATTTCAAATCAATTGGGAGAAATTTTTTCAAAAGAAAAAATAAAATATGATGAAAATTCTTTGAAACTTATTGCCGAAGCTGCACAAGGAAGTATTAGAGATGCTCTATCTATATCTGAAAAAGTAATATCCTTTTGCAATAGAAACCTTAAAGAGAAAGAAGTGAGAGGTGTTTTGGGAATTCCAGAACCTGAAATTATTGAGAATCTTTTGAAATCAATTTTAGATGAAGATGTAACAGAGGTTCTATCAATTCTTGAAAATTATGGAGAATACGAAGATCATGAATTTTTATTAAAGTCTTTAATGGATTTAATACAAGACATTGCAATTAGTCAGTTTGAAAAAAAAGGATCCAAAAATAATATCAATGACTTTTTAAAAACCGACCCTGCTAAACTGCAGTTCCTTTATCAGTTAGGACTTTCCAATTTAAAGCACTTTAGTTTGGGCTACGATTCGTTTTCAATATTGAAAATGACTTTATTGAAAATGATTGCCTTTTCTCCTGAAAATCAAAAAAAAAATTCTTTAAAAATTAAAAAACAAGATAACTCTGAAATACAGTGGCCAGGAATATTCTCTGATTTAAATCTAAATGGCATATCGAAAAATCTACTTAAGCAAGCAAGTGTTATTCAACAAGAAAATAATTTAAAACTATCTTTTCCAAAAAACGTTCTTTCTATACTTAATGAAGATCAAAAAAAAGATATTGAAAAAAGCTTTGAAGATTATCTAAAAATGGAATTGGTTTTCATCTATGACGATGAAGTTGATTCAAAACTTACCCCGGAATATGAGAAAAAAAATAAAGATAAAGGAATTAGAAAAAATATTAAAAAAACCATGGAAAAAGATAAAAACTTCAATGAAATCATGGGTGGACTTAAAGTTGAATCTGTAAAATTTAATAAAAAAAATGAAACTTAGTCCTAAAATTTCTGAATTAATTGATTCATTAAAATCTCTTCCTGGAATTGGTCCAAAATCAGCCAAAAGAATGGCTCTTTCATTATTGAGTTCAAATAAAGAAATTGGTTTATTGCTTGCCAAATCTATCGAAGATGCAATTTTAAATATTCAATTATGCCAAAAATGCTATGTTTTAAATGATCAAGAGCTTTGTGAAATTTGTAACTCAGCGAATAGAAATAACAATTCAATATGTGTTGTTGAATCAACTTCAGATCTTTACTCAATTGAAGAAACATCTGAATTCGATGGCAGGTATTTTGTTCTTAATGGTCTTCTTTCCCCAATCGATAATATTGGTGCAGAAGAACTAAGAATAGAAAAATTATTAGATCTCATAGAGGAATTCAATTCAAAAGAGGTCATTCTTGCATTGAATTCAACATTAGAAGGCGAGGCTACTGCTTATTTTTTATTGGAAAAATTAAAAAAGAAAGATGTGACTGTTACAAGAATCGCACAAGGAGTTCCGGCAGGAGGAGACTTAAACTATGTTGATAATAATACTCTTAGAAGAGCAATTTCCTTTAGAACTGAATTAAAATAAAAACATGTCTATCAAATCAGATAATTGGATAAAAAAGATGTCTTTAGAAAATGACATGATTTCTCCTTTCCAACCTAACCAAGTAAAAACTAATGAAGAGAATAATGAAAAATTAATTTCTTATGGGCTTTCTAGCTATGGCTATGACGTAAGGTGTGCAAATGAATTTAAAGTATTTACAAATATCCACTCAGCAACAGTTGATCCAAAAAAATTTGATAGTTCTAGTTTTATTGATGTTATTCAAGATGAGTGCGTAATTCCTCCAAATTCTTTTGCTTTAGCAAGAACAATTGAGTATTTCAAAATTCCAAGAGACGTTCTTACAATTTGTCTCGGTAAATCAACCTACGCAAGGTGCGGAATCATTGTAAATGTAACTCCTCTTGAACCAGAATGGGAAGGGCATGTAACCTTAGAATTTTCCAATACCACCAGTCTTCCAGCAAAAATTTATGCAAATGAGGGCGTAGCTCAAATGTTATTTTTTCAATCAGATGAAATTTGTGAGACTAGTTATAAAGACAGAGGCGGGAAATACCAAGGTCAAAAGGGAGTAACTCTTCCTAAAGCTTGACTCAATCTAATTCCCAATCAACATTAAATCCTCTTCCGCCTTGGAAAACCTTAATTGTTTCTTTGTCAGAATCGTTCCGTATCAAAAATTTAAAATATCTTTTATCTTCTCTTTGCTCAGTAAACTCAAATACTTCAACAGGTTTTGATTTGTAAATAATTTCTTCTTTTTTGTTCAAAAAAGACTTTATTTTAATTTTTCCCTTATCGAAATAGTTTATTTTAAACTCGTCTTTTTTAAGATAATTCATTTTAATTTGAATCTGAAGAGTTAGGTTATCGTAGAAATTTTCTTCAATTTCTATTGAACCTTTCTTTTTACCGAAAGAATAAACAATAATTTTTTGATCACCTTCTTTTTCAACTTTATAGGTTTGATGATCTTTTCTTAGTCCTCCTAAAACATTTAGCTTTCTAAATCCAGATTCCAAAACAACATTTCCATTATCTATACTAAAAATAGATTCTTGTTTTATGGTGAAAAGGGGATGTTTACCAGAGGACGAAATCTTCCAACTATTTTCAGATATTTTCTCTAATGTTTCTTTTACCGATCCAGTTGGCTTTGATGAATAATAATTTTCATAAGGATTTAGATCAAATAAGAATATTTGATTACAAAAAAAACAAAACAGTACTTTAGATAAAATATTCTTTACCATTTTTATGATAGACATCATCTATTTTTATTTTGTTATTGATGATGGATATTTTACCTTCCTGAAGTTCAGTTAATATTTCTGGATAAATAAAATGTTCTATTTTATGAATTTTATTTATAAGATCGTTTTCTTTTTCTTTAACATCCACTTTAACTTTTGCGTAGCCAATTATTGGACCACTATCTAGCCCCTCATCTACGAGGTGAACCGTAACCCCGTGTTCTTTATCTTTGTTTTCAAGAACTTTTTTATGAGTATTTAAACCTGGATATTTTGGTAAAAGAGAAGGGTGAATGTTTATTATTTTGTTAGGGAAATTCTTTACAAAATCCGACCCTAATATCCTCATAAAACCTGCAAGAATTATAAAATCTACACTTTCCTGCTTTATTACTTCTTTAAGTTTCTGATCATAGGATTTACGGTCCTCAAAATCTTTATGATCTAAACACAAATTTTTTATATTGTGTTTTTTTGCTCTTTTTAAACCATAAGCATCCTTGTTATTTGAAATAACAATTTTTATAGTAGCTTTTAAACGACCATTTTCAATGCTATCAACTATTGCTTGAAAATTTGTACCATTTCCTGATAGAAGAATTGCTAGGGCTAATTTTTTGCTCATTCAAAAAATGATTCCTTTATTTGATTTTCTTGGACTTATAAAACCTAATTCAAAGTAAGGCATTTTTAACTTTTTTAAATGATTCTTGCATTGTGTTAAATCGCTTTTGCTTATCGAAAGTATCATGCCAATGCCGCAGTTAAACGTTGATAACATCTCCATTTTAGATAGATTCGATTTTGACTCAATTAAACTAAAAAGATCATCATGAAATGGATACTTTGATCCGATAGAAATATTTGCGGAAAGATTACTTGGAATTATTCTTTCTAAATTTCCCGTAAGTCCTCCTCCAGTAATATGACTTAAGGCATTTAGATGAATCTTATCTTTAAGGAATAAAATTTCTTTTACATAGATTTTCGTGGGCTTCAATAGAGCTTTTCCTAGAGTAGATCCTTTGAATTTTTGATTTAATCTAATCTGCTTTTTTTCAATGAGTTTTCTAACCAAAGAAAAGCCATTTGAATGTAATCCATTGGATTTTAAACCTATCAAAACATCACCTTTTTTTACTTGGTTTTTAAGCTTTTTTGAGCTTTTCTCTAAAACTCCAACACAAAATCCTGCCAAGTCAAACTTACCTTTAGGAAAAGCGTTAGGATGTTCTGCAGTTTCTCCTCCGATTAAAGAGCACTGCGAATCCTTACAACCTTTTGTTATTCCTTTTATTATTTCTTTAGAAACATTAAGATTTATTTTATCTGTAACAAGGTAATCTAGAAAAAAAAGCGGCTCTGCTTGTAAAGTAATTAAATCATTTACACACATTGCTACTAAATCTATGCCTATTGAATCATAAACTTTCATCGCATCAGCAATTTCAATTTTTGTGCCTACTCCATCGGTACAACTTATCAAGACAGGATTTTTGTATTTTTTTGGGAGAACAGAAGCAGCAGCAAAACCTCCTATAGAGCCGATTATTTCTTTTCTAAAGGTAGTCTTGGCTAAAGGTTTTATGATATCTACTAATTGATCACCCCTTTTTATGCTTACTCCAGAATCAGCATAGGAAGTTTTGTTTGATCTAGACAAAGGATTTTGAATTTAAGTTCTATTAAAAAAACATATTATAATCATTTTTAATGCTAAAAATTATTAAAGTTATTTTTTTTATTTCTCTTATTTTTTCTGTTTTTAATTTATACAGCGAGGATTACTCTACAATTGTTCAAGGTGATGATGAGGAAGTTTCTGAATTACTTCAAAAAGCTTTAAACCAATCGATATTAAAAGTATTAGGCAGTCAAAGGGACTTCAATCTTAATCAACAAAATTTTAAAAAATTAAATCCTAATAATTTTGTAAGAGAGTACAAATTTATCGAATTTAATGATGAGGAAGCTCTTGAGGTAATGATTGATTTAAAAGCACTTCAGGAAAAGCTACTGGAACTAAATCTTGGAATTTCTTTTTTAAAAAATCCAAAAGTTGCCGCTTGGGTTCTTTGTAAGCCAGATTACTCATCTCTTCAGGCAGCTAAATCTTTAGATCAGAAATGTAAGTTTGTGAAAAAAGAATTTGATAGGGTTGCAAACGAGAGGGGCATAACAATTGTCTACCCTATATTAGACTCTCGAGATATTAGTTTATTTAGCTTTGAAAATAATTCTAATTTAGAGAATTTAACAATTTTTAATGATCGTTATCCTTCCGACGGATGGTTTTTTTGTGAAATTTCAAGTTCAAGTGAATGGTGTTTTCTTCCAGAAGATATTGAAAAGAAATTTTCTAAATTAGATGTTGAATCTAAATATAAGCCAGCAGTCGGCATAAACATCTTAATTGATAACTTATTTAGTAACCAAAGACTCAAAGCAAGCTCAAAATCCAATCTTCCTTACTATTTAGAAATTAGAGGATTAAAAAAGTTTTCAGATTACAAATCATTTGAAAATATATTAAAAAATATTTTATTTATTAATAATCTGAGTTTAATGTCATTAAGAAATAATTCAGCTACTTATAGTTTTAATCTTTTATCAGAGGAAAGAAATCTATTGAATTACTTTGATGAAATTGAAAATTTAATCCTTATAAACAAAGAAAAAGATAAACTTTTCCTAGCTTTAGGCGAATAATGATTGCGTCTTCAATACCTAATTTCTTGACCGTTTTTCGTTTTTTTTTAGTTTACCCGATCGTAATAAGTATTTTAGAAGAAAATTATCAACTTACCCTTTTTTTCTTTTTTCTGGCAGGAATATCTGATTTTTTAGATGGTTATCTTGCAAGAAAGTACTCTTGGGAAAGTAGATTTGGGAAAATATTTGATCCTATTTCAGATAAAGTCCTTGTCATTGCTACACTTATATCTCTTTCTTTAGTTGGAGAAATAAATATATATTTAACAATGTTTCTTCTGAGTAGAGATCTCTTTATTATTGTTGGAGTCATTTTGTCTTCTCTTCTAATTGATAATTACGAAATAAAGCCTTATTTTTCTGGAAAATTTAATAGTTTCGTTTTGATGACTTACCTCGGATTTGTAATTATTGAGGTCTCATTTGGCCTTGTTCCTGAAGTTTTCTTAAATTTTCTGATGGTAGCGCTCTTAATAACTTCTCTTTATAGCGTAATTGAATACTTAAACTATCCAGGTAGAAAAGTAATTTCCCAAATATTCTTTTAATGAATCAAAAAGTTTTAGATATTTTCTTGCCCAAAGAGAGATCATTGGATCAGTTGAAAAACTTTTCATTTTTAAAAAAAATGATCTCTGAAATTGAGTTATTTTTTAGTAATGAAGAAAATTTTTTATTACTAAACATCAAAGAAGATTTAATAAGAAATTATTTATTTCATGCTTCTTTAAATTCCTGCAAAACACAACCCAAAATAATCGATCTAAAAGAAAAGATTTTCAACCCGGATGTATTTAAATATCCAATGGTTTTTATAAAAAACTTATCAAGTGATACTTTAAATCAAGAATCAGAGATTTTTTTATTTAACGGCTTTAATTACTGTTTAAACCAAAATACCAAAATCTTATTTTCAAGTAATGATTTCATTAAAAATTTAGATATTAAATTGGCAGATCTTGAATCAAGATTGAATACCGTTTTACCTGTTGAGATTTTAAATCCTGCTGATGAAGAAAAAATGAACTTAATTAACTTTGAACTTCAGCAAAGGGGCTTAGAAATCAATGACAAAGAAATGCAATACATATTTACGCATCATTCTCGAGATTTAAATAGTTTATTAAATTTGGCAGAAAAACTTGATGAAATCTCTCATCAAGAAAAAAAATCTATTTCAATAAATTTAATAAAGAAAATTATTTAAAAACTATCTTAATTCAGGACAAACTAAACAAATTAAGTTTGTTTCAATTTTTTTCTTACTGACAAGTCTTTGAATATCTATTGATTCTATAAAGCCAAAAAGGCTATAAGTTGAATTCAAAAAAGAATTAAAAGATGCAAATAAATCATCAATAATTCCTGGAGAAGTAGATATATATTTTATTTTGAAATCTGAAATTCCTGATTTCTCTTCAAGAATTTTAATACCATCTTGAAATACCCCAAGAGAGTCGACAAGATTATTTTGAAGAGCTGATTTGCCAGACCAAATTCTTCCTTGAGCAATCTTTTCAGTTTTATCGATAGTTAACTGTCGGTTCTTTGATACAAGCTTGATAAATTTATTGTAAGAACCATCAACATAACTTTGCATAAATGAAGACAAGTTATCATTTGGAGGTTCCAATAACGAAAAATTTAATTCGTTGGTAGAAACCTTATCAAAGAGTATTCCAACATTTTCAAAGGAATCTTTAAAATTAGGTAAGGCTGCCCAGACACCAATGGACCCAGTAAGAGTAAATGGATTTGCAATTATTGTATTTTGATTCATGGAAATCCAATAACCTCCCGATGCAGCAATATCTCCCATTGAAATTACTATTGGAATTTTTTTATTGAGAAGTTCTAATCTTTGTCTGATTATTTCTGAAGCAAAACCACTTCCTCCTGGAGAATTTACTCTTAGAAATAAACCTTTAATTGACTTATCTTTATCAATTTTATTGAGAGTTTTTGAAAAGTTTTCACTGGAGATCACTCCTTCTGCATATTCACCATCTATTATTTCTCCAGAGGCTACTAAGACAGCAAATTTATTATCTGAAGAATTTTCATTGTTCAAGAGCGCTAGGTTATCTTTAAAAGATATTATTTTTTCCTCAACAAGCGAAGATAGATAGTCATTTAAGTTCGTTCTTACAATTAAAGTGTCAATCAAACCTTCGCTTTTAGCTAGCTTTGCAGTGTCACCATCAAATTTTTCCGTTAATTTTCCGAGATTATTTATGTAATTATCTATTTTTAAATCTGAAATTTTATTTCTATTTTTTGTAATTATTTCTTTCCAAGAATCCCAGACTTCAGAAAGATAAGAAGATGTTTGGAGTCTATCTTCTTCGGATATATTATTTCGAGTAAAAGTGTCCAATGCTGATTTATATTTTCCAGAAACAAAAGTTGATACGCCAATATTAAGTTTTTCCAATAATTGTTTAATAAAAGGTTTCTGTGAAGAAAACCCATCTAAAAGAACCAAACCATTCTGATTCAATAAAATAGAATCAGCATAAGAGGCCAAAAGATAGTTTTTCTTGTCGTAAAAATCAGAATAGGCAATTACTTTTTTGCCCTGGTTTTTGAAACTCTCTATGGCTTTACCAATTTCTAAGATACCTGTGAAAGAAATGTCTAAATAGGTTAAATCCATAAATAGTATCTTTACTTCTTCTTCTGTACCCGCCGTTTCAATAGCCGAAATTATTTCAAACAAATTCAATTCATAGGTTTCCCTCTCAAAAAAAGAAAGATTTGAATTTGTTGTTTCGTTTATTTTTTTTGGGGCAAAAGTTATTACAGCACTAAGGTCTTCCTTGACGTCGCTAACCAAAAAAGTGATTGAAATGAACAACAAAGCTAAAATGAAAAATAGATTCAAAATAACTTTTCTTGTTAAGTCAACGAAGTTGAAAAATTTTCTTAAGAAGCTCATTTAAAGAAGTATTATATAAAGATTATGAAGTCTATTTTTAATAATTTTTTGATAATTTTTCTTCTGCTCTCTTGCTCAAAACCAGATCTCAATGTTTTTGAAGGAAAAGGAGTTTTTCTTGATGATTTAAAAGGTAAATGGATAGTTTTTAACTATTGGGCAGATTGGTGTCCTCCTTGTATAAAAGAAATTCCTGAATTAAATAATCTTCAGTCCAATTTCTCTGACGATTTAAAAGTTTTTTTAATTAACTTTGATATGTTGGAAGGAGAGGAATTAAAACAACAGTTAGAAAAATTCAATGTACAAGTAGACTCTTTATTAACAGATCCTTCTATCATTTATGATTGGGTCATACCAGAGAACCTTCCTGTTACATTTATTGTTAATAGAAAAGGAGAATTGGAACTTACATTAGTTGGCCCGCAAACAGAAGAAGAAATTATTAAATTGTTATCTCTTTAAAGAAACAGCATTGGATTTACTTTTATTCCCAATAAAATAATTTCAAAGTGGAGATGAGGCCCAGTGACTCTTCCAGAAGAACCAACTGTTCCAATTTTAGAATTTTTAAGAACATTATCTCCTTCAGAAACAAAAGTTTCGTTTAAATGGGAATAGGTAGAGATAATGCCATTACCATGGTCAATGATTATTAGGTTACCTCTATAAAAAAATTCACCAACAAAAATTACCTTGCCATTTTCTGGAGCGACTACCTTCGTTCCAGTTTCCGCCGCTATATCCAGTCCTAAGTGGGGATTTCTAGGGGAACCATTTATAAAACGTTTCACTCCATACTCACTGGAAATAATCCCTTTAGTAGGGAAATTGAATTTAGTATCCTGATATTTTTTTACTGATTTCACAGATATTTTTCTTCCATAAATTTCTCTTTCGGTCTTAATTCTTGTTAAATTTTCATTAGAGATTTGGTTGAACTTATTATCTTTAATTGTAATTCTAGATTCTCTGAATTCTTTTTCAGAAAGAATTATGGTCTCTCCCATAATTGTAAATTTCATTTTTGAAGAATAAGAAATGGGGTATACAAGTCGATGACCAGCAATGTCTTTACAAATAAATTTTTTAAAAGAATTGTCTAGATTTTCATTGCTAATAAATCTATTTATCAGGCCTCCTTTTTCAAGTGTTTCATTTGGAAATGAACAAGGAGTTACCTCAGCTAATTTGAAGTTTGTACAACTAAATAAAAAAGTCAGACAAAAAAATATTAAAAAATTATTTAATTTCATCTATTTTAGTTATTTCTGAAAGAATGAGATTTCGTTCAGTTCTAGTGAGAATTTCATCTCCCTCAGTTAACTTCGTGTTATCCAAGAGCTCACCATCTTTGGTGGAAACGGTATAGCCCCTCGATAAAACTGATAGAGGACTAAAAGCTTGTAATTTTGATGAAGAAGTATCAAAAGAATTTTTTTTGTTGAAAAGAACTTTATTAAATACATTTTTAAAAATTAATTTTTTACTCTTTAAATCTGCTTTTTGATTTGAAAGCTTTATGAGTGGATTTCTTTCTCTTAAAGAAGTTCTTTTTTTTATGAGGTTTAACCTTTTAGATGAAAACCTATCCTTTTGTAAAAAAACAATTTTATTGAAGCTTTCATCAATTTTAAAAATCTTTTGATCAAGATTGAAATTAATTTTCTTTAGAACATTGGATGCATCACTAAAATTTTCATTTTTAGTTTCAAGATAATTTTTAATTGATATTGAGATTGATTTTTCTAGAATCTCAATTTTATCAATAATTTGTGAGTGAGCTTGGCTTGCTATTTCAGCTGCTGCTGAAGGAGTTGGGGCCCTTAAGTCAGAAACTAAATCGCATATTGTAAAATCCGTTTCGTGACCAACCGCGCTTATTACAGGAATTTCAAGAGCATAAATCTCTCTTGCAATATTTTCACTATTGAAGCACCAAAGATCTTCTAGGGAGCCACCGCCTCTAGCAATTATTATTAGATCTAATTTTTCTGTTTTATTAAATTCTCGAAGCATGTTTAATGCATTTATTATTTCGTTCTCTGCTTTGTCTCCTTGCACCAAAGAAGGGGCTAAAATAAGTTTTGATAAGGGAGCTCTTCTTTCCAATACGTTTCTAATATCTTGAATTACGGCGCCTGATGACGAAGTTACTACTCCGATATGCATTGGTAATTCAGGAATTTCTTTTTTAAAAGACTCATCGAAGAGACCTTCTTTTAAAAGTTTATTTTTTAAATTTTCAAAAGCCTTTAACAAATCTCCTTCACCTGAATACTCTAAGCTTTCTGCTATAAATTGATATCTACCTTGCGCCTCAAATAAGGATAATTTTCCTTTGAGGACTATCTCGTCACCGATTTCAGGAATATTTTTAAGATAAGAGTTTTTAAATTTAAACATCACACAACTAATGGATGAATTCTCGTCCTTTAAGGTGAAGTACCAATGTCCAGATTGACGGTAGTTGGTAAATTCAGAAATTTCTCCTTTTACCCAAACATCATTGAATTTTTTTTCAAGAGTAAACTTAGCGTTTTTATTGAGTTGAGAGACAGAAAAAATTTCAGGAGAATTTTTTTGTTCTTTACTTAACATTGTTACAGTATATCTATACTTCCCATCAAAATGACAAATCTAAATTCAAGAACAATAGGAATATTATCAACATCTATTGGAGCCATGCTTATTGGCGTTGCTCCAATTTTAGTGAGAACAAGTGAAATTACTCCTTCTTTGACAGGATTTTATAGATTTCTTTGTGCGACGTTCATTTTGTTTGTTTATGGGATTGCAAAAAATAAATTTATCAATCTCAAGTACAAAGATATTCTGATTCTTGCAATACCAGGACTATTTTTTGGAAGTGACATTACTTTATGGCATTGGTCAATAAATCAAACATCAGTTGCTAATGCTGCTCTTTTTGTTAATACAGCTCCCATTTATGTAGCCATAATTTCTTATTTTTTATTTAAAGATAAATTAGATTTATTTTTTTATTTTGCTGGTTTTTGTTGTCTTGGGGGAGTGTTTTTAATCTTATTTGAACAAAATGAATATCAAACCTTTTCCGGAGACTTATTATCTTTAGTCGCTGCGGTCTTTTATTCAGGATATTTAATTTCAGTTAAAAAGTTTTCAGAAACTTATGAAACTTTTCATTTAATGTTTTTTTCCGCATTATTTGGATGCATTCCGCTTTATTTAGGAAGTCTTTTAGAGATTGGTCATGCCTTTCCTGAAACAGCCTTGGGGTGGTCAAATATTTTGTTCCAAGGCTTGTTTATTCAAATTGCAGGACAAGGCTTGATTATTTATGGACTCTCTCTAATAAGAGTGCAATTTTCGTCATTAATACTCTTAATCCAGCCGCTCACAGCAGCTTTTCTGGCTTTTTTACTATTTCAAGAAATGTTCTTAATTCAGCAGATTTTCGGTGCTATTATTCTTTTAATCGGGATTTATTTAGCAGGAATTTCCGATCAAAAAACTATAAAGAATTAAATGTCAGAAGTAATAAAGATAGCAAATTGCAGTGGATTTTATGGAGACAATCTATCCATAGCAAAAAAAATGGTTGAAGGTGGACCAATAGATGTTTTAACAGGAGATTATCTTGCTGAATTGACGATGACTATTTTGTATAACCAGAAAATGAAAAGGGGAGAAAATCTAGGATATGTAGGCACCTTTCTGAAACAGTTTAGAGATGTAGCAAAACTGTGCAATGATCAAAGCATTAAAATTGTTTCTAACGCAGGAGGTTTGAATCCTGCTTCAATGGCAGCTGAAGTTGAAAATATAATCAAAGAATTGAATCTTGATTTGAAGGTCGCTTATATTGATGGAGACGATTTGATGCCTAGACTTGATGAATTAAGTTCGTCTGGTGAAAAACTAAAAAATATTGACAAGAATAACGATCTTTTTTCTTATGAGAAAAAACCACTTACTGCAAACGCTTACTTAGGAGCTTGGGGTATTAAAGAGGCTTTAGATAATGGCGCTGATGTGGTCATTTGCCCGAGAGTCACGGATGCTGCTGTAGTTATAGGTCCTGCAGCATGGAAATTCAATTGGTCAAGAAATGATTATGATCAGCTTGCCGGAGCCCTTGCAGCTGGCCATATAATCGAATGCGGTGCTCAAGCCACTGGCGGCAATTATTCTTTTTTTAAAGAAGTTCCTACTTTCAAAGATATTGGTTATCCAATAGCTGAAATAAACCAAGATGGCAGCTTTATAATTACAAAACACCCAAATACAGGAGGATTGGTTTCGGTTGGTACCGTCACAGCACAGCTTCTCTATGAGATAGGTTCTCCTGCTTATGTAAATCCAGATGTTATTTCTCATTTTGATACTCTAAAAATTGAACAAGAGACCGAAGATAGAGTATTTGTTTCTGGTTGCAGAGGAAGTAGTCCACCTAAAGATCATAAAGTTTGTATTAATCTTGCGGGAGGTTTTAGAAATGGGACTGAGTTACTTCTAACAGGTTTAGATATTGAAGAAAAAGCTAAATTAATTACTGAAACTATTTTTGATTCGGTTGGTGGTAAAGAGCAGTTTGATAAGGTAGATATACAGTTACACAGAACTGACAAAGAAAATCCAGAAAGCAATGAACAGGCACAAGCCTTTCTAAGAATTGATGTGATGTCACAAAATCCTGATTTAGTTGGGCGATTATTCAGCGCTAAAATAATTGAATTAGCTTTAGCAAATTTTCCTGGCTGGACAGGAAGAAGTGGAGTTGTCCCTAGCGGACCTTATATTGAGTATTGGCCAGCATTGGTTGATAGTAAATTTATAAAGGAAAAAGTGCATTTTGATGGCAAGACCATGGAAGTTATTCCAACTAGCCAACTGGACTTTGAAGAAGTTTATTACCAAAAGGAACCAGCTGAAGTAAAACAAATAACTGAAAATCCTGATACGGAAATATTTTTTGGAGATATCTTTGGCACCAGATCTGGAGATAAAGGGGGTTGCGCCAATCTTGGTGTGTGGAGTAAAAATCCGGAAGCTTATGGATTTTTATTTGATTATTTAACAGTTGATAAATTGAAAGAATTGCTTCCAGATTTAAAATCTTTTGAAATTGATAGATTTGAATTACCTAATATTTTATCTTTAAATTTTTATATTCACGGAATTTTGCAAGATGGAGTTTCTTCATCAACAAGAATGGANGGGCAGGCAAAATCGCTAGGGGAATATTTAAGAGCTAAAAAAATTAATGTGCCTAAAATTATTTTAAAATAAGACGCAATGACAAGTAAAAAACTTTCAATAGAAAATCTAACCTTTCNAGCAACTAAAATAGATGTNTCTAACCACATTTTNACTATTACTTTGAACAGGCCTGAAAAGAAAAATGCACTAAACAATGTAATGATGAATGAAATAAATTATGCACTTGCATATGCCAAACAAGAAAGAGCTATAAGAGTTGTAATTATTGCAGCGGAAGGAGATGTTTTTTGTGCAGGAGCAGACTTAAATAGAAAACAGGAAGAATCAAACGTTCCAAGGCTGGAGGGATCAGACGATATAAGTCTCTCAATTAGGCATTTGTATAAACCTGTTATTTGTAAGATTCAAGGATCGGTTCATGCTGGTGCTCTTCTAATGGTTACAAATTGTACTCATGCAATTGCTGTTNAATCTGCAAAATTTTCGGCTCCTGAAATTCTTCGNGGGGTTTGGCCTCATATGGTTATGGCTGGATTATTTAGAGTTATGCCTAAGAGAGTTGGATTAGATTTCTGTATGCGTGGTCAGGCAATAGATGCGAATAAAGCTCAAGAGTGGGGATTGATTAATGAATCCGTAGCTCCAGAAGCTTTAGACGAAACTGTCGCTAAATTAGCAAAGGATTTAGCCAGTCTTGCTCCAGGTACAATGCAGTTTGGTCTTGAAGCATATGTAAATCAAGACAATATGAATTTTGATGAAGCATTGCCTTATTTAGGAAAGAAGAGTGCTGAAACTTTTGCTGGTCCTGACGCAAAAGAGGGAATTGCAGCTTTTCTAGAGAAAAGAGAGCCCAAATGGGATTAATCCAAGACAACTAAGGTTTGACCGTTTTCTACTTGTTCACCTTTAGAAACTAAAATATTTTTAATCTTTCCAGATGACGGAGCACTTACTTTATGTTCCATTTTCATTGCTTCTAAGATAATCAAAGTATCTCCTTTTTTAACGGAAGAACCTTTTTTAATTTGGACTTCTACTACCTTTCCTGGCATTGGTGCATTTAGACCGCCTTCAATTGTTCCTGAATCTTTAACTTCAAATTTGGGTAAAACATTAAATAGCAAATCTCCCTTGTAGGTATGAATCAATAAAAGATTATCTTCAAAAGATACCTTTGATCTGAGTCTGGATCCCGATATTTCTACATCTATAAAATTATCTTGCCAATCATAGACGGTTGCCAATTCCGAATCAGAAAATTTAAACTTACCATCTCTTGATTTTTTATAGTTAATAACAAAATTTGTATCCTTTAAAGAAAGTTTAACTTCCTGAAAAGGTAACCTTGCATTGTTCCACCCTGAATCCATATTCGTTAAAACAGANGCGTTTTCTCTATTCAATCCTTGAATCCATAAACTTGCTGCTTTTGCATAATTTTTTATTTCTTCTTCGGAAAGGTCTACTTCTCCACTTAGTTTTTCTTTCTCGATGAAATCAGTAGTAGTAGCACCTTTTAGAAATTTCTCAGATCTTAAAATAGCTATTAAGAATTCTCGATTTGTTTGCATTCCACCAAAGTGACTATTTTCTAAAGCAAGAGCTAATTTTTTTGCAGCTTCTGTTCTAGTTTCTCCATAAGAAATAACTTTAGCTAACATTGGATCAAAATCAGGAGTAATGATTGACCCTGATTCAATTCCTACATCCCATCTAACGAGAGGATCATCTGCCGGTAAAAAAGAAATCATCTTTCCAGTTACCGGTAAGAAATCATTATTTGGATCTTCGGCATACAGTCTCACTTCTATAGAACTTCCAAACCAATCTATATCGGATTGGTCATAACCTAAAGACTCACCTTCGGCTATTCTGAGCTGTTCTTTTACAAGATCAATTCCGGTAACTTCNTCAGTAACAGGATGTTCAACTTGAAGCCTGGTATTAACCTCAAGAAACCAAAATTCTTTTGTCTTCTCATCAACNAGAAATTCAACAGTTCCAGCTGATTCATACTTCAATTTGGAAGCTAACTTGATGGCAGCGTCTCCCATTTTTTCTCTCATGGAATCATCAACCATGGGCGAGGGCGACTCTTCAACTACCTTTTGATGTCTCCTTTGAATTGAACATTCTCTTTCTCCCAAATGAACCAAATTACCATAGGAATCGCCAAGGATTTGTACTTCAATGTGTCTAGACTTTTCAATGTATCTTTCTAAAAAGACTCTCTTATCGCCAAAGCCACCCTCAGCTTCTCTCTCTGCAGAAGCAATAGATTCTTTCAAATCCTTTGAACTTTTGACAATACGCATACCCTTACCACCACCTCCTGCGGCAGCTTTAACAAGGATAGGATAACCAATTTTGTTTGCATCTTTAGCTGAAGAACCTGAAGGTAGGGTGGGTACACCGGCTTTTTCTGCTAAAGTTTTTGCAGTAATTTTATCTCCCATTTTTTTTATGGCATTTGCAGAAGGACCTACCCACTTGATTCCTGCTTTTTTTACATTATTCGCAAAATTAGCATTTTCAGATAAAAATCCATAACCAGGGTGAATTGCATCTACATTATTTTTTTTNGCNATTTCTAANATTTCTTTAGCATTTAAATATGAATCTGAAAGTTTAAAAGACTGATCTGCCTCTCTAACATAAGGAGTATTTTTATCAGCCTCTGTATAGATAGCTACACAGGTTATTCCCATATCGTGAGCACTTTTTATGATTCTACTTGCGATTTCTCCCCTGTTTGAAATCAACAATTTTTTAATTGTCATAACCTAAATACCCCAAATCCTTCTGATCCTTTAACTTCTTTATTATTAACAATCGATAAACACATTCCCAATACATTTCTCGTATCTCGGGGATCTATAATTCCGTCATCACTAATAACGCTTGTAGCTCTCAAAGCTTTGGAACCCCTGTCATGAGAGATTTGTTGATTTTTTACAATTTCTGCGTCAGCTTTTTCGTCAAATTTAAGACCTTTTCTTGCAGCTTGACCTCTTCTCACGATAGACATCACTCCTGCGATCACTTCTCCACCCATTACGGCAATTTTTGCAGTTGGCCACAGAAACGTGAAAGAATTCCCAAATTCTCTTCCAGACATTGCATAAGTTCCAGCCCCATATGAATTACCTACTATCACTGTAAGATGCGGAACGTTTGAGTTTGAAACAGCATTTAACATTTGAGCTCCTTTTTTAATGGAACCATCTTGTTCATAATCTTTTCCGACCATAAATCCAGTGATATTTTGAAGAAAAACTAAAGGTAAATTTCTTTTGTTGCATAGTTGTATGAAGTGGGCTGCTTTTTGAGAAGCATCGGGAAAAAGCATACCGTTATTTCCAAGTACGCCAACTGGGTATCCGTGAATAGAAATAAAACCACAAATTATTGTCGGTCCAAAAAGCGGTTTGAATTCTTCGAACTTCGATCCATCGGAGATACGGCCGATTATCTCTCTGATATCAAAAGGAGTCTTTAAACTTGGCTCGATAATTCCCAACAAGTCTTCTTGACTATATTTAGGAGGAGCTATTTCAAATCGAGGATTATTCCCTTCTTTATCCCAATTTAAATGAGACATTACTTCTCGAGCAATTCTTATTCCATCTAAATCATCCTCAGCTAAATATTCAGCTAAACCAGACTTTTCGGCATGCATTTTTGCACCCCCAATGTCTTCTCTGGAAGAAATTTCACCAGTTGCCATTTGAACTAAAGGTGGTCCTGCAAGGGCAACATCTGCTTGGTTTTTAACAAAAATATTATAGTCCGACATCCCAGGTTGATAAGCTCCACCAGCGGTAGCAGTTCCGAAAGCAACAGTTACAGTTGGAATGTTTAGTTTTGAAAGCTCAGTGATTTCATAAAATTGTCTACCTGATTCAGCAAAATGACCCATTCCGCCAACAGCAGCTCCGGCTCTTGGACGTAAATCACCTCCAGCAGATTCAACAAATTGAATGAAAGGAATACGACAATCTCNTGCAATTTGCATACATCTCATCCATTTTTTTACAGAGTAAAAATGCATTGCTCCTGCAAGAACAGTAGGATCGTTTGCAAAGATTACACACTCGATTCCTGAAGATACTCCAATACCAGCAAAAGCACCGCCACCTATAGGGTATTCAGATTTGTAGGCCGCTAAACCGCTAATTTCTAAAAAAGGACTATCTGGATCCAAGAAGTGGAAAACTCTTTCTCGAACTGGAAGTTTTCCCCTTGCTGCCAATCTTTTATGATGATCTGGACCACCACCTGCTTCAGCTTCATCTAATAGTCCATTCAATTCAGAAATCATCTCCAACATGGACGACTTGTTGTTCTCAAATTCTTCAGAATTTAAATTTAGTTTTGATTGGAAGGGTTGAGATTCTAGTTGCTTCATTACTTCTTTATAAAGAAAAAAATATGCACTAATTTTTTCACATTGTCCATTTGATTATATTTAATTTGGGTATAATGCTTTCTCTTTTGGGCGACTAACTCAATTGGTAGAGTGCCACCCTTACAAGGTGGAAGTTACAGGTTCAAGTCCTGTGTCGCCCACCATCTAAAAACATCATTTTTTAATTGGCATATTTTTTTTGAGTGTTAAATTAACCTTGTGAACAAATACAGAAGAAAATTTCTAAAAAGTTTAGCGCTACTTTTACTTTTTCTGCCTATACGTATTTTTCCGTCATTTAATAAAGAATCGGTTATTTCTTTTCAGTATGGCGTGGCGAGTGGGGACCCTACAAATACTAATGTAATTTTATGGACAAAAATCTTACCAATGGGTAATCCAGAAATTCGAGTTAGGTGGGAAGTTTCAAGTTCCAAGGATTTTTCAAATCTTATTACCTATGGTCATGTCAGGACAAATTCTAAAAAAGATTATTCTGTTAAAGTTGATGCAAAAATTCCAAAAAAGTTTAATGGTGAAAAAATTTATTACCGATTTTTAGCAGATGGCAAAACCTCTGATATTGGAATGACATCAACATTACCTAGCGAAAATCCAAATAATTTCAATATCGCTTTTTGTAGCTGCTCAAATTATCCTGCGGGATATTTTAATGCTTACAAAGAAATAGCAAAAAATGAAAAAATAGACTTGGTTTTGCATCTTGGAGATTATCTCTATGAATATGGTCATGGTGGTTATGCGTCAAAGGATGCAGAACAAATGGGTAGAGTTGTAAATCCGAAACACGAAATGGTTTCATTGGATGATTATCGAAAAAGGTATGCGACATATAGGTCTGATCCCGATCTAAAATTATTACATCAAAAAAAACCTATGATTTCTGTTTGGGATGATCATGAATTTACTAATGATAGTTGGCAAAAAGGAGCTCAAAACCATTCTAAAGATGAAGGTACTTTTGCTAATAGAAAAAAGAGTGCTCTTCAAGCTTATTACGAATGGATGCCAATCCGTGAGAAAGGCAGAAAAGATAAAATTTGGAGAAATTTCAGGGTAGGAAATCTTATAAATTTGATGATGTTGGATACCAGATCATATGAAAGAGATAAACAATTAGATATAGAAAAATACTTTGACGGCAATTCTTTTAATAAAAATTCTTATTTAAAAGATATAAATAAACCAAGAAAACTTCTTGGTAAAGAACAGTTCAACTGGATAAGAACTAAAGTAGATAGTTCTTTTAAATGGTCTATTTTTGGACAACAAATTCTAATCGGACCAAAATATTTACCAACAATTTTTAAGACTGTTGACAAAGAAAACTTTCCAAAATTTCTCCATAAATATCTTTCTTTAGCCGGAACTAAGATTCCTTACAACACAGATCAGTGGGACGGTTATCCAAAGGAAAGGGAAAAGTTTTATAAAACTATTAGCAATTCTCAATCCAGCCTCATTCTTGCGGGGGATTCACACAATTCTTGGCTTTCAAATCTATTCGATAAAAATAATAAATTTGTTGGCGTTGAGATAGGAGCTCCTTCTATCACTTCTCCAAATTTTGTTGACACTTTTGGAGATTTTACAGGCGCATTGGATAAATCATTTATTGATTCTAATAAAGATCTTATTTGGACTAATGGAAGGAACAAGGGCTATGTAGAACTTAATATTTTTTCGGAATATGTAGACGTCAAATTCAATTTTGTTTCCTCGGTTAAATCTAAAAATTACAAGAATTTAAAACCCATAATTTTTAAAGTTAATCATAGAAAAGCAATCACTTAGATTAGGTTTTTATATTGTTTTTGTAAGTTACTTTCGTTTCATACTATGTATAATTGTTTTCCTAAATTGGACCGGTAGTTCAGTTCTGGTTAGAACGCCGCCCTGTCACGGCGGAGGTCGCGGGTTCGAGCCCCGTCCGGTCCGCCATTAAAAAATGTACATTACTGTTCTTAAATCTAAGTTGCATAGAGTAAAGGTTACTTCTACAAACATTGACTACGATGGATCTTGCGGAATTGACAAGGACTGGATGGATGCTCTTGATATCAAAGAATACGAACAAGTTCATATCTATAATATTTCAAATGGAAATAGATTTGTTACCTATGCCTTTTCTGAAGATGCCGGAAGCAAAAAGATTTCTCTAAATGGTGCTGCTGCCCATAAAGCAGATACCGGAGATTTAATAATCGTATGTACCTACATGATGGGTAGTAAAGATGATAAATTTCAAGAACCAAAAATTTTAAAAATTGAAGATTAGGAGATAATGATGAAAATTGAAGATTTGTTTTCAGTAAAAGACAAGGTTGCTGTTGTCACTGGAGGATCTCGAGGGATAGGTGAAATGATTGCATCAGCGTATTTAGCAAATGGCGCTACTGTATATATTACGTCCAGAAAGGCCGATGTTTGTGATGCAAAGGCAATAGAACTCTCGGAAAAATATAATGCTCAATGTACATCCCTTCCATCTGACTTATCTTCTCTAGAAGGAATAGAGAAGTTTGTAAAAGAAGTAGAGGCGTTAGAAGCTGGGATTGATATTTTGGTAAATAATGCTGGAGCAGCATGGGCGGAACCTATAGATGTTTTCTCAGAAAAAGGCTGGGATAAGGTGATGGATCTAAATGTCAAAAGTGTATTCTTCTCTACGCAAAAGTTTCTTCCATTGTTGAAGAAAAAAGCTACAAGAGAAGATCCTTCTCGGGTTATCAACATAGGTTCAATTGATGGTATTGGAACTCCTGTTTTTGAAACATACCCTTACAGTGCGTCAAAAGCCTCTGTTCATCACATGACAAGAGTGCTCGCCGCAAGACTTGTTAGAGAAGACATTTTAGTGAATGCCATTGCACCAGGACCTTTTCCTAGCGATATGTTGGGTTCAGCAGTAGCCCATAACTATGATGGCATTATTTCTAGAAATCCGGTCCATAGAATGGGTAGAGCCGAAGATGTCGGCGGTTTAGCTTTATATCTTTCATCAAAGGCTGGTTCTTACACTGTAGGAGAAACCATTACTTGCGATGGAGGAACCATCTCTGCAACTGGTCACGATTTGAGTGAATAAAAAAACCCCGTCATTTCTGACGGGGCTTAAGAATAAGTATTTCAACTTAATTCTTACCTTAAGCGGGCGAACCGGCAAAAGGTCGGAATCGGGTTAACCCGTTGTCAAGAGGCACCCCCTGAAATTCCTGCTAATTCGTTAATACTAATTTGGACCACCTCCTTCACAGGGTAAGAATAAAACGCACTATACTAGGAACCCCTGATATTGAACCTAAATGCAACACTTGTGTTTATTTTACTATAAGACGAGAGGGTAATAAAAGACCGATAAAAGAAGGATATATAGAAATGAAATTAAATTAATAAAAATTCCTGCTCTTACCATTTGCTGAATGGGAACTAAGTTTGAAGCAAAGACTATAGAGTTGGGAGGAGTTGCAACTGGCAACATGAAAGCACAGCTAGCAACAATTGTTAGCGGCAATGTAAGCAGCAAAGGGTTTATATCTAAATTGAAACCTACGCTAGCAATTACGGGCATAAAAGTTATTGTCGTTGTTAGATTGCTCGTTAACTCTGTAAGGAATAAGACCAACAATATAATCAAAGCAACTACTATAATGGGATTGACGTCTGCAGGTATCAAATTAGCTAACCATGAAGCAAGGCCGGTGGAATTTACTTCATAGGCTAAAGCCATACCTCCACCAAATAAAAAGATAAGCCCCCATGGAAATTTTTGCTGTAAGTCATCCCAATTAAGCAAATTATCTTCTCTATTTTTAGAACTAACAAAAAATAGTGAGAGGCCTCCTATCATTGCAATAACTGCATCTTCTAAAAAACCTAATCCTGGTAAATCGTCTAATAATTTTCTAAATACCCAACAAAAGGCAGTTATCGAGAAAATTATCGCAACCATTTTTTGCTCTGAAGTAATCTTTCCTAAATCTTCAAGCATTGTTCTTAGTTTTGAATTTGTTTCCGGAGAAGCCTTAAAATTTATTGGAAAAATTAAAGAGGTTAAAATAAACCAAACAAGAGGTACCATAACTAGCGTCACAGGCAACCCTATTGCAAGCCAACTTATGAAACCTATATCTTGATTAAAATTATCATTTGCATATTGAATAAGATAGCCATTTGGAGAAGTTCCAATTGGAGTAGATATTCCTCCCAGAGAAGCTGAATATGCAATTCCAAGGAGTAGAGCAAATTGAAAATTTTTACTCTCACTTGGAAGCAAATCTTTTACTGTCTCATTTATTACAGCTATGACTGACACTCCAATTGGCAAGAGCATTATTGCTGTAGAGGTATTCATAACCCACATACTTAAAATTGCACTTGTTAGCATAAAAGCAGCCACGATATTTTTTGCCTGCATGCCACTGTATTTCAGGATATTAAGTGCAATTCTTTTGTGTAAATTCCACTTTTGCATAGCAATTCCTATCATAAATCCACCAGCAAAAAGAAATTGAACCTTATTCATGTATTCTCTACTGATTACTCCAATTGGATCTATTCCTAACAAAGGAAAGAAAATTAAAGGTAATAGAGCCGTTGCATAAAGTGGCATTGCCTCAGTAGCCCACCAAATTCCCATCAGTAAAAAAATAGCTGCAGTTAGCTTACCTTCGTTTGATAATCCATCTGGGACAGGCATGAAATAAATACAAACAAAAATCGCAATTCCAATCCAAAAACCGATTTTTTTGGCATTAAATGAATTCATTTGAAATACTTAGTATAGTTTCTTCCATAATATGCTGAATTTATCTAAAAATAACAATGACTAAATATGTTTTATCCATTGATGGTGGTGGAGTAAGGGGTTTAGCTTCGGCAACATTTTTAAGTGAACTGGATAAGTCAACTAATAAAAAACTCTCAGAGAGCTTTGATCTAATTGTAGGCACATCTACAGGAGGCATAATAGCCTTGGCAATTTCAATTTTAGGTCTTGAAGGTGACGATCTGGTAAAAATTTATTCAAAAGAAAATCTTAAAAAAATTTTTTCCCCTTTGAGGTATAGATTTTTGGGATCGAAATATGCGGGCAAAATAAAGAGAAAAACTTTCGAAGAATATTTCAAAGCTGAAACATTAAGTTCTGCAAAAACACCATTGATTATAACTGCATTCGATCTGGAAAGAAGACGGGTAAAAATGTTCAAATCTTGGAAAGAGGGTTACTTGCCAGCTAGAAGAGTAGCTGCAGCAACCTCAGCAGCACCAACTTACTTTCCAGCCGAATCAATAGAAGGCCAATGGTATCTTGATGGAGCAGTATCAACTAATAATCCTGTTCTTATAGCTCATGCAGAATCAAAAGCTTTATGGCCAAATGAAGAAATAAAAATTCTAAGTATTGGTACAGGCTATAATGAAAGAAGATTAGATGGAAGGAAAGCAAGAAAATGGGGTTCAATTTCCTGGCTTAATGCCGGAATAATCCAGATCTTAATGGAATCTAATATAGAACATGTTATTGCACAATCCCTATTTAATGATAATTATTTAAGAGTAGATTCTTCACTTGTTGGCATTAAATCGTCATTTGATAACACCTCTAAAAGAAATTTAGACTCAATAAAAAAATTGGGAGAAAGTTGGTGGGAAAGATTTGGTGAAAAATCCAAAGAATTTATTTTGTAACTATTTCATGGATAAAATTTCAGTGCTAGGTGGGGGTTCTTGGGGAACTACGCTTGCTAATTTGTTAGCTGCAAAAGACTTAAATGTTTCCATCTGGGCAAGAGATCCTAAGATCTTTATTAAAAATAAAAACACTCTTATTAATAAAAAATATCTCCCTAAATACAAACTTTCTTCAAAATTAAAAATTCAAGAAGATATTAAAGAAGCTGTTTTAAGTGCTAACTTAATTATTATTGCAATTCCTTCCAAAGATTTTAGGAAAATTTCTTCAAAAATATCTAAATACTTAAATAATCAAAAAATTTTGATAGCAACAAAAGGTATAGAAAATGAATCGTTTATGACCATGAGTGAAGTATTCTTAGACGAAACAAATCATTCAAAAAAAAATATCATGGTTCTCTCAGGTCCAAATATTGCAGATGAAATTATGAGAAAAAACATATCTGCATCAGTAATTGCAGGAAGCGATAAAAAATCTTTAAAACAAGTATCAGATTTCTTTAATAGTGATTTTTTTAAAATATTTTTATCAAACGATACTAAAGGTATAGAAATGGCCGGAGCTTTAAAAAATTTGTATGCAATATGCTCTGGTTTATCTGATGGATTAGGTTTTGAATCAAATACAAAAGCTATGTTGCTAACAAGATCTTTATCAGAGATGTCTGAACTTTTTAAGAAAATCAATGCTAATCCTTTAACTCTTCTTGGTTTATCAGGAGTTGGAGATTTAATAGCTACAAGTAGCTCTGAAAAAAGTAGAAATTATTCCTTTGGAAAGTTTTTAGGGAAAGGAAATAGTCCTAGTAAGGCATTATCGATGGTAAAGCAGTCTGTAGAAGGACATAGAACATTAAAAGTTCTTTATTTAGAAAAGAAGAAGCTATCTTTAAATATGCCTATAATTGATGCTTTATATAAGATTGTTTACTTAAAAAAAGACCCAAAAAAATGTTTTTTAAAGTTTATCCACGAAAGTGGTAATATTGACACCGCTTATGACTGAAAAAAATGATGATTCGTCGGAAATTACCGAAGTTGAACTAGAAGAAAAGAAGAATTTTAAAGATGTAATACCTGAGAAGGTTAAGCATCCTTCCACTTGGATTACAGCTGTTTTGGTTGTTTTCTACCTATTCTTGTTAGGATTTTTAGATTTAGTCTTATGGATTATTGCAGGTACACAATTCTTATTTACCTTGTTCACTAAGGAACCAAATTCGCATTTATCAACTTTTTCCATTAAATTAAGAAATTACATTGTTCAAATTGTTGATTTTGTAACATATAGTAGTCAAGAAAGACCTTTTCCTTTTAATCCCTTACCTGAAGAAGATAATGATTAAAAGTTATAAAAAAGTCTGTAAAATATAACTGTTTTTAAGGATTTATAATGAGTAAAAAGAATTTTGCCAAAAAGGCTATACCAATTTCCAGACCATCACCTGAAGAGGCAATGGAAGCTGTGAAAACTCTTTTAGCTTTTGCTGGAGACGATCCTACTAGAGAAGGATTAGTAGAGACACCTAAGCGAGTCATCAAAGCATACGGCGAATTCTTTGCCGGCTACGATGAAGATCCTGAAGAAGTCCTATCCAAAACTTTTGAACAAGTCGAGGGCTATGATGAAATGGTTATAGTGAAGGGCATTCGAGTTGAGTCTCATTGTGAACATCATATGGTTCCAATATTAGGCGTTGCTCACGTTGGTTATATACCCGACCAAAGGGTAGTAGGTATAAGTAAATTAGCCAGAATAATTGATATTTTTGGGAAGAGGTTACAAACTCAAGAAACCATGACTGCTCAAGTCGCAGATACTATAAATAACGTTTTAAAGCCAAAAGGAGTTGCTGTGGTAATTGATGCTGCTCATCAATGCATGACTACAAGAGGAATTCATAAAACTGAAACAAGTACAGTAACAAGCAGAATGTTGGGTGTTTTTAAAGAGAACGCTATTACTCGAACAGAATTTATGAATCTTATACATTCTAACTCCAACCAATCTTGAGTTCAGAATCATTACCTGAACAAAAAGTTATCCTTGCATCAAATTCTTCTATAAGAAAAAAAATTTTAGAAGACTCCGGAATTTCTTTTGAAATTGTTCCTTCAGAAGTTGAGGAAGAAGAGCTTAAACAATCTTTATCAAGTAATAATTACAAAGAATATTGCCTTGCTTTAGCAAAAGCAAAAGCCTTAGATGTAAGCAATAAAAAGAAGAACGCTTATGTAATCGGTTCGGATCAAATATGTTGTTATGAAGACGAAATTTTTAGTAAACCATTAACTAAGGAAAACTGTTTCAAAACATTATCTAAATTATCCGGAAAAACTCATTACCAAAACTGTGGTATCAGCATCTGTAAAGATGGGAAAGAAGTTTGGTCGCATTACGCTCAAGCAGCTCTTACCATGAAATCTTTAACAGATTCAGAAATTAAGGATTACATTGATAAAGATGAGCCTTTCATGGCTTGTGGAGCTTATCGATTTGAATCCCTAGGAAAAAATTTATTTTCATATACCAAAGGTGATGAGACAACCATTCAAGGATTGACTTTAGATCCAATATTAGAATTCTTAGGATCTAAAAAAGTTATAGATAACTAAAACATTTATTAAAAATTGGACAGTCTTACTGTCATAAATTATATTTATTCAGCGGAGAGTATTATGAAAAATTTTGAAGGTAAGGTTGCAGTTATTACCGGAGCAGGTTCTGGTATGGGTAGAGAATTGGCCATAGAACTTGCAAAATCAGGAGCAAACATAGCTTTAGCAGAATGGAATGAAGATACACTCAATGAAACTGCTGAACTTTTAAAAAATTACAATGTAGGTGTTTCCAAACATGTAATAGATGTCAGTGATAAAGAGGCAGTTTTCGCTTTGCCGCAGAAAGTCATAGATGAACATGGCGCTGTGGATATGGTTTTCAATAATGCTGGAGTTGCTTTATCACAAACTATAGAGGATTCGACTGACGAGGATTGGGACTGGGGTTTGGGGATTCTTCTCCATGGAGTAATAAATGGTACAAGGGCTTTTTTACCTCATCTTAAAAAAAGACCCGAAGCAGCCATAATTAATACTTCATCTATTTTTGGGCTTTTATCTGTTCCTACGCAATCCATTTATCATGTCGGTAAATATGGGGTAAGAGCTTTTACAGAAACTTTAGCCCTTGAAATGAAAATGGAAAATTCGCCAGTAGAGGTTTATTCAGTTCATCCAGGTCATATTGGTACCAATATCGCAAACTATGGCGTGAAAAACGATAAGTTAGAAATAGATCTTGAAAGAGAAGATGAAAGACCTAATTTGTTTGGTCCAAAAGCAAAAACCAAAGAAGAGGTAGGAGAGATTTTTAAAAATCAAGCTCCAATTAATGCCAATACAGCAGCAAAAATTATTTTAAAAAACATCAAGAAAAAAAATAAAAGAATATTAGTTGGGGGAGATGCTCATTGGTATGACAGAATTCAAAGATTTTTCCCAAAAAAATATATTTACTTGTTACCACTTATACCTCTAATTGGAAGACTATTTCCTAAGGACAAGCTTTTAGATAGGTAGTTTATAAATCTATATCTTTGTAATCAGATATAGAAATTTTATCTTTAGTTATTTTCATATCCCCTGAAGGGTCAAGAATTTCTTCTTTGAAGCGATAAATTAAATCGTAATTTCCATTATTACTTTCTTCTAAATAAACCTTTCTTTTCGCTTCAGTATCAGAAAGTTTTTTCTCATAATTTTTAAAATCTCTTTTATTTATTTTTGACTTTATGAAGCTTGGACTTACCACACCACAAGAACCATTATTGCCTCCAAAACCTTTAGCATTTAAATAGATAGCATCTATTTTTTCTTTATCTACTTCTCGAGTATTCAGACAAAAATCTAAATTATCTGATAACACATCATCGGCTAATTTCTTAGTTGTATTTATTCCTGGAATCAAACCATGATTCCAAATTCCCAAAGCTGTTATTAATTCGTCTCCAGCAGCGGGACCCATGGTATGACCCAACATCCCTTTCAGAGCAGTAACCTTCCAATTTTTTAATTTAAATCCCTCAGCGACTCTACTAAGTACATCAGATTCGGTACTTCGATTTTGAAAGGTCCCTGTGCCATGAGCGATAACAATACTTTCTTGAATGGAGCAGCCTATTTTTAAAGTATTTGAAAGAGATTGAGCCATTGTAATGTAGTTACCAATTCCTGGAGAACTAATAGATTTTTTGAATCCATCCGCATTTATTGCTACGTCTGTAAAACCACCAAGTATCTTTAGACCATTTTCTAATGCAAATTCTAAAGTTGTAACAGCTACAAATTGAGCTGCTTCTCCTAAAATCATTCCCGCATTATCTCCAAAGGGCCGACAGGCATTTTTATGATCTACTTCTTCAGTGTTATCGTCATTATTTCTAATCTGCATTTCTAGAATTTTTTTATCATCAGCAATTCCTGTAGTAGCTAAAAAGCCATCTGTTATCTCTGGATTAATAGGCGCTTCTGCAGATCCAATGATTGAAAAGTCTAATTCATCATTTTTAATTCCTTTCAAAGCCAAATCTAAGTTGTAGAGAAAAGTTGCACAAGCTCCAGCCACAGTTCCTGTCTTTCCCAGAGATCCAATAACATAAGCATTTATAAAATCTGCTGACATACCAATCAAAGACATTGACAGGTGTTTTGAACTGGCTCTTTTACCAATCTTTCTTGACTGTAAAAGGCCTCCCATTCCCTCGTAGTCTAGCTGCCCTATTGCAGGACCAGAAAAAACACCTATTTTTTTTGGATCCAATAATGGTTTTATTTCAGTATCCCAGTCCTTGCCCATATTTCTCAAGCAATCGGTAACCCCAAAAATAGTCATTTGAATTCCTTTGGGATGTTGTCTCGAGTTATACATTTTTGAAAGGTTTATTCCTTCAGGCAGTTGTCCAGCGGCATTCACATTCATGACATCTTTCATAAGCAAATCTGGATCAAAAAGATCTGAATTGACTTTTCTTACTAAAGTTTTCTCAAAAATATCTTTTTCTGATGAAATTTCAGAATTCGTAAGTGAATTCAAGTCTTTCAGTAACGTTTTTTTAGAATTTGCATCAAGATTGTCTATAACTAGTCGTTTGTAAGAAAAATCAAAAGAAGATCTTCCAGCTGAGTTTATACCTCCAACACTGCAGATAACTGGAAATCTTTTAAAATCTTGCATGTAAAATTTATTTAAATTAACTTATGAGTTTAATTTTACATTATTTAGAGGAGAGGACATGCATCCAGGAATAAACGGACCTAAATTAAAAGATAAGCCGGCCATAATCATGGCGGGAAGTGGCGACGTAATCACTCACCAAGAATTAAACGAATTATCAAATCAAGGGGCTCAATTATTTAGATCTTTAGGTCTTAAACCTGGAGATAGTATGGCTTTTATGATGGAAAACCATAAGTTATTTTTTCCAATCGCCTTTGCTGCTTATCGAAGTGGATTGAAATATACAGCTATAAGCTGGAGACTCCAGGCAAGTGAAGTTGAATATATTGTCAAAGATTGTGGCGCAAAAGTATTCATAACTAGCAAATTCCTTGAAGAATCTGCTAAGTCTTTAGCCAATTCATTAGAGGGAGTTCATAAGTTCATGCTAGATGGTACAACAGATGATTTTAAGTCTTATGAGGATGAAATAAAAAATATGCCAGACACACCCATAGAGGATGAATGTCAAGGAGCTGCAATGTTGTATTCTTCAGGAACAACTGGAAAGCCAAAAGGCGTTAGCCGAGAAATAAGTTTAAGTCCTTTACCTTATAAAGCTGATGAAGATGACCTAGGCCTAACTCGCGTTGTTCAAGGATTGTATTCTGCTGATGAAGATTCTGTTTACTTATCTCCAGCTCCTCTCTATCACTCGGCACCAATGGGGTTCAATACAGGATTTCTTGCTTTGGGAGCAACCAGCATTATCTTAGAAAAATTTGATCCTGAGGCTGCATTAGCTGCTATAGAAAAGTATAAGATCACTCATAGTCAATGGGTTCCAACAATGTTCATCAGATTTTTAAAAAGTGATCCAGAGATTTTAAATAAATATGATTTGTCATCTCATCGAATAGCAATCCATGCTGCGGCACCTTGTCCAGTGGAGGTGAAAGAGAAAATGATAGATTGGTGGGGCCCCATTATTAATGAATACTATGCAGGAACCGAATTCAATGGTTTCGTTGCATGCAATTCAGAACAATGGCTCGCCCATAAAGGAACAGTTGGTCAGTCCCTACTTGGCCCAATACATATTTTAGATGATGATCAAAATGAAGTGCCTGTAGGAGAAGAGGGCACAATTTATTTTGAAGGACCTACTGCAAACGGATTTTCATATCATAATGACAAAGAAAAAACCAAAGGCGCTACTTCAAAACAAGGCTATACAACCTTAGGAGATATAGGCTATTTAGATGAAGATGGTTTTCTATACTTAACAGATAGAAAAGCTTTTATGATCATTTCTGGAGGAGTGAACATTTATCCAAAAGAGACAGAAGACGCATTAATCATGCATCCTAAAGTTGCTGATGTTGCTGTTTTTGGCGTACCCAATGAAGAAATGGGTGAAGAGGTTAAAGCCGTAGTTCAACCAGAAGACATGAATCTTGCTGGAGAAGATCTAGAGGCTGAACTTATGGCGTATTGTCGTGAAAATATATCTCATGTGAAGTGTCCAAAATCCATAGATTTCAGAGAAGAACTACCTAGACATCCTACCGGGAAACTTTATAAAAGACTTCTAAAAGACGAGTATTGGAAAAACTAATCAATATCTATTTTAGCTTCACAGCTTTCTAAAGTTTGCATAATCAATGTATTAATTGTCATTGGTCCAACACCCCCAGGAACGGGAGTGTAAGCAAATGATCTTGAAATGATTCCCTCAAGATCGATATCACCACATTGCTCAGGATGATACCCTGCATCAACAACAACAGCATTATCTTTAATCCAGTCACTTTTAATGAACTTTGGAATACCGACCGCACCGACTATGATGTCTGCTGAAGATATAATTTCAGGTAAATTTTTTGTTCTAGAATGACAAATCGTTACTGTTGCATTTTCATTTAATAACATCATCGCCATTGGCTTTCCCAATATAGGACTCCTTCCAACAACAACCGCAAACTTTCCTTCTAAAGGAATTTCATATTCTTTCAAGAGACGCATAATTCCATAGGGAGTACAAGAACCATAAGCTTTTTCTTGCATACTCATTCTTCCAAATCCCAAACTAGTTACTCCATCAACGTCTTTTTTTATATCGATCGCATCAAAACAAGATCTTTCATCAATATGTTCTGGAACAGGATGCTGCAACAATATTCCATGCACATCCTCATTAGAATTTAGTTCTTCAATTTTTTCGATTAATTCCGAAGTAGTTGTAGCTTCATCAAGTTCAATTTTCATAGAGTCCATTCCAACTCTTTTACAAGCATTCCCCTTCATTTTGACATAGGTCGCAGAAGCAGGATCACTTCCTACTAAAATTGTTGCCAAAATAGGCGTGGAATGATTTTTAGCTTTAATTTTTTCGACACGTTTGGAAAAATCTTTTTCTGATTTTAGGGATAATTTTTTTCCGTCAAGTACTATAGCCATGGTTATTTGTTATGATACCACCCCTTAATTGAAAATTAACGGGGTGTAGCGCAGTCTGGTAGCGCGCCTGCTTTGGGAGCAGGATGTCGGGGGTTCAAATCCCTCCACCCCGACCAAAAATTAATGACTTATTTGCAAAATAAAACAGCCTTAGTCACCGGTTCCTCTTCGGGCATTGGGTTTGAAATAGTCAAATATCTTTCTAAATTTGATATGCAAATTATTATTACAGCCAGGAGAGAAGACAAATTATTAAAACTTAAAGAAGAAGTGGAGTCTAATTCAAACTCAAAAGTAATAGTTTTGGTAAAAGATTTGGCTAAATCTGAAAGTCCTCAGGAAATTTATGATTTCTGTCAAAATAATAACTATAAAATTGATTTTTTAGTAAATAATGCTGGATACGGATTTACTGAAGACTTTGATTCTTATGATCTTGATAAACTAGATGATTTTCTAAATGTCTTGTTGAACTCTTTGGTTAAACTTACGCGTCTTTTTATCAAAGATATGAAAGAAAGAAAATCCGGAAAGATTCTTCAGGTATCTTCAATTGCTGGAATAATTCCAAGCGGAAGTGGAGCAATCGGAATTTATGGGAATATAAAGAATTTTGTTAATGAATTCACTATCACACTAAATAGTACTTACAAAAAATACAATGTGCATGTTTGTGCTCTTTGCCCCGGTTTTACAGAAACAGGCTTTAACGAAAGAGCAGGATTTAATATGCAATACTCAGACGTTCCTTCCTTGTTTTTGATGTCAGCAAAACAAGTCGCAGAGCAGGGCGTAAATGCTTGTTTAAAAGGAAAAGAAATTTATGTCGTCAGAGGAGGTTTTAACAAAACGATGATATTTATATCTAAATTCATCCCAAATAAAATTTTAAGATTTCTCTTTGGTTCATTAGTCAATTTTGGTAAGTAAAGACTAATCGTAAGTATTTTTATACAATAGCAAAAATTCACTCCCGGTAGCTCAGCTGGATAGAGCATCTGCCTTCTAAGCAGAGGGTCGCAGGTTCGAATCCTGCCCGGGAGGCCACTAATGGTGGGCGTAGCTCAGTTGGTAGAGCACTGGTTTGTGGTACCGGTTGTCGTGGGTTCGAGCCCCATCGCCCACCCCAATAAAAAAAGAAGGATATTATGTTTAGTAAAAAAAATAATCTTGAGAAAAAAATTAACTTAAATATTTCATCTAAAGACCTTGAAAGTGATTTCAAAAAAAGACTCTTGGCGCAGCAATCTTCCTCTGACTTGAAGGGATTTAGAAAGGGTAAAGCTCCTTTGGACGTAATTGAAAAATACTATGGAGACCAAATCAAACAACGACTAATCATGGATAAAATGGGGGATATCTTTTACAAAAAGATTTCTGAAGAAAACATACCTGTAGTTGGTCAGCCTAGTTTTGCTCCAGAATCTTTTGATATAAAAAAAGATATTAAATTTGAAGTCTCATATGAAGTTTATCCAGAATTTTCTCTAACCAAAATGGGCTCACTATCTTTCAAAAAGCCAGTCTCAAAAGTTACAGATCAAGATATTAAAAAAGCTACTGATTTGGTTTTAAAGAGGTATGGAAAAGCTGAGCCAATAGATGAAAAAAGTAAGGAAGGAAATTTTGTCAAAATTGATTTTGAAGGTTTTTTAAATGGTGAAAAATTTGAAGGTGGCGAAGCCCAAGATTATTCTCTCGAACTTGGATCAAAAACCATGATTCCAGGATTTGAAGAACAAATTATTGGAATGAAAGCCGCAGAATCTAAAGATATCGAAGTAACTTTTCCAGATGACTACCAAGCAGAAAATCTAAAAGGACAAAAAGTAATGTTTAAGATAAAAATGAAAGAAGTTTCAGAGGTAAAGCTTCCTAATCTTGATGAGGAATTTTTTAAATCAATAAATATGGATGTTAAAACAAAAGCAGAATTTGAAAAAAAAATAGAAGAACAACTCCAGACAGATCTAAAAACAAATCTAAAAACAAAAACTAAACAAAGAATATTCGATGCTTTTGAAAGTTCAAATCAAATTGATATTCCTCAAAGCATGATAATTTCTGAGGCAAATAATTTAAGAAATAATACAGCTCAGCAAATGGGATTAGATATTAGTAAATTAGAAGAAGATCAATTCCCTATAGATAATTTTAAAGAAAATGCTCTCAAAAGAGTCAGGTTGGGAGTTTTGATAAATAAATTAATCGAAGAAAATAATATCTCTGTCGATAACGATACTTTAAAGAAAGAAATTGAAGATAAATCAAAATCTTTCAAAGATCCTGAGCAATATGTCAATTGGATATATGGTAATGAAGAACAGCTAAAAAATATTGAGTCTCTTGTTTTAGAGGATAAAGTAGCAGAATACTTAGAAGAAAAGTCTAAAGTTGAAGAAGAGATGTTAAGTTTTGAAGAAGTAGTTTCTATGGGTTAAATTAAGATTATGACTGATATTAAAAATCAACTTGTTCCAATGGTTGTGGAACAAACACCAAGAGGAGAGAGGGCTTTTGACATTTACTCAAGACTTCTCAAGGAAAGAGTTATCTTCATTACCGGCCCTATTGAAGACCACATGGCAAACTTGGTTGTAGCGCAGTTACTTTTTCTGGAAGCTGAAAATCCTGAAAAAGATATTAATATTTATATAAATTCACCTGGTGGCTCAGTAACTTCGGGTATGTCTATTTACGACACAATGTCTTATATCAAGCCAGATATTAGCACTCTGTGTATTGGCCAAGCTTCTAGTATGGGAGCAATTTTACTTACAGGTGGTACAAAAGGTAAAAGATTTGCTCTACCCAATTCTAGAATTATGATTCACCAACCTTTGGGAGGATTTCAAGGACAGGCAACTGATATAGAAATTCATGCTCAAGAAATACTTAAAATAAGAACTAAATTGAATGAAATTCTGTCTCAACATAGTGGAAAAGATATTGACAAAGTTAGTCAAGATACTGAAAGAGATAATTTTATGAGCGGCGATGAAGCTGTAAAATATGGTTTAATAGATAAAGTTATTGATAAAAGAGATAAATAG